>QWCN01005201.1_pt1 | contig 13026 bp, 8 predicted proteins | sample 1972711 | NCBI WGS metagenome assembly QWCN01 (sample SAMN09866707, study PRJNA288562) | Human gut metagenome isolate term1_stool, whole genome shotgun sequencing... | isolation source: gut | host: Homo sapiens | place: USA: California | reverse complement strand
GTCCACGGTGAGGATGAGACTTGTGATCATTTTGCAGAATGCCTGACAGATGAGCATCAGATTCCTGCCTGTGCACCATTCTCAGGCGCACTGTTTGATCTTGCCACCGGCGAATGGATCAAAGAAGGACTGAAGATCCCTGTAGCAGCCGAAAAGCCTGCTGCAAAACGCAAATCCGATATTTATGCCCGTCTGATCGAGGCCGGAAAACGATTGATGCAGGTTATCTACCACAACGAAGGCGGAGCCAACAAGGATCTTGCCAAATTTATCAGCCAGATCAACTCCCTCTGCGACAAATGGGACAGATAAGCATAAGAGCCGCGTTTTTGCGCGGCTCTTTCTCGTTACAGATTAAAGATTATTTTAATAAACAGCAGTGCAAGCACTACCAGAATAATGGGACGGATAACTTTCGTCCCATTTTTTAATACCATACCAGCACCCGCATAATGTCCTGCAATGCTGAACACCGATGCAGTCAGTCCCAGAAGTAACAGGATATGCCCGCCCAGCAAGAATGTCACCATCGAACACACATTGGAGCTTAGATTCAGAATCTTCGTATAGGCAGCCGACTCCATGGATGTCAGATGTGCCAGCCCCATGAACATGATCAGTAGAAATGTGCCGGTTCCCGGCCCGTAGAATCCGTCATATGTACCGATGATCAATGCACTGGTCCAGACGATCAGCTGCTCCTTTTTCGGTTCCAGGCGCTCCGTTTTTTCTGATATCAGTGAATTTTTCCGAAGTACGAAAAATGCTACCACTGGAAGCACAATCAACAGTACCTGACGCAGAATCTTCTCATCTGTCAGAATACTCAGTCTGGTTCCCAGATATGATCCGATCAATGCCATCACTACGGCCGGAGCGATCAGTTTCCAACGGATCTTTACCGACTTTCCGATCCTTATCGTCGAGATCAGCGTACCGGTAGCTGATGACAGTTTATTGGTTGCGATCGCATGATGGATGGGCACCCCCGCCAGATAATAGGCCGGAAGCGAGATCAGTCCTCCGCCACCACCGATGGCATCCACAAAACCCGCAAGGAACACCAGCGGACATACGATCAAAAAAGTTGTCATATGTAATTCCATTCTCAATCTCCTCATTTGTATCCAATTTTTTCAACTTGTCCATTATACCGGTTTTCTTCCGGAATGTACAGCCTTTACACCTTTCTGTCCATATTGTATGATAAAAACAACCTATGAGAAGAGGAGACAACCATTATGAGAATCCTGATTGCAGAAGACGAAAAAGATCTGAACCACATTCTTGTACAAAAGCTTACACAGGACGGATATAGCGTAGACAACTGCTATGACGGACAGGAAGCTATGGATATTCTGACCTATACAAAATATGATGCTGTCATTCTGGATATTATGATGCCAAAAGCAGATGGATTTGCTGTTCTATCTTTCATCCGACAAAGGAATGATGACACACCTGTCCTGTTTTTGACTGCAAAGGATTCCGTTTCTGACCGGGTCAAGGGACTTGACAGTGGAGCGAATGATTATCTGATCAACCCATTTTCGCTGGAAGAGCTCTGTGCCCGCCTGCGTTCCATGTTGCGCACTTCGCATGGTCAGATCTCAAATATTCTTTCCGTTGGAGATCTGACTTTGGACTGCTCTACACACCATGTTGCCCGTGCAGGCAAAGAGATCATTCTTTCTTCAAAAGAATATGCATTGCTGGAATACCTTATGCACAATCAAGGACTGATTCTTTCCCGGGAAAAAATTGAAAATCATATCTGGAACTTTGATTACGAAGGTGGAACAAATGTGGTCGATGTCTATATCAGTTATCTCCGACGAAAAATTGACTCCGGGCATGAGCGGCACCTGATCCACACTGTCAGAGGACGCGGCTACGTCCTCCGGGAGGATACTGATTCATGAAAAAATGGTCAATTCGCACGAAAATCACTTTGCTCTTCACAGTTGCCCTGACACTGATGGCTACGCTATCCTGTCTCATCGTTTTTTCTGTCAGCCACCAGGTCATTCAAAAGACTGTTCGTGATAACCTGATTGAAAATGTAGAGCGAAATGTAGATGAAATAGAATATTATGAGACATTGGATGAAATCCAACCGGATCCTGATTTTACTAATCATGTGGATCTGTTGTTTCCCTATAAATCAGGATTTCTGGAAGTTGATGATGATTTTTTAAAACAGATCAATGGTGTATTCACATCTCTCTACAACCAGGATCAGGAACTGATCTACGGCGAGAATCCCATTGCTGTTGCCAGTCAGTCTGTTGAATTCAAGAATTCTGTAATACAAACGGTCAATGCAGATCATACAAAATATTATATTTTTGACCGGATGTTAAAAACAGGTTCCCAGGATCTATGGCTTCGCGGAGTCGTATCAAAAGATCAAGGTCATGCCGAACTCTCATCCATTACCAGACTGTCACTGATCCTTATGCCGTTGCTGATTCTTCTATCTGTTCTCATCAGTTACCTTTTTTCCGGACAGATTCTAAAACCGATCCGACAGATTTCAGATACTGCACTTCATATTTCCACCGGAAATGACCTGAAGCAACGTATCGAACTGAACCGCGGCGAAGATGAACTCCATCAGCTTGCAGACCAGTTTAATCATATGTTCCAACGTCTGGACCAGGCATTCGAGACCGAACAACAATTTACCTCTGATGCTTCCCATGAGCTTCGGACTCCTATGTCTGTAATTCTCGCTCAATGCGAGCTATCTCTGAGTGATCCTGAGACTTCTGTATCCAGCCGCACTGCATTCCTGACTATTCAGCGTCAGGGAAAACGTATGTCCCGGCTGATTAATGACATGCTGGATTATACCCGTCTGGAAATGCGCCCGGACCGGTATCCGAAGCAGAATGTAGATCTGTCAGCACTGACTACCTCTCTCTGCGATGATATGGCATTGATCCGTCAGCAAGGAATACAGTTAACTGCAGATATCCAGCCTGAGATCAATATTTATGGTAATCCCCAGTTGCTCAGTCGTCTTGTGACCAATCTGATCTCCAATTCATACAGGTACGGAAAAGAAAACGGCCATATCCTGGTTCGTTTGCATTCGAATGACACCGGTGCATCTGAACGCAGATCGCTCTCTCTTTTTGTGGAAGATGACGGCATTGGCATTTCCAAAGAAGAGCAGAAACATATTTTCCAGCGTTTTTATCAGGTTGATCCATCCCGCTCCGGAGCAGGCACCGGTCTTGGTCTGTCCATGGTTCAACAGATCGCCGAATTTCATAATGGAACAGTAACTGTAAAGAGCGCTCCTGACGATGGAAGTATTTTTACCGTTCTAATGTTTCTCTAATCTTTCTGTAGTATGCTGTTATTACAAACAAAACAAGCCCGGCGAACAGCTATTTACAGTTCCCGACAGAAAGGAGATCTTTATGTTACAGATCAGACAGTTTTTTAATACTCGAAAGCGAGCACTTACCTCTTCTGCAGTTGCTGTCGCTATTCTTGCCCTGGCAGGTACCGGCACTGCTTTTGCCACAGAGACCGTTGCACGAAATACTTCCATTGGTTCCGGAAATGCACAGAATTTCGCATTTGCCGATGCCGGTGTTGATCCAACTTCCGCCACAGGTATTCGCACTGAATTTGATTTTGAGCAGGGACAATTCATCTATGAAGTCGAGTTTCTTGCTAATGGAACAGAATACGAATATTGGATCAAGGCTTCCGATGGAAGTATCGTAAAAAAAGAGCAGGATCTGATTGATCCAACGATCTCTTCAGCTCAAAAAACAACAACACCATCGACACCACAGGACACACAGCAATCTACCCCAGCTCAGACTCAGCAGTCTGCCCCAGCTCAGGCTCAGCAATCTGTCCCTGCTCAGACTCAGCAATCTACTCCTGCTCAGACTCAGCAATCTGCCCCAGCTCAGGCTCAGCAATCTGCCTCTGTTCAGACCCAGCAATCTGCTCCAGCTCAGGCTCAGCAGATCAGTATCGACACTGCAAAGGCAACCGCTGTCAACCATGCGGGCTTTCAGACATCTGATGTCACTTTCTCCAAGGCGAAGCTGGATCATGAGGATGGCCGTACCATCTATGAAATTGAATTTTTCAATAATCATGTGGAATATGAATATGAGATTGATGCCATAACCGGATCCGTCCTGAAATCTGATTCAGACTATGATGATTATGATGATTACGATAATCATGACGACCATGACGATCATGATGATCATGATGATTACGATGATTACGACGATTACGACGATTACGACGATCATGATGATTACGACGATTACGACGATCATGATGATTACGATGATTGATTTTACAGTTCGTTTCGTAGTATAATTTAGACAGCTATATAGAAAAAAACTTCTATATAGCTGTCATTTTTATGTTATCACACAGGAGGGTATGATATTGGAAAAATCAACTGTCTATTTTATATGCTAAATCAATATTTCCAAAGCATCTGACTTACAACATTCTCTCCTATCTCCGTTTTCGCTCCCCGATCATAAATACTGCCATCAGGATCACAAACATCGATGCGATCACAAAGATACCTTTTCTCGTTCCAAGCAGTAAGGCCGCACCAAAGATCAGTGAACCACCGGCTGATGTAATACTTTCAACCGTACTGTTTACCCCCAATGCCTTACTCTGTCCGACATGTTTTACTTCATCAAGAGATGAGAAGTATACGGACTGTGCGGATAGCCCAAAGCTGTCTGCGATTGCAAATAATACTACGACAACATAGCAGCTCCAGATTGTCGGATTAATGACAAGGTAGAACAGTGCTGCTCCATAGATAAAGGACGCAAGTACCATTGCTTTCTTGACACCTAACTTCTCTGTGATCGGCTCTGCCATGGAAGAACCGATATAAATGGAGATCAGGCCGCTTAATAAGAACGCCATGGAGATATGCGTTGCAGAAAGTCCGTTGAGTTCTGCCTCGATTGGGAAGAAATATTCCAAAAATGCGGTGCAGACTAAATACGGTACGGTAATGCACAGGAAAAACCGGATGACGGAAGGTGTAAACAGGTCTTTTAATTTACCGCCTTCTCCATCATCGGTTTCTTCTGGTACGACGTCGATCTTACCGATCATCCACAATGAGAATAAAATGATCACAACAGCTCCGACTGCTGCCACAAAGTAAACGGCTGCCACTCCAAAATTTTCCCAGATCAAAGAACCGATAACTGTACCACAGTTTAAACCTGCTAAATAAGCTGCATTGATATGGATAAATCCTTTATTCTGCATCGATTCTTCTTCGTAACTTGCTGCCCATGTATTCAGTCCGATCGTTAAGAATCCGCTTCCGATACCACATACTGAGTTTGCCACGATCAACATCCACAGATTTGGTGAAAATGCCGATAATAAATTTCCTACGATATATGCTCCTGCACCTAAGATGCAGACTGCCTTTACCCCTGCTTTCTGGACAAAATAACCACAGAGGAAAGCTGCGATGGCTGCAAATACCATTTCTGCAGATAATGGGAGTGCCGCTGCCACTTCTGCCTGCATCGGAAAGCTGTCATTCCATAATTTCATACCATAGATTGGCAGAAAAGCGGTTGACATGTTTGCGATCATAAAAAACAAAAAGGAGATCGGACGTATCAGATCCGGCAGACAGATGCCGCCCTTTTTTTTACTCTCTTTTTTTAATAAAAATGCATGTCCGGTATGCATCAGCTCCGTAAACAGTAACATTACGATGATAACTGCCATAACAGCAAGCATCAGTACCTTTGTATACAGAGATTTTGTTTCTGTCTGGAAAGTTCCATAGTCCATGCCTGCCTCAATAAAGGCGATCGCATTATGATCATTATCGTAAACCGGCACCAGGGCATACATATACGTTCCTTCGGATAATGCAAATTCATAGCAGACATCGTAATCATCCTCTGCCGCAATCCTTTCTTCGATCGAACCTGCATATTTTCCCGCCATCGGGTACATTGCCCCATGTACCATATCATCCCTGTAAGCCTCACATACCACGTCATTTTTTACTTTATAAATAACGCAGTACATTTCTCCTGATGCATTCACTTTACTTTGTAAGATATCTTCTACTTTCTTATCGAGTATCTGATAATCACCTGAATAATAATCATCCGGTGAATCTAACTCTGCAAGGAAATCCTTATCAATGTGCTCTCCGATCAGATATCCTACATTTGCCAGTTTTTCACCTGCTTCTTTTACAAAACGGCTGTTACAGTTTTCAAAGATCACATATGATACACCTAAGGTAATGACAAGTGCAGTCAGAACCAGGATCAGCTGCATTTTCGTATTTTCTTCCGTCTTCATCTGCTTTAACATTCTGACCATCTTCACGCAGACATACACTGCGACTATCACAAGCAACAGGATCGACAGATAGACAAAAATAATGATCAGCCTGTTTTGCATCGATACCCCGATGGCATCTGAAGATGAATAGACTTCTCCATCTTCGGATACGATCGCTAATCTGTAATAATAGATTTCCTCATCTGCCTCTTCATCATAGACATATTCCGAAGAAAGCACCGACACTTTTCCATTGCTGACATTTAAGCCTGTATAAAGCGGTGTTTCTGCAAAGTTATCTGACTTTAAAGTAGAAAATTCATTCCGTTTTACAACTGTAGACACTGTCTTTTTATCAGGGAACAGACGATATACTTCACGCTGTCCCACATCACACAGATACAGACTGCCGTCTTCTCCATAAGCAAGTTCTTTCACCATACTGAAATAATCTTCGGTATCATGTTCCCTTGCCGCATAAATACAGGAAATGACTCCGCCTTCACTGACATATACATCCCCATTTTTCATGGCTGCTGCAATTTCCATATCATCACTGACTGCTGTATCTGATACCCGGTCATATGCATTCATAAATGGCATAACCGCACATTCTTTTGCTTCAAAACCTGCAAGAGAATAGACATGGATACCTTCATTATCTACTTTTGTAAAATAGACTGTTCCATGAATGATCTCTAGTGAATCTAAGAAAGATACCTGTTCCCCATCTTCATTCAGCGTATCTGTTTCATATAAGACTGCTTCACGCTTGCCGTCTTCTGAAAATTTTAAAATACGTTCACTATAAGTTGTTGAACCATCTTCTTCATATAATTTATCTAAGATATAGATCGAACCATCTTTATCACTGACGATCGCATCTGCATAGGAAAACGAAGTTTCCTCCATACCTCCGTCGATTGTATTTACCAGGCGGTTTTTCTGATCCGTGACCGATATTTTTTCTGATGAATCGGATATGTAATACTGATACTCTGTTCCCGTATATACCTGTACCGGATTGTATAATACCTCCTCTTTCTCGATCGGATTTTTTCCGATCACATCGAGATTTAAACTGATCCCGGCCGTCAGTAAAACGATCAGTGTGATCAGGAAAAATACCTGATTTTTTTTCCACCATTCTTTTCTGTTCTTCATCTTCTTAACTCTCCTTGCTATCTCACTATATCAGACTTCTACCATAATGAAATATTTCTTCTTCTGCTCACATGGATGCAGGCTTCTCTTATCCTCCCGAAGTCCGGGCAGGCCCATATCCTCTCCTAAATTTATATATGTGATATCAGTATCTGTCAATGCCATTTCCCGATTTAAATAGTAGGTCAACCCGCGAACCCTTTGTCTGTTCTTCTGGAAAAAATAACATACGGTATCCGCATTGATCCGTTCACTGATCGCAAATGACAGTGGTATACCGTCTGCATACGCAACTGCGATCTTATGATAATTGGCATTATAGATATCGAAAAAACGGAAACACGCTTGTTTTTCACAGCCATAATAACAGTTTTCACAGCTATGGGAAGTACACCAGTCTTCAAATATACTCTCGCAGTCACGTCTGATCTGCGCATTACTGCCATCATACATACAGACACTTAGATTTTCATATTGTCTGTGAAGATTATTCAGATCTCCTCTTTTCCGCTTATTCTCTTTTCCTTCTAAGGATAAAAATGCTTCTGTTTCATAAATATAATCACTGTCTTCTTCTTTTGATATACTCTGCATCTTCATTCCTGCTGTCTGCACAGCTTTTTCATACACAGGCAGATCTTTCTCTGCCACATATTCAAAATATAACGGAAGTCCGGCTTTATGAAACATCTGATATAAAGTTTCTATCACATCACTGATATCTTCCTCCTTTTTTCTTAATAAGATACAGGACAGACGGTTATCCACACCTTTTTCAAGGACTACCAGATGCCCTTTGATCATGCGGTATGCATAATGAAACTGCCCCTGCCATACATAGAGCAGGGAAAAAGAAGTATCTCCCACAACATTTGTATCATGGTATGGTGCAAAGACTTCCGCTGTTTCTACGCTAATCCTTTCAAATGCAGAAAATACCTGCTTTTCTTCTTCTGTTAAAGTATATATACCTCTCATAATCCCTCCAAATTATACCAACTGTCGTTCCGCCATCTTAGCGAATTTTCCATCTAGCTGCATGAGTTCCTCATATGTACCCGATTCTACGATTTTACCCTGATGCATATATATGATCCTTGAACAGTTACGGATCGTGGAAAGCCGGTGTGCGATCACAATCCTTGTACAGGTCATATTCTCTAAGGTCTTTACTACAAGTTCCTGCGTGATATTATCCAGTGCCGATGTTGCCTCATCAAACATGATAAGGTCAGGATCACCGGCAAGTGCCCTTGCGATCAGAAGCCTTTGCTTCTGACCACCGGAGAGTCCGCCTCCCCCTTCGGAAAGCATCGTAAACATTCCCATCGGCATCTGCTTGATATCCTCCGCAAAACCGGAACGTTCAGCCGCCTCCCATGCCTCATCTACTGACAGCCATGGTGCACAGATCACGATATTCGAGTAAATATCACCGGAAAATAATTTTCCATTCTGCGGTACGACTCCGATCCTTCTTCTCAATGTCCGAAGGTCAAGTCCGTTCATATCCTGCATATCATAGTAAACAGAACCCGATTCCGGTTTTTCAAATCCTAATAAGATCCTCATTAATGTCGATTTTCCACAGCCGGAAGAACCGACGATCCCGATATAATCTCCCGGTTCAATATGCAGATTTAACCCATTTAACACATATGGCAGATTCTTCTGATAACGGAATTTGACCTGATTGACATCAATATCACCCGTAAGAGAGGTTACCTGATTTCTGTAACCGTCATTTTCCGGTTCGGCTTCTAAGATCGGTTTTAACATCTCAAGTGCCGGTTTTAAAGCCGCAAGCTGTGCCGAGATTGAGAGCATTGCCATAACGGCTGCTGTGATCAATCCAAATGCCGTATGGAATGCAATATAATCAGATGCACTCATCTCTGCTAAAAATGCTGTCCGGTAAAGTAAGATCGTTCCACCAAATGTCATTGCTGCATTGAGTGCCTCTGAACACAGTAAAAGTCCGTTTGGTATCTGCTTTTTCTCACTGTAGACCTTTGCCCATTTTTCAAATGCCCTTGTTTCTGCTCCCGCTGCTTTGATCTTCGTAATACCGCCTAAAAGTTCAAATACCATACCGGATAACCGGCTCTCTACGCGGTTATTGTGTGCAGTCTGCTTCATCTGTAGATAAGTAACTGCTAAATTGACTGCCACAATGCATAATACGATCACAAGTGACGGACCTAAGAGCGTCGGTGAAATACTTCTGATCTCAAACAGATAGACCACAGAAAATACTGTACCAAGCAGTGTCGGTACTAATTGTCCGCCTAAGATGGCACAGATCGTATTGACGGCTCCTGCACGATCAGAAAGTTCACCGGAACTGTAATCTTCAAAGAAACGTACCGGAAGGGATAAGACTCTTGACCAGATACCGCTGACCGTCAAAAGTTCCATTTTATTACCGATACGCATTACCCACATGGCTCTGGCAAGCTGACAAAATGCCTGCATAAATACAGTTCCCACGATCAGCACACCAATCCCGAAAAGTTCCTTTGATGTACCGGAAGGCACAACGGAATGAAATATGAACTGATTCAATTTTGGCATGATCAGTCCTAACAATCCTGCAAGCAGACTGATCGATAACAGCCAGATGACATCTGACGACTGAAAACTCTTACATAAAAAATGGATAAAATCTTTTGTTGTCATGCCTGTATTTGGCATCGGCTGATAGAAACAGTAACAGGCATTTAAAAACTGCCCTGCGTTATTCTTCGTAACTGCAATCGTCTTCCCGTCTGCATGATACTGATAACCACCACCGCCTGCCGGCAGTAAAGCAACGGCATTGCCATGGATATCACTGCATAAAAGCGGTGTTACACCATCTTTCCACCAGTTTTTTGTCAATACCACTTTTCTTCTTAAGATTCCGCTCTCACTCATCATAAACTGCATCAATGATTCTGCATCCTGTATTCCTGATGGAAATTCCACATTCGAAATACCAAAGAACAGACAGATATCAGACAGTTCTGACGCAGTACGTTCCATGAAACCGTCGTTTTGGCCGATCGACTCTTTTTTTGTCTGCAATGGCTCATAGATACGCCTCGATACTTTGTCTAAGATCCTTGCATCATTTGCTTTCTTTTCCTGAATTTGTTTTGAAAATGTATTCATCGGAGATCTCCCCTTACTCACTCTGCACTAACTGTGCATATCTGCCATTTTTCTCCATTAGTTCCCTGTGGGTGCCGCTTTCTACTGCCCTGCCCTTTTCTAATACGATGATCTTATCTGCATCACGGATCGTCGATAATCGGTGTGCAATCACAAAACAGGTCATTTTTCTGCGTTTTACGGCATCCATTACCATTTTTTCTGTATTTGGATCTAATGCAGAAGTTGCTTCATCTAAAATAATGACCGAAGGGTTCATGGCAAATGCCCTGGCGATCTCAAGCCTTTGCACCTGTCCACCGGAAAAATTGCTTCCGCCTTCTGTTACAAGACTGTCATAGCCTTCCGGCAGTTTCATAATATCATTATGGATGCAGGCATCTTTACAGGCTGCGATCATGGCATCTTCTGATATGGTCGGATCCCACATCGTGATATTATCCTTTAACGTTCCGGTAAACAGTGATATATTCTGGTCTACGACTGCAACGGAACTCGTAAATACATAGCGGTCAATCTCATGGATCTGCTTTCCATCAAATAAGATCTCTCCGCTTCTTGGTGCATACAGACCGGAAATTACTTTTGCAAGCGTTGATTTTCCGCTTCCGCTGCCGCCGGACAGTGCGATCATATCCCCTTTATTGACACTTAACTGAAAATCCTCGATCAATGCCGGTGCAAGCGTACTGTAACCAAAGGAAAGATCTTTGATCTCCACATGACCGGACAGTTTTTCATAATGTCCTTCTTCTTCACTATCAAGCCGTTCTGAAACATCTGCCGGATAATTCATCACATCTTCGATCCGTTCAATATTTCCTTCTGCTTCTTCGATTGCCTGTATCGATGATACAAATGAACCGACCGGTGTTAAAAACAGATTCATAAAACTCTGAAATGCCATCAAAGAACCAATCGTTAATTCACCATTAAATATGTAAAAGACTCCCATCATCAGAATAGCTCCGCTGCTGAGTCCTAAAATGACCTGCGGCAAGATAGCAAGAAATAGATTCCGCTGTTTCAATGCGGTCTGTGCATTGTGATATTTTGTCTGATATCCTGTGATCTTTTCAAAAAAACCAAACTCTGCCCCGCCTGCCTTGATCGTTTCGATCATTGACACTGCAGCTGTTTCCATACCGGCTGCTTTTCCTTCATCACGCTTGATAGAACGTGTGGCATTCGCATTCTGTTTTGCGACTGCACGCATCACAAGAAGGTTGATGCCAGCCGCTGCGGCTCCGACGAGCGCCATCGGTGCATGAAAACAGAGCATGACGATAAAATATAATCCTGCCATAAACAGATTTAAGATCACCGGGGCGATCTTATGGCAGACCACCTGTGCAACTGCATGGTTGCTCTGCTGCCTTGCAGCGATATCTCCTGCAAAACGCTGGCTGAAAAATCCGACCGGAAGATGCAGCAGATGCCACATAAAGGTTGATGAAGACTGGATACTTAGCTTTGCCTGCATCTTTGCAAGCAGAATATCTCTTAGGATTTCCGCTAAAAGAACTGCTCCTAAGACGACGCACATGGCAAGGATCAGTTTTGGCATCCAGTCTGACAAATGGGCGATCAAAATCTGGTCTGTAAAGATCTTATAGAATACCGGCTTGACCGCTGATAATATCGAAATGACAAATCCAAGGATACAGACAAGTCCTACGATCTGCTTATTTCCTGCAAGCTGCCGTTTTAAAAAAGCACTTGTACTCTTAGGCTCTCCTTCCGGTACAAATTCTTCGGATGGAGAAAATTTTAATACAATTCCGGTAAAAGAACGGTCAAATTCGTCCATATCCACACAGACCGTTCCGCCTGCCGGATCATTTAATACTGCCTGATTTTTTTTAAATCCGCACAATACTAAAAAATGGTTAAAATTCCAATGAATGATCACCGGAAACTCTGTTTCCTGTTTGATCCTCTCTAATGTCATGCGGCTGCCTTTCGCTTCTAATCCGTAATGCTTTGCCGCTAAAATAATATATTTTGCCGAACTTCCGTCCCTAGACACATTACAGTCAGAACGCAGCTGCTCTAATGGTATGTATTTCTTATAATATGCTAAGATCATTCCAAGTGAGGCTGCTCCACACTCTAATGCTTCCATCTGTAGGATAACCGGCACTTTTTTCACATTTTTTTTCATGCCGCACCTCTCTATTCAAACAGCAATTCGATCGGACGGTATTCATCTGTAACGATAATGACATCACACTGCGTACCAAGCTCCACAGATAACTGTTTTCCCTTTTCATTTGACCAGAGATAATTATTTTTGGAATCGGAATCAAGATTTAACTTGACCCTTACTTCCACACAGGAAGTTTCCGGCAGGATATTTTCTACATA
>QWCN01005194.1_pt1 | contig 13036 bp, 10 predicted proteins | sample 1972711 | NCBI WGS metagenome assembly QWCN01 (sample SAMN09866707, study PRJNA288562) | Human gut metagenome isolate term1_stool, whole genome shotgun sequencing... | isolation source: gut | host: Homo sapiens | place: USA: California | reverse complement strand
CGGAGGAAATATTTTCCTGGGCGCAGTCATCGGTATGATGATGATTCATCCGAATCTGCAGAACGCCTGGACGGTAGCGACCGAGGGCGTGAAGCAGACCCTTCCGGTGTGGTTCGGGCTCTATAAGGTGGATCTGGTGGGCTATCAGGGTCATGTCATCCCGGTTATCATCGCAGTTTTTGTGATGTGCCAGATTGAGAAACGCCTGCACAAGATCATTCCGGCTATGTTCGACCTGTTTGTGACCCCGCTGGTCAGCGTTTTTGTCACAGGTTACCTGACTTTTTCCATCATCGGTCCTATCTTTGTAACTGTGGAAAACGGTATCCTGAATGGGGTACAGCAGCTTCTGACCCTGCCCTTCGGTATCGGCAGCTTTATCATGGGCGGCCTTTATTCCACTACGGTAGTGGCGGGCGTCCATCATATGTATACGCTGATTGATGTGGGTCAGCTTGGCCTTTATGGAAAAACCTACTGGCTTCCGCTGGCGTCCGCAGCGAATATCGCCCAGGGCGCAGCAGCCCTGGCGGTAGCGCTGAAAACCAGAAATCAGAAGACGAAATCCATGGCAGTCCCCTCCGCCATGTCCTGCTTCATGGGAATCACCGAGCCGGCTATCTTTGGCGTAAACCTGCGGTTCTTCAAGCCCTTTATCTGCGGAGCGGCAGGTGGCGCCTGCGGAGCCCTCTATGCTTCCGTCGTGGGTCTGGGCGCAACCGGAACCGGCGTCACCGGTATCTTCGGCCTGCTGCTCTGCCTGAATGATCCGCTGAATTATATTGTGATGTTCCTTATTTCCGCAGGCTCAGCCTTTGCGTTGACTTGGGTGTTCGGGTACAAGGATCCGGTGGAGACAAAGGCTGCTCCGGCAGAGAAAGTCCCTGTGGTAAGTGAGTCTCCGGCAACGGAAAAGGAAGGTTCCCGAGGCGGCGCGGTATACGCTCCGGTCACCGGCGAAGCCATTTCCTATACGGAGATCGCGGATCCGACCTTTGCATCCGGCGTTCTGGGCAAGGGCGCAGGTATCCGTCCGGAGAAGGGCGAGATCCAGGCTCCCTTTGACGGAACCGTTACCATGGTTTTTGATACGAAGCATGCCATCGGACTGGAAAGCGCGGACGGCACGGAGCTTCTGATTCATGTGGGGATCAATACGGTAGAATTAAAGGGAAGATATTTTACTTCCTTATGCGAAGTTGGTGCAAAGGTGAAACAGGGCGATAAGCTTCTGGAATTCGATATAGAGGCCATCAGGACAGCCGGCTACGACGCCACTGTAGCGGTTCTGGCGTCTGCCCCGGAAAATGTGAAGGACATAAAGACCGGGCACGTGGAGGCCGGAGAGAAGATATTTGAGACCTGCGGGAACTAAATAGAGCTAAATGCGGCTTCTTTTACCGGAAATCAGGAAAAGGAGCCGCATTTTTGTGTAGAATTTTATTTTAATAAATGTGCTTCCATACGCCGAATATAGGGTTCCAGCGTGTAGCGATCTACGAGAGCAGTCGTAGTGCCCTGTCGAGTGGTACTTAAGCCTGCGGCGTAAGTGGCGATTTTGGCTGCAGAGATCAGATCGTAATCATAAAGCAGGTAGGATACCAGCGTGGAAATAAAAGCATCTCCGGCACCGGAACTGTCTACGGAAATAACATCAATAGCCGGGAGTGAGCAAGAAAATTCCCGGGAACGGATGTAGCAGCCTTTGGAACCAAGAGTTACGATAACTGTTTGGATGCCCTTAGATAAAAGAAAACTCGTTTTTTCTTCCATACTGTCTGAACCAGGACAGATTTCATTTAATTCATCTAGATTTGGTACCAGTATATCAATAAGTTTTAAAAGCTTGGTTGGAAGAAAAGTGCAGGCGCTAGGTTTCAGGACGGTGGTAAGTCCATGCTTTTTTGCAAGTTCAGCAGCTTTAATAACTGCCTCCATAGGAATTTCAGTTTGCATCATACAGAAGCTGGCATTTGTGAAGAGACGCTCATTATTGATAATGTCCTGTGGCGTAATGGAATTATTGGCACCGGACATGATTGTAATCATAGAATCGCCGTCTTCCTGTACAAAAATATAAGCTTGTCCGGTTTTCTGCCCCTTACTGCGTTTAATTCCAATGGTGTCTACCTGACAGCTTTTGGCATATTCGTAAAGAAGATCAGCATCGGCATCATCACCTACACAGCCGATAGCACATACATTATGGCCGAGTTTTGCTGCGCCGATAGCTTCATTAATGCATTTGCCACCGGGATGAATGACAGAGGCGGGAGCGGTTACGGTTTTTCCTGTGTGAGGAAGTTCCTTAAAATTCATGTAATTATCGATATTAATACTGCCCAGAGAAAGAATTTTCTTCAGACGTGTATTGTAAGGAATATCGATAGAAAAGGTATTGTCAAGCTTCAATGGAAGTTCCGGGGATGGAACTTCTTTCTTTTTTTCGAGCGTATGAATCAATGTCTGTACTAGATAACGACTGAATTCAAAATGCGGGATTGTCAGAGTGGACAAGGGCGGATACTCAAGGTTCAGTCGATCTCCATCTTTGAGAGATACTAGAGAAAGATCGTAGGGAATATTGTAATGCAAGGAGTCTGCCAGTTGATAAAGTCGAACAGCGGAGGTGTAATGTGAAACTACAATGCCGCTGAACAGGTGATTTGCCATTTTACTAACGGGAAAAGCATCTTCTTCATGGAAAATAAGATTATCATTGACAGGAATATTATGTTCAAAAAGACATTGACGGTATCCCTGAAAAAATCCATTCGTGCGCGTGCCTTCACGGAGAAGGCACGCAATGTCAGTATGATTTGCATTTACAAGGGTTTCTGTAGTCAGGTAGCCCATTTTCTGATAATCCAGATTTAATGCCTGCTCCGCATCAATATTGGTGAGCAGATAGGGAATCTCCGCGCGTTTCAGATAGACGGCCGCTTCTTCCATACTATCCCGGGAAATAGGCTCCCAGATAATACCGTCTACATTCATATTAATAAGAGATGTAATATTCTTTAATTCCTGTTCAGGGGAAAGAACGCTTTCGTAGAAAAGGACGGAATAGCCTTCCGAGCGAGCAGCTTCCAGAATGCCGCCTGCGGACATTCCCAGTTCTACGGTATTGCGGAATACAGCGCCGATACATAGAGTCTTGACGGTTCCAGCGGTATTGACAGAAGCATAGGGTTTATAATGATATTCTTTTGCAATCTGAAGTACATGTTCACGGGTTTCAGCGCTGATACTGCTGTCTTTGTTATTCATGATTTTGGAGACCGTGGAGGCAGAAACTCCGGCCAGTTTTGCAATTTCGTTGATAGTCATGGTTAAAATTACCTCTTTATTCTGTAAAATAGAAAATGCATTCTGATGCCATTGTACAATAAAACCGGAAAAATGAAAAGAATATTATACGAAATAAATAATTAGTGTTGACAAGATGACAAAATTGTGCTATCTTTTGAACAAGGAAAACAGTTTCGGAAAACAGTTTCCTAAAAATAAACGAACATGGGGCGAAACCTGAAAGATTGGGTCCAGTGTCGGCAGACACTCGAAAAATGTGCAAAAACGAAAGGAGAGGAATATTATGATGAAGAAAACATGGTCGCTGCTTTTGGCGACAGCAATGGTAGCCGGAATGCTTGCTGGCTGCGGCGGACAGAAAAGTAATGGGGGAAGCGAGACGGTTGCAACAGAACCGGCTGCAGTAGAGGAACCGACTACAGATGAGAACACAAACTACAAGAAAGAAATCCGGATCGGTACGCTGGCTGACCTGACTGTAAAGAACCGTTATGCAGGTACCGCGACCGTAACAACACAGACCTGTAATTCCACTTTCAACGGACTGGTATCCATGGGAACAGATGGAGAAGCTGCTCCTGAGCTTGCTACCGAGTGGACCAGCAACGATGATTCCAGCGAGTGGACCTTTAAGCTGCGTGAGGGAGTTAAATTTCATGATGGAAGCGATTTTACGGCAGACGATGTAAAGTTTACCTGGGAATATGCAAGCAGCACCGAGAATGATGGTATTACACAGCCGATTACCGGAGCGAGCATGGTGGACGAGGTTGTAGTAGATGACCCATACACCGTTACCTTTAAACTGAATACCAGTTCCGCAGACTGGTTGTACTATGCGGCACAGGATATTATGAGTAAAACCGCAGTAGAAAGCATGGGCTTTGAGAAAGGTGGAGCAATTGGTACTGGCGCATACTACTTTGATACATTGGAATCCGGCGTTTCATGGACCATCCGCCGATTTGAAGATTACTGGGGAGAGAAGCCGGTTACTGAGGCAATTACCTTTGTAGTTATCACAGACGCAAGTGCAAGAGCGTTGGCACTTCAGTCTGGAGATATTGACGCAATGTACGATGGAAACCCGTCTGATATTGTGAACCTGATGAATGATGGACAGTACAATGTATACAAGGCAGACAACATTCAGGTGGTATACGCAGGATTTAACGCACTGACCGAATATGGTGCAAACAAGATTGTACGTCAGGCTGTTGCAATGGCAGTAAATCGCGATGATGTTGTAAATGCATGCTATGAGAACGGCAACTGCGGTGTGGCAGCAGATAACTTTATCAGTACAGTAGCAGCAGGTTACACACCGGTAGAAGCATATCAGTATGATCCGGAAGGCGCTCAGAAGCTTCTGGAGGACAACGGACTTTCTGGAATTACCCTGAAGCTTTATACCTTCTCCAAGTACATCCCGCTGGCAGAGGTTATGCAGGCAAGCCTTGCACAGGTAGGAATCAACCTGGAGATTACCGAGTATGCGCAGACAGGCTTCACAAAGGCTATCAAGGAAGACAACAAATACGATCTGGCTATCAACTGTACTTCCCAGTACGGCGGCATCATGACCGTTATGGTAGAGTACCTGATGACCAATGCGGCAAGATCCTTCATGAATTATTCTAACGCAGACTTTGACGCGAAGCTGACGGAGGCGCTTGCAAGCCCGAACTACGAAGAGATGCTTGCAAAGTACGCAGAGCTTCAGCAGTTTGTGGCAGAAGATGTACCTGCAGTTCCGCTTTGCATGGCAAACCTGTTCTGCATCGGAACCAATAATTTCTATGGTGTAAACTTAAATGCACAGGCAGTAGACGTTGACTTTACCAACTGTTACGTAATCGAGCAGTAAGAGTTTTTGAAGGGCTGCCGCTGAAAAAGCGGCGGCCCTGTTTGATAAAAAGGAGTTATCTATGCTGAAATATGTTGTAAAACGAATTCTGATGATTATTCCTGTGGTACTGGCAGTTTCCTTTATTGTATTTTTTATCATGGATTTTGTACCATCCGATCCGGCGGTTACGGTATTGGGAGACGGAGCCACAGAAGAACAGCTGGATTATTACAGAGAGACGCACGGATTAAATGATCCGTTGATTATCCGTTATGTAAGATATATGGAAGGAATCGTGCAGGGCGACCTGGGAACCAGCTACGCACAGAACCGTCCGGTATGGGACATTTTCTTTGAAAAATTCCCGAATACCTTTAAGCTGGCAGTCGCTTCTGTGGTTGTTACTGTGTTGTTGTCAATTCCGCTTGGCATACTGGCTGCGGTCAAAAACAATACATGGGTGGATACGGTATGTTCTACGTTTTCGTTTGTGGGACTGGCGATGCCGAACTTCTGGCTGGGATTGCTGTTGATTATGCTGTTTTCCGTAAATTTGCATTTGTTGCCCTCCACGGGAGCAGTGGGGTTCAAGAGTCTGATTCTTCCGGCGATTACCTGCGGAACCGGTAATATGGCGGCGCTGACGCGTATCACCCGTTCTTCCATGTTGGATGTACTGCGGCAGGACTACTTACGTACAGCGAGAGCAAAGGGACAGAGCGAGGGAAAGATTATTACACGGCATGCGTTTAAGAATGCGCAGATTCCGGTTGTTACGCAGATTGGTATTCAGATGTCTACACTGCTTGGCGGCGCGGTACTGACAGAACGTGTATTCGCCTGGCCGGGCGTGGGAGCGTTCCTGGTAGATTCCATTCAGAAAAGTGATTTCGAAGTAGTAACAGGATTCGTAATCATGCTTGCTATTTTTGTATCCATTATCTTATTGCTGGTTGACGTGGTTTACGCATTTCTGGATCCCAGAATCAAAGCACAGTATTCCAAAGGTTGAGGTGGCATATGAGCAGTTCAAAAGAAAAGTCAAAAGTAAAACAGAATCGTTTCCTGGAAATCTGGAAACAGTTTCGCAGAAATAAAGGAGCCATGTTCGGGTTGGTGGTACTGATATTGTTGATTCTGATTGCGGTTTTCGCGGATGTAATCTGGGATTACGATACAGATATTACAGCTATGCAGGTGGGCGATCGTCTGTTGAAGCCCTGTCTGGCACATCCGTTCGGAACAGATAATTACGGACGCGACATGCTGGCGCGTATCGGTTATGGAACTAGATACTCTTTGGCCATCGGATTCGCGTCAGTATTTATGGGAACCATCGTCGGCGTACCGCTGGGAGCGTTGGCAGGCTATATGGGCGGAAAATTTGATACAATTCTGATGCGTATTGTAGATACCTTTACGATTATCCCGAGCCTTCTGATGACCATTATTCTGGTATCCGTACTGGGAACCAATCTGTTTAACCTGATGCTGGCGCTTTCTATCAGTACGATTCCGGTTATGACGCGTATTACACGTGCGTCGGTTATGGTAACAAGAAATAATGATTATATTGAATCAGCCAGGGCAATCGGAGCTCCGACTCATATAATTCTGCTGAAGCATGTGCTCCCGAACTGCTTTTCTCCGATTCTGGTACAGGCAACCCTTCGTGTGGGAACTTCGATTATTTCGGCAGCAGGACTCAGCTATATCGGACTGGGCGTTCCGCTTCCGACACCCGAATGGGGTGCGCTTTTAAGTGCGTCGAAATCCTTTATAATTAACGCGCAGCACATGTGTCTGTTCCCCGGTCTGGCAATTATGGTTACTGTTATGGTAATTAACCTGGTTGGCGACGGTCTGCGGGACGCATTGGATCCGAAGCTGAAACGATAAGGCGGTGTAGGTATGATATTTGGTGGAAAAAAGAAAGTAAACAGAAATGAAAGCAGTCTGGATAGCATCCGGGAAAAGACGGATCTGGCTGTGGATGTGGAAAATCTGGTTGTAAAATATAAGACTTCGGAAGCGACTGTAGAGGCGGTCAATTCCATCAGCCTGAAGGTTAAGAAGAAAAGAACTCTGGGTCTTGTGGGAGAGACCGGAGCGGGAAAAACCACAGCCATGCTGGCGCTGATGAATATGGTTCCCAATCCTCCCGGAATCATTACGGATGGCAGTGTAAAAATCAACGGTCTGGATATGCTGCATCTGACACCAGCGCAATTGCAGACAGTGCGTGGAAGTGAGATTGCCATGATTTTTCAGGATCCCATGACCTCGTTGAATCCGGTCCTGACTGTCGGTGAACAGATTGAGGAGAGTATCCTGCTGCATCAGAACGTAACAAAGGCAGAAGCGGTAAAAGAAGCGAAAAAGCTTCTGGCGACAGTCGGTATTGACCCCAAACGTGTTTCTGAATATCCCCATCAGTTTTCCGGTGGTATGCGCCAGAGAGTGGGTATCGCGATTGCGCTGGCCTGCAACCCGTCTGTGTTGATTGCGGATGAGCCCACATCCGCCCTGGATGTGACGATTCAGGCACAGATTCTGCAGATGATGCGGAAATTAAAAGATGAAAATGATACGTCGATGATTCTGATTACCCATGACCTGGGCGTGGTAGCAGAGATGTGCGACGATGTGGCAGTTATGTATGCCGGCCATATTGTGGAATATGGTACGTTGGAAGAGGTATTTAACGATACAAAGCATCCGTATACAGAAGGATTGTTTGACTCTCTGCCCAATATTCACAAACGTGTAGAAAAGCTGCATCCGATTCAGGGTCTGATGCCGGATCCGTCCAATCTTCCGAAAGGCTGTACCTTTGCGGAGAGATGTCCCTACGCAACGGACAAATGCCGGGAGCAGGAGCCGGAAACCTTTGAATTTTCTGAGACCCACAGAGCTGCCTGCAGCGCGTACAGAAATTCTGATTTCAGAATCAGGAGGAATAAATAATGGCGGATAATATTCTTGAAGTAAAGAATCTGAAAAAATATTTTAAAACCCATAAGGGAAATGTGCATGCGGTAGACAATGTGAGTTTCACACTGGAGCGTGGAAAAACACTGGGAATCGTAGGAGAGTCCGGCTGCGGAAAGTCTACAACCGGAAGGACTATTTTGCGGCTGATCGAGCCGACGTCCGGAGAAGTCTATTTTGAGGGCAAAGACATCAGTAAACTTTCAGGAAAAGAGATGACGAAGCTTCGAAAGGATATGCAGATTATTTTCCAGGATCCGTTTTCTTCTCTGGATCCCCGTATGACGGTAAGCCAGCTGATTGCGGAGCCCCTGAAATATCATCCGATTTTGAAGGCAAAGAGCGGAAAAGCTCTGGAAAAAGAGACAGAGGAAACCGTGCTGGAGCTGATGAAGACAGTAGGTTTAGCTGAGCGTCTTTATAATGCCTACCCACACGAGCTGGACGGCGGCCGCCGCCAGAGAATCGGAATTGCCCGCGCACTGGCACTACAGCCGAAGCTGATTGTCTGCGATGAGCCGGTATCCGCTCTGGATGTGTCTATTCAGGCGCAGATTCTGAATCTATTACAGGAACTGCAGAAGGAAAGAGGTTTGACATATATTTTTATCACCCATAATCTTTCCGTAGTAAATCATATTGCAGACGAAATCGCGGTTATGTATCTGGGAAGTATCGTGGAGAAAGCACCGGTGGAGGAACTTTTTGAAAATCCGCTTCATCCTTATACGAAGGCATTACTTTCCGCTATTCCTGTACCGGAAATACATGAAGCCAGAAAAGAGCCAGTAATCCAGGGAGAAGTAGTGTCTCCGATTAATCTTCCGGATGAATGCCGCTTTTATAAGAGATGCCCAAATCGCTGCGACACCTGCATGAATGGTGTGCCTGCGTTGCGGGAAGTGAGTCCCGGACATTTTGTCGCCTGTACAAATTGCCACTAGCAAAATACAGATGTACAGAGCAGGAGGTAAGATATGAGGTTTGTCAATTTTGGTTCTTTGAATATTGACTATACATTCATTGTAGATAAGATTGTCTGTGCCGGACAGACCATATCCTCGTTATCAGAACAACGGTTTCCGGGAGGAAAGGGATTGAATCAGAGTCTGGCAGCGGCCAGAGCCGGCTGTGAGATTTATCATGCAGGTCAGATCGGTGACGATGGATTATTTTTAAAGGAGCTTCTGGAGGAGGCGGATGTGGATTGCCGTTTTCTGAAGGTGGCAGAAGAAGGTGGAACCGGAAAGGCATTTATTCAAGTGGAGTCTTCCGGTCAGAATTGTATCGTGCTGAGCGGCGGAGCTAATCAGAAAAATACGCATGAATACTGTGATGAGGTATTGAACTATTTTGGAGAGGGAGATTATCTTCTTCTTCAGAATGAAGTAAACTGCCTGGATTATCTGATTGAACAGGGCAATAAAAAGGGAATGCGGATTGTGCTGAATCCTTCCCCAATGAATGAAAAGATTTTTCAATGTGATTTGAGCAAGGTATCCATGTTCATTATGAATGAAGATGAGGGGTATCAGATTTCCGGTGAAACAGAGCCGGAGAAAATTCTGGAACTAATGGAAGAGAAGTATCCGAATGCAGAGGTTGTATTGACGTTGGGAGAAAAAGGAGCCGCGTATTCGCACAAAAAAGAGAGAATTTATCAGATGGGATATCCGGTCAAAACCGTGGATACAACAGGAGCCGGAGATACCTTTACCGGATATTTTCTGGCATGCATTCTCAAAAATATGCAGATAAAAGACTGTCTGCAGTACGCTTCCAGGGCGGCAGCCATCGCGGTGACGCGAAAGGGAGCAGCATCGGCGATTCCGTGGAAAGAAGAAGTAGATGAATATGAAGAGAAGATTGCTCTCTGATGTAGAAGATGGGAGGGTATAAAGATGGATGAGACAACGAGACGACAGAAGCTCACGATTCCGGGGGGCAGGCTGCGTATTGTGATAGATTCAGATGCGAAAAATGAAGTGGACGATCAGTTTGCAATTGCCTGGGCACTCCGTTCCCCGGAACGTTTTCAGATAGAAGCAGTCTATGCAGCGCCTTTTTCTCATACGGTATTCCGGCATAATATAGGGGATTATGATTTTCTGGTTCAGGAAGACCCAAAGGAAGGCATGGAACAGAGTTATGAGGAAATAAGGAAGATTTACCGGCTGCTAGGTGAGAACCCGGATGGAAAGGTCTTTCGTGGCGCGACGGGATACATAGATGAAGACAGAAATCCCGTGCAGAGTGACGCAGTCCATGATTTGATTGAACGTGGAATGAACAGTGAGGAAACACTGTATGTGGTGTCGATCGGAGCCTGCACCAATGTGGCATCTGCCTTGATACAGGAGCCAAAACTGGCGGAACATATTGTGGTAGTTTGGCTTGGGGGGCAGCCATTATATTTTGACCACGGGTATGAGTTTAACATGGGACAAGATATACGCGGAGCGCAGCACCTGTTTAACTGTGGCGTACCGCTGATTTGGATTCCGTGTATGAATGTGGCCTCTTTGTTATCGTTTTCAGATGATGAAGCGAAAAGTAAGTTAAATGGAAAAAGTCGTATTGGTACATATCTTACGGATATTGTGCTGGATCAGTTTTCCAATCTGGATAAGGCGCTGTCGCGTGGCAAGATGCACAGAACGTTGCAGCTGCGTGGACGGGAGGATCAGTCGGAAGAGTATTTTGCACGGTTCGAGTCAAAGTATGTGGCCTGGTCGAGAACCATATGGGATATTTCCACGATCGCGTTTCTGAAAAATCCGGGCTGGGTACAGTCTACGCGTGTCCCGTCGCCGATTCTTGGTGATGACTGCCGTTGGGTAAAGGATCGGGAGATGACTAGCCGTCACGAGATCCGTGTGGCCAATTACTGTCAGAGAGATCTGATTTTCGGAGATCTGGTGGCATGTCTGAATCATGATTGAATATAAAAAAGAAAGATTTTGAGTTATTTGGAAATTCCTTGTCAAATCTGTCGCATTATAGTATTATGACTTTATGACATTGCATATTCTGGAAATGGCGCTGTCTCGGAAAAGGAGAATTTATGGCGTTGACAAAAGAAGATGCAGTTATGATATCCCAACTGTTCGGCGAGCAATTGGAAAAGCAGTTGGAGAAGCAATTGGAAAAGCATTTGACCCCTATCCATGAGCAGCTACAGGGTATTCATATGCGTTTGGACAGACTGGAAGAGTGCGTAACAAGGCTAGAGGAACGCGTAACGAGGTTGGAAGAACGCGTAACGAAGTTGGAAGAATGTATGACAGCCCTGGAGGAGCGTGTAACGAAGCTGGAAGAATGCATGACAGCCCTGGAGGAACGCGTAACGAAGCTGGAAGAACGTATGACAGCAATGGAAGAGCGCATGACGGTAATGGAAGAGCGCATGACGGTAATGGAAGAGCGCATGACAGCAATGGAAGGCCGTATGACAGCAATGGAAGGCCGTATGACAGTAATGGAAGGTCGCATGACGGCTGTAGAAGACCGCATGACTATCAACGAGGGACATATGCTGAAAGTAGAACTCCTGCTGGAGAACGATATGCTGCCGAGACTTCAGAATATCGAAGCCTGCTATACCTCTACATATCGGAGGTATCAGTTTCGGACCGAACAGATCGACACCATGCAGGAAGATGTAAATGTTTTAAAAAAAGTAGTTCAGGAGCACAGCGAGATGTTATTGAGACTGGCCTGAATGCAGGATCGTGCAATGTCTGATTGCACAAAAGAGAAAAACGCCGTAGGCTTTGCCTGCGGCGTTCATACGTTACCGGTTCTGCTGGGCCAGCTCCTTCAGCTCCTGGAAGAGCTCCAGATCCTCTCTGCTGATTTTTAGATTGGAACAGAAGGTTCTGCCGTCCGGCTCCGTGACCTTGAATTCCAGAATCGTCCCTTCGTGAATCCCGTTTTGCATGACAGAATTCAGAAAAAGCGGAAACTTAGGGTGCGCGGACTGGAAACGGTCCCAGGCGGATTTCATTTTCAAAAGCTGCATTGGATTCATAGATAATTCTCCCTGTAAAAGTATGATATCTCATTGTAGTATAAAAAGGAAAAAGAAACAAGTCTTGAACAGCGTTCATTATTTTTTTCACGGATCACAGACTTTTTACAAAAAAAGACTGGACGAATTCACCATTATGTGCGAAAATATAACCAAATGCGACAAAGCGGGACTTAAGCCACCCCGGGTCGCTATTAATCCATTCTGAAAGGAGTTTTAAAATGATTTATTCACATGAAGTCGAGATGATGTGTCCGGTAGCACAGGGCGTACACCATGGCGCCGCTCCGATTCCGGAAGAAGCAAAATGGGTACAGGCGAAGGAAGTTAAAGATATTTCCGGCTTTACACACGGCATTGGCTGGTGTGCACCGCAGCAGGGAGCATGTAAGCTGACCCTGAACGTAAAGGAAGGCGTTATCCAGGAGGCACTGGTGGAGACCATCGGATGTTCCGGTATGACTCATTCTGCAGCTATGGCGTCCGAGATTCTGCCGGGCCTGACTGTACTTGAGGCTCTGAACACAGACCTTGTATGTGATGCTATCAATACCGCTATGCGTGAGCTGTTCCTGCAGATCGTATACGGACGTTCTCAGTCCGCATTCTCAGAGGATGGACTTGCAGTAGGCGCAGGCCTGGAGGACCTTGGAAAGGGACTTCGTTCTCAGGTTGGTACCATGTACGGCACTCTGAAGAAGGGACCGCGTTACCTGGAGATGGCAGAGGGCTATGTAACAGGCATCGCTCTGGATGCAGAAGACCAGATTATCGGATACCAGTTCGTTTCTCTTGGCAAGATGACAGACTTTATCAAGAAGGGTGATGACCCGAACACTGCATGGGAAAAGGCG
>QWCN01012468.1_pt1 | contig 13040 bp, 10 predicted proteins | sample 1972711 | NCBI WGS metagenome assembly QWCN01 (sample SAMN09866707, study PRJNA288562) | Human gut metagenome isolate term1_stool, whole genome shotgun sequencing... | isolation source: gut | host: Homo sapiens | place: USA: California | reverse complement strand
CTTGCGCAGCTTGCCTTCCTCACCGGGGATGATGGTGTAGGGGATCTTGCGCATCAGGTGGTTGGCCTGCTCGCCCTTGACGTTGGCGTAAGCCATGCGGGCAACCTCGGTAAACACCTGACGGCGGATCTGAATGACTGTGGTATTGATTCCTCGAAAACTCATTCCAATCTCTCCTTGTTCAGAAACAGAAAACATCCCGTCCCACACTGGACTGCGGCAGACGGAATTTGCTTTGCTCCGGGCCGGTTGGTACCGCACCGCTGCAACCGGCGCTCCGTCCCAGATATCCAGTTTCATTTTAACATAAACGGGCCTGCGTGAAAAGAGAAAATTTCAAATATGTTAAAGAATTAGCAAATAGTACAGGACGCACAAGATTTAACGAACTTTTTTAGCAGAGTGCTGCACGGACGCGCTCGCCATCGTACTCGCCCAGTCTGACGTGAACGATCTCGCCGCTCTTGCAGCCGGGGGCAGAGACCACCACCGGGATGTACAGCCGGGTGTAGCCTGTGAACAGCGTCTCGGAGAGGGGTGTTTCCAGCAGAACCTCGTCCTCGGTGCCGACATGAGCGGCCAGCACTTCCCGGCGGACCTCCTCGGCCAGCGCGTTCATCTCGCGGCTGCGGGCCTGCTTCTCCCGCTCGTGCACCTGAGCCGGAAAATCATAAGCGGGGGTGCCGCTGCGACGGGAGTAGGGGAACACATGGACCTTCAGGAAGCCGATCTTCTTGAGGAAGGCACAGCTTTCCTCAAAGTCGGCCTGGGTCTCACCGGGGAAGCCGCAGATGCAGTCGGTGGTAAAGCTGACAGGGCGCTCTCCATAGGCGGCGCGGATCTTGTCCACCACCTGGGCGTACTGCTCCGCGGTGTAGACCCGGCGCATCCGGCGCAGGGTGGAGGTGCAGCCGCTCTGCAGGCTGAGGTGGAACTGGGGGCAGAGCTTTTCCACCGCTGCCAGCCGGGTGATGAACTCCGGGGTCAGCATGTCAGGGTCCAGGCTGCCCAGACGGATCCGCTCGATGCCCTCCACCTGAGCGCATTTTTCCACTAGTTCCACCAGATTGGTCCCGGTGTCCAGACCGTAGCTGGGCAGGGAAATGGCGCTGAGCACGACCTCGCGGTAGCCGGAGGCGGCCAGCTGGCGCAGCTCCTTCAGGATGCTGTCCTCGGCGCGGCTGCGCACCGGGCCGCGGGCGCGGGGGATGACGCAGTAGGCACACTGGCGGTTGCAGCCATCCTCCACCTTGATAAAGGCACGGGTGTGGGTCTCGAACCGCTCCACGGGCAGCTCCTCAAACAGCTCGCCCCGCTGGTGGGGTGTAACGGCAACGATGCGCTCGTGGCCGTCCAGCAGCTTGAGCACATTGTCCAGGATGGCCTTGCGGTCTCCGTTGCCGCAGACGAGATCAGCCTCCATGAACTGGGCAGCTTCCTCGGGGAAAGCCTGAGGATAGCAGCCGGTGAGCACGGTCACGGCACCGGGATTTTCGCGCTTGGCGCGGCGCAGCCACTTGCGGCTCTTCTGGTCACCGAAGTTGGTCACGGTGCAGCTGTTCACCACAAAAACATCCGCTTCTTCGCCCTCCGGCACGATGGTGAAGCCAGCGCCCCGGAACATCTGCTCCAGCGCGCCGGTCTCGTTCAGGTTGACCTTGCAGCCAAGGGTATAAAAACAAACTCGCATAAAGATCCTCTCAGATGAACGGCCTCACCCTCTCCGTCAGCGCTGACGCGCTGCCACCTCTCCCGAAGGGCGAGGCTTTGGCAATCCATGCAAAGTTACTGGTTTTGTCAAAAGCTCTCCCTTTGGGAGAGCTGGACGCGAAGCGGCCTGAGAGGGTGAGCCAGCTAAAGTGTTTATAAACTCTCCTATTATAGCAGATTTTCATCCCGTAGAAAAGGGCATTGACCCCTCTTTTTTTGCATAGAATGCAACCAGAGACTTTACGCGGGGAGGTACGAGGAATGGAACGGAGAAATTTGGCCCTGCTCTGCGCGGGGGTGCTCTGCTTCTGGCTGTTTGCGCTGGCTGTGGGTACGGCACAGGGGGCCGGGCTGCGGGTGGCCATTGGGGGAACGGGACCGGCAGTGCAGGCGGATGCCCCGGTGGTGCTGGCGGCGGCTCCGGCCAACAGCGGGCTGCAGCTGGAATGCCGGGCGGCAATCCTCATGGAGCCGGAGACGGGCCGGGTGCTCTACGAGAAAGCACCGGATGAGCGGATGCCCATTGCTTCCATCACCAAGCTGATGACCCTGCTGCTGACCTTTGAGGCCATCCGCGGTGGAAAACTGATCCTCGATACCCCCGTACCGGTGAGCGAACACGCCTACCACATGGGCGGCAGTCAGATCTGGCTGGAGCCCGGGGAGCAGTTCACGCTGGATGAGATGCTGCGGGCCATCTGCGTTTCCTCGGCCAACGATGCCGCTGTGGCGGTGGCCGAGCTGGTGGGCGGCAGCGAGCCGGTGTTCGTGGAACAGATGAACGCCCGGGCAGCGGAGCTGGGAATGACCAACACCACCTTCCGGAACGCCTGCGGGCTGGACACCGAGGGCCATCTCTCCACGGCGCGTGATGTTGCCGTTCTGAGCCGGTACCTTCTCAATACCTGCCCGGAGCTGCTGCACTATACCGGCATCTGGACGGACAGCCTGCGGAACGGCCAGACCCAGCTGGTGAACACCAACAAGCTCCTGCGCCGGTACAGCGGCATCACCGGGCTCAAGACCGGCACCACCAGCGGGGCGGGGGTCTGCATCAGCGCCAGCGCCACCCGGGACGGCCTGACCCTGATCGCCGTGGTGCTGGGGTCACCCTCCAGCGCCGACCGGTTCCACTCCGCTACCACCCTGCTGGACTACGGTTTTGCCAACTATGCCGCCGCCCCGCTGCCTACCCTGCCGGAGCGCCCGCTGGAATTGGCCGTAAAGGGCAGCGCCGAGGACAGCGTGCCGCTGGATTACGCCGCCCTGCCCGAGACGATCCTGATAGAGAAGGGAACGGCCTCTGCCCTGCGGGCTGAACTGACCCTGCCCGAGGCGCTGGAAGCCCCCGTGGAAAAGGGGCAGACAGTGGGAAAGGTGAGCATTTTTCAGGATGATACCTTATTGAATGAATACGAAGTAAAAGCGGCTGCGGATGCCCCGCTGCTGACCTTTGGCGGCGCGCTGGAGCTGCTGTGGCAGTGCCTGTTGGGAGCATAGCGGACAAAAGAAACACATCACCGAATAAAAGCGGTTAGCAGGAACAAAGCAGCGTTGGCGGGCCTGAACAAAAGATGTCAGGACAGCCAAAAGAACACTATTAAAATTGTATGAAATCCGGGGATTTTGGCCTTGACTTTGCACGATTGGAACGGTACACTTATACTAACAAAACCCTCAGGGAGCACGTCCCGTAAAAACGTTTGGAGGTTCTGATAGAATGAGCGTCGTTCTGAATACAAAGCACCTCTCCAGTTTTATCAACGAAGAGGAATATAAAGCCATTTATCCTCAGGTGGAAGCGGCTCACAACCAGCTGGAAGCCAAGAATGGCCCCGGCAATGATTTCCTGGGCTGGATGTACCTGCCCCGCGATTACGACAAGGAAGAGTTTGCCCGCATCAAGGAAGCTGCCAAGAAGATCCGTGAGGACTCCGAGGTGCTGGTGGTCGCCGGCATCGGCGGCAGCTATCTGGGTGCCCGCGCTGTGATCGAGGCCGTCAAGGGCCTGTACCACAACGAGCTGGAGGATGGCCCCAAGATCTACTTTTGCGGCAACAGCATCAGCCCCAGCTACCTGAATGATATCATTGCTCTGTGCAAGGGCAAGAAGTTCTCCATCAATGTCATCTCCAAGTCCGGTACCACCACCGAGACCAGCCTGGCGTTCCGTGTTCTGCGCAAGCTGCTGGAGGATGAGATGGGTGTTGAGGAAGCCAACAAGCGCATCTATGCCACCACTGACCGTGCTAAGGGCACCCTGAAGCAGCTGGCTGACGCGCAGGGCTGGCCCACCTTCGTGGTTCCTGACGATGTGGGTGGCCGCTACTCCGTTCTCTCCGCTGTGGGCCTGCTGCCCATCGCTGCCGCCGGAATCAGCATCGACGAGCTGATGAAGGGTGCGGCCGATGCCATGGAGCGTTTCTCCGTGCTGAGCCCGGACAACGACGCTTACAAGTATGCCGCCATCCGCAACATCCTGTACCGCAAGGGCAAGGCTGTTGAGATCCTGGAGTGCTACGAGCCCAACTTCACCCTGATGAACGAGTGGTATAAGCAGCTGTTCGGCGAGAGCGAGGGCAAGGACAACAAGGGCCTGTTCCCCGCAAGCTGCATCTTCTCCACCGACCTGCATTCCATGGGCCAGTTCATCCAGGAAGGCTCCCGCATCATGTTCGAGACCATCGTGGATGTCAAAAAGCCTGCGCAGGATCTGTTCATCGAAGAACTGAAGGGCAACTTCGACGGCCTGAACTTCCTGGCGGACCAGAATATGAGCGTGGTCAACCGCAAGGCCATGGAGGGCACCATCCTTGCCCACACCGACGGCGGCGTGCCTGAGGTGCTGATCGAGGTGGACGACCTGACTGCTTATAATGTAGGCTACCTCATCTACTTCTTCTGGCGTGCCTGTGCATGCAGCGGCTACCTGCTGAGCGTGAACCCCTTCAACCAGCCGGGTGTCGAGAGCTACAAGAAGAACATGTTCGCTCTGCTGGGCAAGCCGGGTTACGAGAACCTGACCGCCGAGCTGGAAGCAAAGTTGAAGTAAGCAGGAAACAAAAAATGATCTCCCGCCGCAAGGCGTGGAAAATACAGGAGGACAGAACTATGATTAAACTGATTGTTGGTACCAAGGGCTCCGGCAAGACCAAGGCAATGATCGACCAGATCAATGACGCGGTCAAGACCTCCAAGGGCAACGTCGTCGTCGTGGAAAAAGGCATGAAGCTGACTTACGACATCGCCCCCGCTGCACGTCTGATCGATCTGGATGAGTATAAGATCGCCGGCGGCGAAATGCTGTACGGCTTTGTTGCCGGCCTGATGGCAAGCAACTACGATATCACCGACCTGTACATCGACGGCATCCTGAAGGTGCTGGATCACGATATCAACCGTCTGGGCGCTGTGCTGGACGAGATGGCCGCCATTGCAGGCGATTCCGTCAAGGTCACTGTTACTGTCAGTGCTGACGAGGCTGCTCTGCCCCACGACGTGAAAAAGTACCTGTAATTTTCTGAACTGAGCGCATTCCAACGGGCAGGAAACCGGAAAATCAAAATTTTTTCGGTTTTCTGCCTGTTTTGGTGTTGACAAAGGTTGGCTTTGGCGCTATACTAACAAAGCAGCCTTTTATGAGGTGTACTATGCAATTTGACCTGAGAAAGTTTATCGCAACCGGCACACAGCCTTACCATGCAGAGTTTCCCTGTGATTTGTCTGCACGGGACTTTGCCGGTGCAAGGATCGAACAGCCCGTGACGGCCAGCTTTACCGCTGAGCCGGATGGCGATGAGGTCCGGATGACACTGCGGGCAAAAGCATTGGTGCACGGAGAGTGCGCCCGCTGTCTGGACCCGGTTGAGCGGGAAGAGACAGTTGAAGCGGAGTGGACAGCAAAGGAGCGGGATCTGGATGACCCGGATTTCGAGCTTCCGCTGGACGAAAAAGGACATCTGGATGTGGATGAATGGCTTGCCCAGGAGTTTATGTTCCAGATCCCCACGGTGCTGCTTTGCAGCGCCGACTGCCCGGGGTTATGCCCCCGGTGTGGCAAGAAGAGGGCAGAAGTGCAGCAACTGCGGCTCTCTGAAGCTCCCCCACCAGGCATGTGGCAACTGCGGTTACTACAAGGGCGAGGAAGTCATCAAGAAGGCCTAATTTGCGCAAAATTGGTGGCACATTGGTGTTATGTTGAGAAGGGGATGGCGCAATGCCTTCCCCTTCTTTCTTTGTCTGGAGGTGAAATGCAATGGCGATCAAGATCGACCGCATCGATGCGGGCAGTGAAGCCGAGGCGCTGGGCCTGCAGCCCGGCGATGAGCTGCTGAGCGTGGATGAAAATGAGCTGAACGATACGCTGGACTATGATTTTTATACCGACAGCAGCAGCTTTCACCTGAAGGCAAAGGTTGCCGACGGCATCCGGGAGTGGGATGTCCGGCGCGCGGAGCGCGGCCCCTTTGGCTGCGATTTCTCCACCTATCTGGGCGATCAGAAGCATTCCTGCTCCAACCACTGCATGTTCTGCTTCATCGACCAGCTGCCCTCCGGTATGCGCGAGAGCCTGTATTTCAAGGATGATGACGAGCGGCTGAGCTTTCTGTTCGGCAACTACATCACCATGACCAATATGCAGGATCACGAGATCGACCGCATCATCAAGATGCACATCTCGCCCATCAACATCTCGGTGCACACCACCAACCCCCAGCTCCGTGTCCGGATGCTGGCCAACAAGCGGGGCGGCGAGGTGCTCAAGTACCTGCCCCGTCTGGTGGAGGGCGGCATCGCCGTCAACTGTCAGCTGGTGCTCTGCCGGGGCATCAACGATGGCGAAGAGCTTCGCCGCACCCTGGGCGACCTGCTGGAGCTGACCCCTATGGTGCAGAGCATTGCCGCTGTGCCCTGCGGTGTGACGGATTACCGCCAGAATCTGTTCAAGCAGACCCCCTATGATGCCGAGACCAGCGCCGCTGTCATCGACATTATGGAGGAGTTTGGCGATGAGTGCAAGCGCCGCCACGGCAAGCGCATCATCTACCCCAGCGATGAGTGGTATCTCAAGGCGGGGCGGCCCATCCCCCCAGCGGAGTTCTATGAGGACTTTGACCAGCTGGAAAACGGCGTGGGCATGATGCGCCTGTTCGAGGATGAATTCCGGGCAGAGCTGGACAGGCCCCACCGCATCTACGGCACCAAGCAGATCGATGTGGTCACCGGCACCATGGCAGGCCCCCTTATCACTGAGCTGATGGACGAGCTCCACCGCCAGTACCCCATGATCGATGTAAAAGTTCACGTTGTCAAGAATAATTTCTTTGGCGGCAACGTGGGCGTGGCGGGGCTTGTCACCGCCACCGATATCATTGCCCAGTGTGAGGGAAAGCTGGAAAGCGGCACCCTGGGCATCCCCGCTGTCATGCTGCGGGAAGAAAAAGATACGTTCCTCGATGATATGACCATTGCCCAGCTGGGCGAACGGCTGGGGGTCAAGGTCGAGGTGCTGCCGGTGGGCGGCGGCGATGAGGCAAAAGCCCTGCTCCGCACCGGCCTGCATATTTCGAGAAGAAGAGCATAACGAAAGGAGGAACCCCCTATGAGCAAACCCATCGTAGCAGTGGTCGGCCGCCCCAACGTGGGCAAGTCCACCCTGTTCAATAAGCTCTGCGGCCAGCGTCTGGCCATCGTGGAGGATACCCCGGGCATCACCCGCGACCGCATTTTTGCAAACTGCGAGTGGAGCGGCCACGAGTTCATGCTGGTGGACACCGGCGGCATCGAGCCCAAGGCGACCGAGGGCATTCTGGCCCACATGCGTGAGCAGGCAGAGATCGCCATTGACACTGCTGACTGCATCATCATGGTGGTGGATGTCCGCGACGGCCTGACCGCCGCCGACGAGGAAGTGGCCCACATGCTGCGCCGCAGCCACAAGCCCATCATCCTGGCCGTCAACAAGTGCGATAAGACCGGCGAGGCCCCCATGGAGCTCTACGAGTTCTATAACCTGGGCTTTGACGAGGTGTTGCCCATCTCGTCCGTGCACGGTCACGGCACCGGCGACCTGCTGGACGCTGTCTGCGCCCACCTCGATTTCAGCGAGACCGTGGTGGAGGAGGACCGCATCCCCGTTGCCATCATCGGCCGCCCCAACGTGGGCAAATCCAGCCTGACCAACCGCATCCTGGGCGAGAACCGGATGATCGTTGCCAACGAGGCCGGTACCACCCGTGATGCCATTGACACCCCCGTGGATAACGCCTACGGCAAGTTCATCTTTACCGACACCGCCGGTCTGCGCAAGCGCAGCAACATTTCTGATGGCCTCGAGCGCTATATGGTCGTGCGCGCGCTGGCCGCTGTGGAGCGCAGCCGCGTGGCCCTGATCCTGGTGGATGCCACCGTTGGCTTTACCGAGCAGGACAGCAAGGTGGCCGGTTATGCCCACGAGCAGGGCAAGGCCTGCATCATCGTTGTCAACAAGTGGGACGCTGTGGAGGGCAAGGAGACCAACACCATGGAGCATCAGCGCCGGGATTACGCCGATTGCTTCAGCTTCATGGGGTATGCACCCATCATCTTCATTTCGGCCCAGACCGGCTATAACGTGAACAAGCTGATGCAGCTGATCCGTGACGTGGATGCCCAGAACGGTGCCCGCGTGCCCACCGGTGTCCTGAACGAGATGCTGGCCCGCGCTACCGCCCGGATGCAGCCGCCCAGTGACAAGGGCCGCCGCCTGAAGATCTTCTACCTGACCCAGGCTTCCACCCGTCCCCCGACGTTCGTGGCCTTCGTCAACTCCAAGCAGCTGTTCCATTTCAGCTATCAGCGGTATCTGATCAACCAGATCCGGGAGAACTTTGGTCTGGAACACACGCCCATCCGCTTGGTGATCCGTGAGCGCGGCACCGGCAGCGTCGGCGCAAAAGATGTGTAACAGGGGAGGCGGCTGTTGATGATGACCTTCTTCATCGTTCTGGCTGCCGCTGCGCAGGCTTACCTGCTGGGCAGCGTGGACACCGGCATCCTGGTCAGCAAGTACCTGTACCACGATGATGTCCGCAATCACGGCAGCGGTGCGGCCGGCATGACCAACATGCTGCGCACCTTTGGCAAAAAGGCAGCGGCGCTCACCGCCGCAGGCGACGTGCTGAAAGGCGTTGCAGCTGTCTGCATCGGCCGCTGGCTCTTCGGGTTCCTGCCCGCAGATGCCGCCGTTTCGCCCTATCTGGGCGTGTATCTGACCGCCATTCTGGCCGTGGTGGGCCACACCAAGCCCATTTATTTCGGCTTCAAGGGCGGCAAGGGCGTGCTGGTGGCGGGAGGTGCCATCCTGGCGGTCCAGCCCATCCTCCTGCCGGTGCTGACCGTCGTTTTTCTGCTCTGCCTTGTTCCCACCGGCATGGTGTCGCTGGGCAGCATTGCAATGGCGGCATCCTATCCGGTGCTGACCCTCATCTACGGCCTGCTCAAGGGCTTCGCCGCTGACGACCTCATCGTCTGCGTGGTGGGAGCTGCCATCATGGGCGGCATGGTCATCTGGATGCACCGGGCCAATATCCAGCGCATCCGTGAGGGCAAAGAGTACCGCTTTGGTTCCAAGCATAAGCAGTAACCGGAACAAAAATAACAGCGCATCCTTCGGGCAGAGCCTGCCTGCGGGATGCGCTGTTTTGCGTGGAGGGGGCTGTGCCCGGTCGATGTGCCTGCACAGTCCAGTTTACTGATGGGGGATTAGCTCAGCTGGGAGAGCGCTTGCATGGCATGCAAGAGGTCAGCGGTTCGATCCCGCTATTCTCCACCAAAAAAGCACTGTACTTCGTAGGGAGTATGGTGCTTTTCTTTTTCTCAGCCGCAAAAAATGGGGGCTGCACTGCCTTGCCTGCATCGTTTTCAGATGTTTTGCAGGCGGTTCAGTGCAGCCCCCGGGTCATTGGTGCTTCGGCAGGTCAGAGGATGTCGGTTCAGCTGACGATCTCCAGCATCTGCCCGAACACCTCTTCCATCTGCCGCACCAGCGTGAACTGGGTGCGGGCGCGGTCAAGGTTGTGGCCGGGGCGGGCGGTGTGGAAATAGTGATCGCCCTCCAGATAGTCGGTCAGAAAGCGGATGCCGCACTCCAGCGTCATCAGCTTGGCACCCCAGGCAAGGCTCTTTTTCTCCGCAGGGCTCATGGAGGCCCCGGCGGTGGAGAGATACCCCTTGGCGAACACCTCGTACAGGTGCAGGTCAAAGTGGACCTTGCTCTGGTCGGACTCGTCCTCGGCGCAGTCGTTGGCACCGGTGCGGATGGAGTCGCCGAAATCGTAGGCCGACAGACCCGGCATCACGGTGTCAAGGTCAATGACACAGATGCCTTTTCCGGTGGCGGCATCGATCAGGACGTTGTTGATCTTGGTGTCGTTGTGGGTAACACGCAGCGGGATCTCACCAGCCGCCAGCAGATCCAGCAGGGTGTGGCAGTCCTTTTCCCGCGCATGGATGAAGGCGACCTCCGGTGCAATGTCCTTGGCACGGCCCAGCGCATCGGCGGCAAGGGCTTTTTCAAAGTTTGCATAGCGGTTGGGCGTGTCGTGGAAGCGTGCAATGGTTTCGTGGAGGGTGGAGGCCGGATAATCTGCCAGCTGGTTCTGGAATTTGCCCAGGGTCTCGGCAACGGTGCGGAAGTCGGCCTCGCTGCCCACCTGCTGCAGGCAGATGGTGTCCTCTACAAAGTCGTAGGCACGCCACGCGCCGCCCTCGGCATCCAGATGGCAGGTCGCACCGGACAGGGTGGGGATCACGTTCAGGGTCTCCCGTGCCGGGTCGCCGCCTGCGGCAAGGATCTTCTCCCGCAGATGCCGGGTCACGCCGCAGATATTCTCCATCAGGCCAACCGGGTCGGTAAAGGTGTCGGTGTTGATGCGCTGCAGGATAAAGCGCTTGGAGTGATCCGCCCGCCAGACCACGAAGGTATCGTTGATGTGGCCTTCGCCGTAGTGACGGGCATCGTAGACCACCGGCCCGCCAAAATCAAAGGCATTTGCGGCGGCGCGGAGAATGGATTCGGTAACAGGTTTCATTTTGGGTTCCTCATTTCTTATCCTTCATGCCGTTTGGCAGGTGCAGGGCGTTGTCCCTGCCGCACCTGACGGCGGTATTCGTTGGGGGTCAGGCCTTCCGCCTTGCGGAAGCACTGCGAAAAGTAGCTGGGGGAGGAAAATCCCATCAGCTCGCTGATCTGCGCCAGACTGTAGCCGGTGTTGCCCAGCATATATTTGCTCTCCTCAATGCGGCGGCGGTTCAGGTAGGTGATGGGAGAAATGCCGTACGCCTTCTGGAAGGTGTGGGCCAGATAATACTTGTTGATGTGGGCGACCTCAGCAAGGGTATCAAGGGAGATGTCCTCCCGGTAGTTGTTGTCCAGATACCGCTTGATCTCCACGCATTCCCGGTTGTCAGAGCGGGGGGATTCCTCCACCTGCAAAGAGAGGGTGGTGCACCGCACCAGCCAGATGAGCAGGACTTCCAGCAGGTCCTGGCAGACGGTCTCGCAGCCGTCCAGGCTACGGTCTGCCTCAGCCAGCAGCATGTGCAGCAGCGTTACCATCCGCTCCCGGTTCTCCCGGCAGTTGAAGATGGCGTAGGTGGAATCGGCTTTGCCGAACAGGATCTCGATGCCCGAAACACCCAGCACGATGTATTCCAGAGGCGAGGCATTCAGGCTCAGTTCGGTATGCTCCACCTGCGGGTTGACGATGACCATATCGTCCGGTTTGACCGGGAACAGCTGCCCACTGAGCAGAAACTGCCCCTCGCCGCTGAGGCAGTAGAACAGCTCCGTGCAGGAATGGGTGTGGACCGTGCTGTTCCAGTCGCCGCCAAATCTGCTCTTGCTGATGTACAGCAGCCGGAAGGATTCCCGTGGAGCGGGAGCGTGGCGGATATCAAAGCGCTCGGTACTCATAAAAGGCTCCTTTTGAAGCAGGCACAAAAAATATAAAAATAAAAGCAAGATACTAAAAATAAAATGCGAAAAACGCCGCACTGCTTCGTGCATTTTTTCCCATTATAGGGGCAAATAAGAAAAAAAGCAAGTCCTGTTTTTAGGTATGGTAAATATTTTCCTCTGCACAGAAAGACGGAAATGTGTCAAATTGGTTACAAGCAGGGAAAATGTACCAAAACAATGCTGCAAAATTTAGTGCTTTTGCTGAAGAAAATGATAAAAGAACAATATTTCTAAAAAATGAAACAACAAAGACCTTGTTGAAAACTGTAAAAACCTCTATATTGGGATCAGAAAAAAACACAGCCCCGCGGGCAAAACCTGTTTGCTCCGGCTGTGCATGAATGGAACTTTATGATGGAGGACACATTATGAAACGTATTTCTCGTCGCAATTTCCTGAAAGTGGCCGGTGTGGGTGCCGCTGCACTGGGTCTGGCTGCCTGCGGCGGTTCTTCCAGCTCCACAGCTTCCAGCACGGCTTCTTCCGCTGCTGCATCTGCCGCTGCTGCTGAGGACGTGACCATCAAGGTCGCCGCCATCGAGACCGGCTATGGCGCTGATATGTGGAAGAAGGTCACTGAGGCCTTTACCGCCCAGACCGGCATCAAGGTGGAGCTGACCACCGACAAGAAGCTGGAGGATGTCATCGGACCTTCCATGCAGGGCGGCGATTACCCCGACGTGATCCACCTGGCTACCGGCCGTGAGGCTGCCCTGACCGAGCAGTTCATCAAGGGCAACTTGATCGCGGATATCACCGATGTGCTGAGCATGACCGTGCCCGGCGAGAGCAAGAAGGTGAGCGAGAAGATCGCAGGCGGCTTTACCGACACCTCCCTGACCAACCCCTACGGCGACGGCAAGACCTATCTGGCTCCCATGTTCTACAGCCCTTGCGGCCTGTTCTACAACGCCGGTTTCCTGAAGGAAAAGGGCTGGGACGTGCCCACCACCTGGGACGAGATGTGGGAACTGGGCGACAAGGCTGCCGCTGAGGGTACCTACCTGTTCACCTACCCCACCACCGGCTACTTTGATGCGTTCTTCTACGCACTGATGTATGCCGCCGGCGGCCCGGAGTTCTTCAACAAAGCCACCCACTATGAGGAAGGCATCTGGGATACCCCGGAGGCAAAGACCTGCTTTGACATCGTCAACAAGCTGGCTTCCTACACCAACCCCATTACCCCCGCACAGGCCAACGATCAGGACTTTACCCAGAACCAGCAGCTGGTGCTGGATAACAAGGCTCTGTTCATGCCCAACGGCACCTGGATCGTGGGCGAGATGGCCGAGGCTCCCCGTGCGGATGGCTTTGAGTGGGGCATGAC
>QWCN01005190.1_pt1 | contig 13044 bp, 13 predicted proteins | sample 1972711 | NCBI WGS metagenome assembly QWCN01 (sample SAMN09866707, study PRJNA288562) | Human gut metagenome isolate term1_stool, whole genome shotgun sequencing... | isolation source: gut | host: Homo sapiens | place: USA: California | reverse complement strand
GGCGGATTTTACACATTTTAACGATCAGGGCCGCGCGCGGATGGTGGACGTCGGGGAAAAGGACGTCACGCACCGCGAGGCCGTCGCCGCCGCGCGCGTACTGGTGAACCGGGAGACGTTTGACCTCATTCGTTCCGGCGGCGTGAAGAAGGGCGACGTGCTCACGGTCGCACAGGTGGCGGGCATCATGGGCGCGAAGCGCACGCCGGAGCTGATCCCGATGTGCCATCCGGTGCAGATCTCCGGTGTTGACCTTCGGCTCACGCTGGATGAGACGCGCTGCTCCGTCGAAATTACCGCCTCCGTCCGCTGCGACGGGCGGACGGGCGTCGAGATGGAGGCGCTCACCGCGGTTAGCGCCGCGGCGCTCACAGTCTACGACATGTGCAAGGCCGTCCAGCGCGACATGGTCATCACCGACGTCCGACTGCTCTCCAAGACCGGCGGCGTCCATGGGACATTCCAAAGGGAGGAATCGATATGAAATATACAGCCGCCGTCATCACCGTCAGCGACAAATGCTCGCGCGGCGAACGGGTGGACACCAGCGGCCCGATGCTCTGCACACTTCTGGCGCAGAATGAATGTGAGGTCGTGCAGCGGGCGCTCGTCCCCGATGAAAGAGCGCAAATTCAGGCCGCGATCCGCCATGCTGCGGACGAGCTGCATGTGCAGCTCATCCTGACCACGGGCGGCACCGGCTTTTCCCCGCGCGACATCACGCCGGAGGCCACGGCGGAACTGATCGAGCGCGCCACGCCCGGCCTGCCGGAGCTGATGCGGAGCGAGAGCTGCAAGATCACGCCGCGCGGCTGCCTCTCGCGCGGGATCGCGGGCATCCGCGGCAGCAGCCTGATCGTCAACCTGCCCGGCAGCGAAAAAGCCGCACGGGAGAATTTCGAGGCGATTTTGCCGGCGCTCGGCCACGGGCTGGAGATGCTGCGCTCCGCCGGTTCGGCGGACTGCGCGGCCAAGCCCGAAAAGCAGACCGCCCCGAGCCTTGACCTCTGGCTCCATGAGGCGAAGGCCAGCCCGGAGGGCGCGGCGTGCGGGATGTACCTGTTCCACAACGGTGTCGTCCGCGCGACGGCCAAGCGCACCGCGCGCCTTGGCGAGGATGCGCCGCCCGTGCGCGGCATGGTCTTTGACTACGATGAGGTGAAGGCTGCGGCTGCAATCGAGAACGCCCGCGCCATGCCCGGCATCCGCTATGTCCGCGTGTGGCTGAACCGGGGCAAACTTGCGGTCGGGGACGACATCATGCTCGTCCTCGTCGGCGGCGACATCCGCCCGCACGTGGTCGACGCGCTGCAAGCACTCGTCGAAGAAATTAAAATGAACTGCGTCACCGAGACGGAGCAATATTGAGGAGGAAACCCAGATGAAAATCGGATTTATCGGCTTTGGCAGCATGGGCCGCGCGATTGCAGAGGGGCTGCTTGCCCGGAACGTCTGCACACCGGAGGATATTTACGCCTGTGCCGGCCATTTTGACAAATTGCAAGAAACCGCAGATAAGCTCGGCGTCCACGCGGAACGGGCGGCGGCGGACGTCGTTGCGAAGAGCGACTGGGTTGTCCCGGCGGTTGTCCCTGCGATTTTGGAGGACGTGCTCGGCCCGGTGCTGCCTGCGCTGCGGGACAAGATCGTCGTCTCCATCGTCAGCGGCTGGGATTTCGCCCGCTACGAAGCCTTCCTCGCGCCCGGCACGCACCACATCAGCACCATCCCGAACACCCCCATCGCCATCGGCGAGGGCGTCCTCGCCTGCGAGTCGACGCACAGCCTGAGCGAAGAGGAATATGCGCAGTTTGAGGAGACATTCGGCAAGATCGCCCTGATCGTCCCGGTCACGGCGGCGCAGTTTGGCCCGGCGGGCACGCTCGGCGGCTTCACGCCGGCGTTCACCGCGATGTATCTCGAGGCCCTCGGTGACGCGGGCGTCAAATACGGCCTGTCCCGCGCGGCGGCCTATCAGATGGCCGCGCAGGTGCTCATCGGCACCGGCATGCTCTATCTGGAGAGCGGCCTGCACCCCGGCGTACTGAAGGACGGCGTCTGCTCGCCCGGCGGCACGACGATCCGCGGCGTGGCGGAACTGGAAAAGCGGGCCTTCCGCGGGACAGTCATCTCCGCGGTCGACGCCATCGAAGGAAACTAAAAAGAATCCCGGCCTCTGATGAAGAGGCCGGGATTTTTTGCGTATATCGATACAATGGGGGGGCGGGCATTGTCCGCCCGCAAAGGTCCCCTCTTCATAGAGGGGGCCGTTGATCGCTGCGGAACTTATTCAAACCTTCTCTGCCGTTGCGACAGGTCTAAAAACACCGTTGTCCCCGTGCCGGGGGTGGATTCGGCTCGCAGGCCGATGCCGAGATTCTCGCACACGCGGCGGCAGAGATAGAGTCCGAGTCCTGTCGCCTTGCGGTCGGTGCGGCCATTGAGTCCGGTGTAGCCCTTTTCAAAGATGCGCGGCAGATCCTCCGGCGCGATGCCGATGCCGGTGTCCGCGATGCAGAGCGTCCCATTTTGCAGGAAGATGCGGACGCTGCCCGCGCGGGTGTATTTCAGCGCGTTGGAGAGCAGCTGTTCCAGCACGAAGCCGAGCCATTTCTCGTCCGTCACCAGCGTATAGTCTGCCGGCTCATAGTCGAGCCGGATCTTGCGCCCGATGAACTCGGCGGAAAACCGCTTGACGCTTTGCCGGATGATGGGATCGAGCGCGCAGTCGCGGAAGACGTAATCGCTCTCCGCGCTCTCAAGCCGGAGATAGGTCAGCGCCATCTCGACATACTGTTCGATGCGCGAAAGCTCACCCAGCAGCCGCCGCGCCTGCGGCGAATCCTCCTGCCGGAGCGTCAGCTCCATCGCGGCGATGGGCGTCTTGATCTGGTGCGCCCAGACGGTGTAATAATCGCTCGCCTCGCGCTCGCGCGCCGCGGCGGACGAGGCCAGCTGCCGCGCCTGCACTTGCAGGCTGCGGATGATCGCCTGATAATCGCCGTCCAGAATCCGTGATGTCTCCGGCAGCGGGCCGATCTGCTCTGCCGGGGCATTGGAGAGCGCCAAGAGCTCCGCATGCGTCCGCCGGATGCGGCCAAAGTCGCACAGAAAGAAGATCAGGCCCAGCACCGCCGTCAGCGCCGCCGGATACCAGACCGCCGCCAGCGGCAGCCCGTAGAGCGCGAATGAGACAGCAAACAGCGCGTAAAACAGCACTGCGCCCAGCAGCACCTTCCACCGCTGACGCAGATAGGCAAAAAACAGCTTCATACGTCCTCCACCAGATAGCCCACGCCGAATTTTGTCGTGATAAAGTCTGCGAGGCCCGCCGCGGCCAGCTTTTTGCGCAGCCGGTTGACGTTGACGGTCAGGGTGTTCTCGTCGACGAACGCTTCGCTCTCCCACAGCCGCTCCATCAGCCGCTCGCGGCTGACGACCTTGCCCTTCTGCTCCATCAGGCAGAGCAGGATGCGGTATTCGTTTTTCGAGAGCGCGATCTTCTCCGCGCCGAATTGCAGTGTCTGGTCGTCGGTGCAGAGCTGCGCGCCGCGGCAGGTCAGCGCGGGCGCGGCCTGGACGAAGTCATAGCTCCGGCGGAGCAGCGCCTGCATCTTCGCGACGAGCACGGCGCAGTCGAACGGCTTCGCGATGAAATCGTCCGCGCCCATGTTCATCGCCGTCACGATGTTGAGGTTGTCCGCCGCCGAGGAGAGGAACATGACCGGCACGTTGGAAATTTTCCGCAGCTCCGCGCACCAGTGGTATCCGCTCTGGAACGGCAGCATCAGATCGAGCAGCACGAGCTGTGGATCAAATGCGCGGAATTCTCCGGTCACGTCGCGGAAATTCTCCACGGCCCGCACGGCAAAGCCCCAGTCGCCGAGCTGCGCGCACAGCGCGTCGGCGATCCCGCGGTCGTCCTCCACCAAAAGTACCCGGTACATCGGTTTCCCTCCTGTGATCAGATCTCTGCGCGTACCTCGCGCAGCGAACGGCCCGTCTCGCGCGCGATGCGGGCGAGATCGTCAAATTCCGCCTTCTCCCGCTTTACGCCGAAGCCCTCGGCGGACTTCACACGCACGGGGCCGTGCGCCGTGTCCACGGTGCGTGCCGTGCGCGTGAGCGTATAGCGGTCGCAGCGGCTGGCGCGGACACCGAGCGTCGTCGTGTGGCGGAAGAGCGTTTCTAAGATCGCTTCGCGCGTCTCCTCGCGGCACATGCAGGTGAGGAGCACGGCGGCGCGGTTTTTCTTCATGCCGATGGGCGTCGTAAAAACGTCGAGCGCGCCCGCGTCAAACAGCCGCTCCATCGCAAAGCCCACGTCCTCCGGCGTCATGTCGTCGAGGTTGCAGCAGAGCTCCACAATCTGCTCCGGCTGTGCGTCGCTGCGGCCCAGCATCGCGCGGACACAGTTGGCCGCCTCAAAGTCTTTCGTACCCATGCCATAGCCGATCTTCCCGATGCAGAGCTGCGGCATCGGGCCGAACTTCGTCACGAAACGGCGCAGCAGCGCCGCGCCCGTCGGCGTGCAGAGTTCGCCGCGCACCGCGCCGCCGTAGCAGGGGATTCCCTCGAGGAGCAGCGCCGTCGCCGGGGCGGGCACGGGCAGAATCCCGTGCGCGCATTTCACCTGTCCAGATCCGATATGCACCGGCGAGGCATAAACTGCGTCCGGCGCAAGGCGGTGCATCAGCCAGCAGACGCCCACGACGTCGGCCAGCGCGTCGAGCGTACCGACCTCGTGGAAGTGGATCTGGTCGACCGGTGCGCCGTGGACGCGGCTCTCCGCGTCCGCGATCGAGCGGTAGACGGCCCACGCATCTTCGCGCACGGCCTCCGGCACGGGCAGCTGCCCGATCCGGTGCTCGATCTCATGCAGACCGGTGTGGTGATGTTCGTGCCCATGTTCATGCTCGTGGTCATGGTGCTCGTGGCCTTCTTCCTCGCCATGGACAAAAACATGGACGTGCGTCCCCGTCACGCCGCACTTGACCGACGGCTCCGCCGTCACTTCAATGCCCGGCAGGCCCAGCGCATTCATGTCGCGCAGAAATACGTCCCGGTCCGGCAGCAGCTCCAGCAGCGCCGCCATCAGCATATCGCCCGCCGCGCCCATCGCGCAGTCCAGATATAAAATATTCATCGCTGTCCTCCCATCCGGTCAATCATGTTGGCGAGATAGCCCGCGCCGAAGCCGTTGTCGATGTTCACGACGCTGACGCCGCTTGCGCAGGAATTGAGCATCGCGAGCAGCGCGGCCACGCCGCCGAAGCTCGCGCCGTAGCCAACGCTCGTCGGCACGGCGATGACCGGGCAGTCGACCAGTCCGCCGATCACGCTGGCCAGCGCACCCTCCATCCCCGCCACGGCGACGACCGCCCGCGCGGCCATCAGCTCGTCCGCGTGGGCCAGCAGCCGGTGCAGTCCCGAAACGCCCACGTCGTAGAGCCGCACGACGCGGCTGCCGTGGACCTCGGCGGTGACTGCCGCCTCCTCCGCGACCGGGATGTCCGATGTACCGCCCGCCGCGATGACGACCGCGCCGGGGCCAACCGGCTCCGGAATCTTGCCCACAATGCCGAGCTTCGCCTCCGCGCGGTAATCGAGCGGGACGGTCTGTTCGACTTCCGCCGCCGCCTCGGGTGACAGGCGCGTGATGAGGATCGGCTCGACGCCGCGCTCCCGCATCCGCGCAGCAATGCCCGCGATCTGCGCGGGTGTTTTCCCCGCGCCGTAGATGACCTCCGCCGCCCCCTGACGGACGGCGCGGTGCAGATCGACCTTCGCATAGCCGAGGTCTTCAAACGGGGCCTTTTTCAGCCGCAGCGCCGCCTCGTCCACCGAAAGTGCGCCGGAACGGACGGCCTCCAGCGTGGCCCGCAATTCCTCGTTCATCCCCGCACCTCCAGATCCAGCAGCACCGCCGGATAGATTTTTTTCAGTTCTGACAAAAGCTCCGTCCGCCGTTCCAGCGCCAGCGGCAGCTGCGCTTCCGGCAGCTGGATGCGCGCTGCGCCCGCAAAATAGCGCACGCGGAAATCGCGGAAGCCGAGCGAGAAGAGCAGCGCCTCAGCGCGCTCCGTTTTTTGCAGCTTTTCCGCCGTGATGGTCTCGCCGGTCGGCACGCGCGTGGCGAGACAGGCATAGGCCGGCTTGTCCCACGTGAACAGGCCAGCTTCGCGCGAAAGTGCGCGGATGCGCGCCTTCGTCAGCCCGCACTCACGCAGCGGTGAGCGCACCGAAAGCTCGCGCAGCGCGCGCATCCCCGGCCGGTCGCCCGCGTCGTCCGAGGCGTTCGTCCCGTCGAGCAGGAGCGTGTAGCCGTCGGCCAGCGCCCGCGCGGCGAGCGTGCCGAAGAGATTCCGCTTGCAGTGGTAGCAGCGGTCCGCCGGATTCGCCGCAACTGCGGGGTCAGAAAGCGCATCCAGCTCCAGCACGGTCAGCTCCGCGCCGATCTCCCGGCAGAGGCGCTTCGCGTCCTCAAATTCAAATTCCGGCTGAAAGGACGTCTTGATGTAGTAGGGGCGCACGTCCGCGCCGCACTGCCGCGCGGCCCAGAGCAGGTAAGAGGAATCCACGCCGCCCGAAAAGCCGAGCGCCGCCTTGGGGTGTTCGTGAAAAAAGCCCTGTAGTTCCATAGGAATCTCCTGAAAAACATGAAAAGGTATACGACTCCTTCGGAAGCCGTATACCTTCTGGATATACATCTTGTGATTGCGGGGAACTGCGGGCTTCAGCCCGGGGCGGCGCTTCCTGCGCTCACGATGGCCTTATTTTAGCATATCGCCGGACAGCGCGTCAAGCGCTGCGGATGGTTTTTTCAAGCTCCACGACCACCGAATCGACGAGCCGTCCGACGCTCAGATCGGCCACGCCCGCGATGAAGTTCGTGCAGTGGTTGACAGGAATGAGGATGCGCTTGGCCGCGCTCTGCCCGACGGCGACGGCCATCCGCGGCGTCACCTCGCCGAGCATTGCGTCCGCAATCACAATGCCGACCGGCCCGATGATCACGTCGGCCCTCCGGCAGCAGACCACGGCGGCGTTTTCGCCCGTCGCGCCTTCGTCTGCCCCGGCGCGGAGCATCGCGGTCGTCGCCGCGGCATTCGTGCCGACTGCTGTGATCGTCACGTCCGGAAAGCGCGTGCGCACCGCCGTGACGACCTGCTTTCCAATGCCGCCGCCTTGTGCGTCCATGACCAGAATGTTCATCATTGTCCTCCAAATCGTCCGTTTTTCTCAGTATACCATGGAAATCCGTAAATTGCTATGTCATATCTTTCCACGATTGTGGCTGTTTCTGTACCGCAGCGCATTGCCGAGCAGCGTCACGGACAGGAGCGTGGCCACCAGGAATATGCCGGGGATCACCACGGCCCACCAGCTCTTTGTCAGCAGCGCCTGCTGCGCCAGCGAGAGCATGCTGCCCCACGAGATGACCTCCAGCGGCAGGCCGAGGCCGAGAAAGCTCAGCGTCGACTCGGCCAGGATCGCGCTCTGCACGTTCATGACCACCATGAAGAGGATTGCGGAGAGGAAATTCGGCGCGAGATGCTCCCACAGGACGTGGAAAAATCCGCCGCCCATGCACCGCGCGGCCAGCACATATTCGCTCGTGCGCAGGCGGCGCACCTCGGTGCGGACGACCTTGGCGATTCCGGCCCAGCCGGTGACGCCGATGACGAGCGACAGCGTCCAGACCGAGGCCGTGCCGAGAATGGCTTGTAAGAGTACGATCAGCAGCAGATGCGGCACGCTGAGGAAGATCTCCATCCCGCGCATCAGAAGCGCGTCGAGCCGCGGCCCGGCGCAGCCGCTCAGCGTGCCGAGCAGGGCGGCAATGGCCGTCGAGATGGCCGCGCCCAGAAAGCCGATCGTCAGCGACGCACGGCCGCCGTACCAGATCATCGAGAAGATGTCGCGGCCCATCGCGTCCGTGCCGAAGAGGAATTCCCGGCACGGGGCCGCATTGCAGTTGGCAAGATCCATATAGGTCGGGTCGCGCGGGAGGAACAGTCCGCACGACAGACAGCCGAGGATGATGACCGCCAGCACGAGCATTGCGCCGAGCGGCAGACCGCGATACCATGGCTGTTTTTTGGCCGGCTGCGGCGCGGAAGGCCGCGCACCGACGAGGGTAAAATCATCCATGTGCTGCCTCCTCTCCGGCGAGGCGCGGGTCGATGCGCGCGCTGATCGCCTGCGCGAGCAGATTGCACACGATGACGGCTGCGCCGGTCATCATGCAAAGCACCATCAGCAGGTTATAGTCCTGATACCGGGCGCTCTCATAGCTGAGCGTGCCGAGTCCGGGATAGGAAAACACGGTCTCGACGATGTACGTTCCGCCGAGGATGTGCGGCACGGAGATCGCCATGATCGAAAGATACGAGGGCAGAACGTTGCGCAGCGCGTGCCGCAGGAGCACCGTTCGCTTCGGCAGTCCCTTTCCCTTGGCCAGCAGGATATAGTCCGCGTGCAGCTCTTCGATCAATCGGCTGCGCACCAGATAGGCGTAGTACCAGAGATGGCCCAGCACCACGACCGTCACCGGCAGGATGAGATGCACGGCCCGGTCGGCAAAGCCGCCGTCGCCGCCGACGCTGTAGGCCCCGGAGCTTGGCAGCCAGCGCAGCTCCACCGCAAAGAGCAGGATCAGCACGAGCGACAGCCAGAATTCCGGCACGCAGCTCATGACCGTGCCCACGCGGCAGAGAATGCGGTCGAGCAGCGAATCCTCATGCCGCGCGCAGAGCACACCGACCCCGAGCGACAGCACGAACAGCAGCACAAAGCCCACGCCGCCGAGGCGGAGCGTGTAGGGCAGGCGCGTGCGGATGACCTCCAGCACGTCCATCTTATATTTGTAGGAGATGCCGAAATCGCCGTGCAGCGCGTTTTGCAGCCAGATGCCGTACTGCGTCAAAACGGGCCGGTCGAGGCCGAGCTTCGCCTCGGCCCAGGCACGCTCATCGACGCTCATTTTCTCCACGCGGTCGCCAAAGTAGGCGCGCAGCGGGTCGCCGGGCGCGTAGTGCGCAATCACAAAGACCAGCAGCGAGAGCAGAAACAGGCTGAGGGCAAGCGTCAATACCGTGCGCAGCAGACCGCGCCAGAATTGGGAATGCTTCATTCCGCCGCACCTCCTTCCAGCACGAAATGGCCCGGCGCGGCCTCGACGAGCCGCCCGTCCGGATGGAAGTCCGCCTCGTCGAACGGGACGAGCTTCCGCGCCCGTTCGCGGATCGGGTCGGGCAGGGGAATGGCGGAGAGCAGCGCGCGGGTGTAGCTGTGCAGCGGGTGCCGGAATAATTCTTCCGCCGGGGCGCACTCGACGAGCTTGCCCCGGTACATCACGCCCACGCGGTCGCAGAGGTAGCGTACCATGGCAAGGTCGTGCGCGATGAACAGGAATGTGAAGCCGTGCTCTTCCTGTAAGTGCCGGAAGAGGTTGATGATCTGCGCCTGAATGGACACGTCGAGCGACGAGACCGGTTCGTCGGCCACGAGCAGCTCCGGCTCCATCGAGAGTGCGCGGGCGATGGCCACGCGCTGCCGCTGCCCGCCGGAGAGCTCCGCCGGATACTGGTCGAGATAGACCGGGTCGAGGCCGACGTATTTCATCTGGAACGCGGCCTCTTCGCGGTAGTTTGCGCGCGGCGTGGCGCGGCGGGCGATGCGCAGCGGCTCGGTGATGGCCTCGCAGACGGAGCGCCGGGGATCGAGGCTGGACGTCGAGTCCTGGAAGATCATCTGCCGCGCGGTCTGCAGATAGGCGCGGTGCGCGCGGAACTGCGCGCGGTCGGTCACGTCGATGCCGTGGAAGAAAATATGCCCTGCGTCCGGCCGGTAGAGATTCATGATGCAGCGCGCGGCGGTCGACTTGCCGGAGCCGGACTCGCCGACGAGGCCAAAAATCTCGCCGCGCCGTACGGAGAATGACAGATCATCCACCGCGCGGACGGTCAGTCCGCGCACGGGGGAAAAGCTGTGCGTCAGGTGCTCCACGGAGAGCAGGATCTCATCCTTCATGCCGGAGCCCTCCCAGCGGCGGCGCGACCTTCGGCGCGCGCGGATCGAGCAGCCAGGTGGCTGCGAAGTGGGTATCGGTGATGCGGAACATCGGCGGCGCCTCGCGATAGTCGATGGCGAGGGCATATTCGTTCCGCGCGGCAAAGGCGTCGCCTGCGGGCGGGTCGATCAGCGTGGGCGGCATCCCCGGAATGGTATAGAGCGGCTCGCCGTGCCGCGCCAGCGCGGGCAGCGCCCGCAGCAGCGCCCATGTGTAGGGGTGGCGCGGGTCGTAGTAGACCTCCTCTGCCGTCCCGATCTCGACGATCCGCCCCGCATACATCACGGCCACGCGGTCTGCCGCACGGGCCACGACGCCGAGGTCGTGCGAGACCAGCACCGTCGCCGTGCCGAGCTTCTGCTGGATGCTGCGCAGCAGGTCTAAGATCTGGGCCTGCACGGTCACGTCGAGCGCGGTCGTCGGCTCATCGGCAAAGAGAATTTGCGGATTCCCGGCCAGCGCGATGGCGAGGACGGCCCGCTGCCGCATGCCGCCGGAAAACTGGTGCGGATAGGCGTGCATCCGCTCCGCAGCCCGGTCGATCCCGACAAGGGCCATCAGCTCCTCCACGCGCGCCGAGACGGCCTCGCGCGGGGCTTTGCGGTCGTGGACGCGGACAGCCTCGGCGATCTGCGCGCCGATGGTCATGCTGGGGTTCAGCGCGGTGAGCGGGTCCTGGAACACCATGGAAAAGAGACGCCCACGCAGCTTTTGCATCTCGCGCTCGCGATAGGGCGCGATGTCCACGCCGTTCACAAGAATTTCGCCGGAGACCGCCGCCGAATCCGGCAGCAGCCGCATGACCGCGCGGCAGAGCGCGCTCTTGCCGCAGCCGCTCTCGCCCACGACGGCCAGTACCTCGCCGGGCCGCAGCGAAAAGCTGACGTCCCGCACGGCTTGTACGTCGCCGCGCGGCGAGCGGTAGGTCACGGACAGGTTTTTCACTTCCAACAGTTCCGCCATAGCGTTCCTCACAGACGGCAAACGCAGGGAGCGTCGCCGCTCCCTGTGTCCGCCGGTTTCTATTTGATGAATTGGGATATTTCTCAGTCGAGCGTCCAGGTCTCAACGTTCCAGAAGATGCCGACGCCGTGGTGGCCCATGACCGTCTCCGCGTCGATGCCGTGCAGACGGCTCGTCGCGACGTAGTTCGCGTCGATGTAGCAGATGAAGGCATAGGCCGGGTCATTCGCCAGCGCGACCTGGAATTCGTCGTAATACTGCTTGCGCACCGCCGGGTCGCTCGATTCGCGCGCTTTGGTGAGCGCCTCATCGACCTCAGCGTTCGAATAGCCGGAGTAGTTCGCGCCCTTGTCCGTGCCAAAGACCTTGTAGGTGTGATCGTCCGCGTCAAATGGGCTGCCCCAGCCGATCAGGCACGCCATCTGGCCGCCCCAGTCCATGACGGCCGGGATGTCCACGGTGCAGTGAATGCCGACCTCGCGCAGCTGCTGCGCAGCGGCCTGTGCGATGTCGATGCGATCCTGCTCGCCGGACATGACGCTGATCGTGAACGCGATCTCCGCGCCGCCGCGCTCATAGTAGCCGTTTGCGCCCATCACGCAGCCCGCGTCCTCCAGAAGCTGCTTCGCCTTTTCGGGGTTATAGTCATAGTGCTCAACATTTTCGTTGTTGTAGACGTTCCGCTGAAGCGGTCCATAGGCGGGCATGCCCTGCCCGAGCAGAACGGCGTCCACAATCGCCTGCCGGTCAATGGCGTAGCAGATCGCGGGGATGAGATCACGGTTCTCGGTCCAGTAGTCGTTCCAGAAGTTGAAGAGAATGCCGCGATAGTCGCTCGTCTTCATGTCGTAGCAGGTGAAGCCGTCCTTGCCTGTAAACTGCGCGGCGTTCTTCGGGTCGAGCAGCGCGAGGTCGAGTTCACCGGACTCCAGCTGAAGCGCCTGCGCATTGTCGTCCGGGACGATCTTGAACACGATGCGGTCGATGTTCGGTGCGCCCTTATAATAATTTTCATTTTTTGTCAGGATGATGGCCTGTCCAACGTCCCAGCGTTCGAGCTTGTATGGCCCGGTGCCGACCGGGGCGCGGAAGAAGTCCGACTCCTGCCAGTCCTCGCCCGCGAGCAGATGCTCCGGCAGGACGGCCATCGTCATGTAATCGAGGAACGCAACGTTCGGCGCGGAGAGGCGGAAGGAGACCGTGTGCTCGTCCGTGACGGTGATCTCTTCGACATCTTCGAAGTTCGGCGCGTTTTCCGAACCGTTTTCGGGGTCCATGATCGCCTCGATCGTGAATTTCACGTCGTCCGCCGTGACCGGCTCGCCGTCGTGCCACGTGAGGTTTTCGCGGAGGTGGAACGTGTAGGTGTTCGTCGCCTCGTCCAGCTCCCACGTCTCGGCAAGACCGGGCACGACGTTATTCTCGCCGTCGTGAGCCGTCAGGCCGTCGAAGAGCAGCAGGTTGATCTCGCCGTGCTCGTCCATCGCAGGGTTGATGCGCGTATAGTCCGCGGAGCCGTAGGTCAGCGTCGTCGGCTCCGCGCTGTCAGAGGCTGCGGTCTGCGCCGCGTCGGATGGGGTGGTGTCGGTGGTTTTTGCGCAGGCTGCCAGCGAGAGCAGCATGGTGAGCGCCAGAAGCGCTGCCAGAAGTTTTTTCATGTTTCCTCCAAAAAATCAGGCTTCGGCCCTGTTTTGCCAGACTTCTGCCTGAGCACCTCTGTATTTTAACAGACTGATGTGCTGCTGTGAAGCTCCCCTGGGGGATATTATTTTTGCGCTGCTGGATAAAAGGTTCAGTCCCATCTAAAAACGTATAAAAAATTATACGAGGCATCTTGACAACATAGAAATAATTCTATATACTGCAACTGGAAGGAAAAAGACTCCAAAGGAGGTTTTTACGATGCGATACATAGAACTCGACACCCCGGCGCTGCTCATCGACCGGGAGCGGCTGACGAAAAACCTGAAGGACATGCAGTCCTACGCGGACGCGCACGGCGTGGC
>QWCN01005188.1_pt1 | contig 13045 bp, 10 predicted proteins | sample 1972711 | NCBI WGS metagenome assembly QWCN01 (sample SAMN09866707, study PRJNA288562) | Human gut metagenome isolate term1_stool, whole genome shotgun sequencing... | isolation source: gut | host: Homo sapiens | place: USA: California | reverse complement strand
CTGGGCACCGTGGCCTACTGCGACTGCACCCCCCTGGACGGGGCGGTGGGAGCCGCGGCTCTGGCTGTGCTGAATTGTGTGATCCACACTGAAAAAAAATAAGGAGTGTGTAAAAATGTACGAGTATTTCCGTATTTCCGCTGAGGACCTGGGCAAGGATGCCAAGATCCCTCTGGTCAAGCTGGGGGACTCCGGCGAGGTCTTCTATGAAATGGCTCTGGAGATGGTGAACACCATCAAAGAGCACAACGCCCGGGGAGAGAAGACCGTCTTCATCTGCCCGGTAGGCCCCGTGGGCCAGTATCCCATCTTCGTCCGGCTGGTGAACCGGGATCGGGTGTCCCTGAAGAACTGCTGGTTCTTTAACATGGACGAGTACCTGAACGATGACGAGACCTACATTGACTTTGATTCCCCCCTGTCCTTCCACGGCTTTATGAACCGCACGGTTTACAGCAGGATCGACCCGGAGCTGGTGATGCCGGAGAATCAGCGCATCTTCCCCGATCCGCACGACCCGGATCACATCGCCAAGGTGATCGACGAGCTGGGTGGCGTGGATATCGCGTTCGGCGGCATCGGCATCAACGGCCATCTGGCGTTCAACGAAGCGCAGGACGAGCTGACGCCGGAGGAATTTGCGGCGCTGCACACGCGCGTGCTGGCGATCAGCCGCGAGACGCGCACCGCCAACGCCATCGGCGATTTGAACGGCGCGATTGACGCGATGCCCAAGAAGGCCGTGACCATCGGCATGGCGGAGATTCTGGGCGCGAAGAAGATTCGTCTGGGCGTTTTCCGCGATTGGCACCGCTCGGTGGTGCGTCAGGCGGCCTACGGCGAGGTGAGCGCGCACTTCCCGGCGACGCTGATTCAGCGCCATCCGGACGCGATGATTATTGTGAACGCGAACGCTGCGAAGCAGCCGTTTTAAGAGGGGAGAACGTCTCCATGGATAAGCTCCTGATTCAAAATGCGCGCGTTTATCAGAACGGGCAGTTCGTGCGCGCCGACGTGCTTTGCGGGGATGCGCTGATTGCGAAGATCGGCGAAAACCTGACCGATGAGGAAGCGCGCGTCATTCAGGCGGACGGCCTGCGCCTTGTGCCGGGGTTCATCGACGTGCACACGCACGGCGCGGCGGGCGTGGACGTGAACGCGGCGGACGAGGCGGGACTGCGCAGGATTGCGGCGTTCTTCGCGACGCAGGGCGTGACGGCGTTCAACGCGAGCGTGTTGACCGATACGCCGGAGACCACCGAAAAATGCCTCGGCGCGATTGCCAATGTGATGAGCGACCGGGGCATGGGCGCGCAGCTCTTGGGCGCGCATCTGGAAGGGCCGTTCCTCGCGAAGGAATACAAGGGCGCCATGCCGGAAGCGCTGCTGCGCGAGGGCGACGAGAAGCTGCTGCGCGCGTATCAGAACCGGTTTCCGGGCGTGATCCGCTACATCACCGTGTCGCCGGAAGTGCCCGGCGTGGTGGACATGATCGGTAAAATCAGCCAAGACGTGACGGTGGCCATCGGCCATTCCGGCGCGGATTACGACACGAGCATGGAGGCCATCCGCCGCGGGGCGCGGTGCGTCACGCACACCTTCAACGCGATGCGCCTGTTCCACCAGCATCAGCCCGCCATCATGGGCGCGGCGCTGGAAAGTGACTGCTGGTGCGAGGCGATCTGCGACGGGCGGCACCTGCATCCCGGCACGGTGCGCATGCTGCTCAAGTGCAAGGGCTGGGATCGGGTCATCGCCATCACGGACAGCATCATGGCGGCGGGTCTGCCGGACGGCAACTACAAGCTTGGGGTGAACGACGTGGTCGTCCGGGATGGGGACGCGGTGCTTGCTTCGAACGGCGTTCGCGCGGGCAGCACGCTGACGCTCGCGCAGGCGCTCAGGAACATCGTGGCCTTCACCGATCATCCTGTGCAGGACGTGATCCCGCTGATGACCGCCAACCCGGCGAAGGCGCTGCGGATGGACGACCGAAAGGGCAGCATCGAGGTCGGCAAGGACGCGGACATGGTGTTGCTCGACGATGCACTGAACGTCGTGACGACCGTGGGGCTCGGGCGCGTGATCTATACTGCCTAAAAGGGATGGCGCAATTTCATACTCGCGCGAACCGGTGATTTTTGCTATAATTACACGGTAAACGTGGACGGTTTTTGAACAAAGAAAACGGATTTTGATGAGGGATTCGTTTTCGCAACCCAATTTTATGATGAGGTGAACGATATGCTCGTACCGATGAGAGCGATTCTGGCGGCGGCCGACAAATACCGCTATGGCCAGGGCGCGTTTAACATGAACAGCGTGGGGCAGATTGAGGCGGCGGTTCGAATCCACGAGCTGCTCCATTCCGGCGCGATTTTGCAGGGCGCGGAGGCTTCCAACGCCTTTATGGGCGGCGAACTGGACTTCATGCACGGCACGCTCGAGGCCAAGAGGGTCGGCGCAAAGCGCATCGGCGACGCGGTGAGGAAATACGGCGCGGACAGCCCGGTGCCGATTGCGCTGCATCTGGATCACGGCAAGAGCATCGAGAGCGTCAAGGCCTGCATCGACGGCGGCTACACCTCCGTGATGATCGACGGCAGCAGCCTGCCCTACGAGCAGAACGTTGAATTGACCCGCGAGGTCGTCAAGCTGGCGCATCCCTACGGCGTGAGCGTCGAGGGCGAGCTGGGCGTGCTGGCGGGCGTGGAGGATCACGTGTTCTCCGCGACGAGCACCTACACCAACCCGATGCAGGCGGTCGATTTCTTCAAGAAGACCGGCTGCGACGCGCTGGCCATCAGCTACGGCACCTGCCACGGCGCGAACAAGGGCAAGGACACGAAGATCCGCCGCGAAATCGCGATTGCGACGAAGGAGTGCATGCTGCACGAGGGCATCGAGGGCTATTTGGTCAGCCACGGCTCTTCCACCGTGCCGCAGGAATACGTTCAGGGCATCAACGCGCTGGGCGGCCAGCTCGAAAACGCCTTCGGCATCGACGTGGCGCAGCTTGTGGATGTGGCGCACTGCGGCATCAACAAGATCAACGTGGATACGGATATCCGTCTGGCCTGCACGCGCAACCTGCTGGAGCTGTTTGAAAACGAGCCGGAGCTGCGCGAGAGCGCTTCCATCGGCCGGCTCTACAAGGATTTGAAGAAGAACCCGAAGAACTTTGACCCGCGCAACTACGTCGCTTCCATCATGGATACGATCACCCTCGGCACGGTGCCGGACGCGCACGTGCAGAAGGTCGTGGACTGCATGAAGGACGGCGTGACGGAATCCATCGCGCCGCTGCTGGTGCAGTTTGGCAGCTACCGCAAGAGCCACCTGATTGAGGTCGTGACCTGCGAGCAGATGGCCGAGCGCTATAAGAAGGCGGGCATCTGATATGAAGCATATTTTTCTGAACCTCAAGCGGTTTGACATCAGCCCGGAGAAGGGCGGCGTGAACCGCCTCGCCCCGATGAAGGACTGGGGCGCGGCGATCGTTTCCGGCACGCAGGACGCGCTGACGGCGTATGACCCCGCCGAGGTCGAGTTTGTCATGTACATGCCGGAGGCGCACCTGCTGGGCGCGGCCGCGGCGAAGACGGAAAACAGCCCGGTGCAGCTCGGCTGTCAGGGCGTTTATCGCGCGGATACGGCGGTGGGCGGCAACTTTGGCGCGTTCACGACGAACCGCCCGGCGAACGCCGCGGCGCAGATGGGCTGCGCGAGCACGCTGATCGGCCACTGCGAGGAGCGCAACGACAAGATGGGGATTCTGGCCGAGGCGGGCGTGACGGGTCAGGCGGCGGCGCAGGCTGTCAGCCGCATCCTCAACCAGGAGATCAAGTGCGCGCAGGCGGCCGGGCTGACGGTGCTCTACTGCATCGGCGAAAAGAGCGAGGAGCAGGCGGATTGGGAGAATGTGCTCGGCGCGCAGCTCGACATCGGTCTTGACGGCGTGGACAAGAGCAGGGTCGTGATCGCCTACGAGCCGATCTGGTCGATTGGACCGGGCAAGACTCCGGCGGACAAGCCCTACATCACCAAAATCGCGCGCTTTGTGAAGGCGCGCACGGGCGGGCTGGACGTGGTATATGGCGGCGGCCTCAAGCAGGACAACGCGGCCATGCTGGCCTCGATTGACGAGATCGACGGCGGCCTGATCGCGCTGACGCGCTTCAGCGGCGAGATTGGCTTCTACCCTGACGAGTACCTCGACATCATCCGCCGGTATCTGGGCAAATGAGAAGCGATGAGGGCTCTGCCCTCAAACGCCCGCAAGGGAACTGAGTTCCCTTGACCTTCCCCTTCATTTATCGCGTTGCGATAAATGGATGTAAAGATGATTCAAACCACCGCGAATCGAAGAAGGGAGTCTGGGCAGCAGCCCAGCGTAAAGGAGAAGAAAGATGAAGCTCGATTTTGAATATGGGCAGGGCCTGATGAGCGCCAATCTGCCGGACAACACCGATATCTTCGTGCCGGGCGAGACCGTGCCCGACCCCGAGTGCCTGCCGCAGGATTGGGATACCCTGTATGGCGAGACGCTCAAGAGCATCCGCAACCCGATTGGCATGAAGCCGCTGCGCGAGCTGGCGCACAAGGGCAGCACCGTCGTCATCATCATCCCGGATATCGTCAAGGGCGGCAACCAGCCGACCAGCCACCGCAAGGTCGCCATCCGTGCCTGCATCGACGAGCTGTATTCCGTCGGCGTGGAGAAGAAGGACATCCTGATGCTGTTCTCCAACGGTCTGCATCCGCGCACCAGCGTGCCGGAGATGAAGACCATCCTCGGCGACGAGCTGTTTGGCGAATTCTATTATTCCGGCCAGATCACCAGCCACGACAGCGAGGATTACGAGCACCTCGTCGATCTGGGCTATACCGATCACGGCGACCACGTCATTATGAACAAGTACGTCTACGATGCGGACGTGGCGATTCTCATCGGCCATACGCAGGGCAACCCCTACGGCGGCTACTCCGGCGGCTACAAGCACTGCGCTACGGGCATTTCCCACTGGCGCTCCATCTCCGCGCACCACGTGCCGCAGGTCATGCATCGCGCGGACTTCGTGCCCGTCTCCACCCACAGCGAGATGCGCAACAAGTTCGACCAGCAGGGCATGTTCATGGAAGAGAAGATGGGCAAGAAGTTCTTCTGCTGCGACGCGGTGCTGGACAGCAAGAGCCGCCAGATCGCCATCTTCTCCGGCTACGCGAAGGAGATGCAGCCCATTTCCTGGGAAGTTGCGGATAAGCGCACCTATGTTCACTGGGCAGAGAAGAAGTACGACGTCGTCGTATTCGGCATGCCGACGAACTTCCACTACGGCAACGGCATGGGCACCAACCCGATTCAGATGATGCAGGCGCTCTCCGCGCAGGTTATCCGCCACAAGCGCATCCTCTCCGACCACTGCGTGTTCATCGTGTCGAGCATCTGCGACGGCTATTTCCATGACGAGCGCTGGCCGTACCTGCGCGAGCTGTATGACATGTTCCAGCACGACTACATGCAGACCCTGCCGGACATGAACCGCTACGGCGAGTATTTCGCGACGAACGAGGAATACATCCGCAAGTATCGCTTCGCCAACGCGTTCCACCCGTTCCACGGCTTCTCGATGATGTCCTGCGGCCACATTGCGGAGATGAACACCAGCGCCATCTACATCGTCGGCGCGCGCGAGCCGGGCATTGCCCGCGGCATGGGGCTCAAGACCCGCGCGACGTTTGAAGAAGCGCTCGAAGACGCGAAGAAGAAGATCGTCGGGCCGAACCCGAACATCCTCGCCCTGCCGCGCGCGTTCACGACGACGGCGGTGCACCTGTGCATGAAAGACCCGAGCCAGAACAGCCACAGCCGCGACGGCATCACCCATCCCTGCGGCGGCTGCTGAGACGCCCTCGGAGATATGAAAAAATCCGAACCCCCTTCCGAAATAAACGGAAGCCGGGTTCGGATTTTTGGCGTTTGGTGCGGATAGCGGGACTCGAACCCGCACGCCGTGAGGCAGGGGATTTTAAGTCCCCGGTGTCTGCCATTCCACCATATCCGCGTAAACTACATTATATCGGTTTCTGGATTTATTGTCAAGCGCTTGAAAATTTGATACAATAGGCGGCAGAAAAGCAAAGGCGGCGAGAGAGATGCGAAAAAAAGCGGTGGAGCTTCCCGGCGTGACGCTGGGCGAGGGGATGCCCAAGGTCTGTGTGCCGGTGATGGGGGCGGACACGCGGGCGCTCAGGGCGGCGGCGGACGCGGCGCGGGCGCAGGCGGATTTGATCGAGCTGCGGCTGGACAGCGTTTCTCCCGAGATGGACGCGGCGTGTTTGCGGGCAGCCTGCCGAACCGTTCGCGAGGCGGCGCAGGGAACGGCGATTTTGGCGACGATGCGCACGGCGCGCGACAGCGGCGCGGGCGACGCGGACGCGGCGCGCTACGAGGCGCTGCTGGTCATGCTGGCGCGGGAGCGGCTCTGCGACGCGCTGGATGTGGAGCTGAGCATCGGCGAGGCGGCGTTTTCGCGGATTGCGCGGGCGGCGCACGAGGCGGGCATGCCGGTGATCGGCTCCTGCCACGACTTTGAGAAAACGCCGGACGCGGAAGAAATGGCCGCGCGGCTTTGCCGAATGGCGGCGCTGGGCGCGGACATATGCAAGATTGCGGTCATGCCGCGAAGGCGGCGGGACGTTGTCGCGCTGACTGCGGCCTGCGCGCAGGCGGACGACGCGCTGACACAGCCGATCATCGCGATTTCGATGGGGGAGATGGGCATGCCCACGCGAATCTGCGCGGAGGCGATGGGGAGCTGCCTGAGCTTCGGCACGGCGGGCGCGGCGAGCGCGCCGGGGCAGATGGAGGCCGGGGCGCTCCGGGAGGCGCTCGCGCTGGTTCACAGGGCGCTGGCGCGCGAGGCGCAGGAATTCTGAACAAATTGATTATTTAAGCAATTTGGATGAAAAACAGGCCGAAAAGCGGGTAAAAACGAAAGAATGAAAAGAAGATGAAAAAATATCAGAACATTCTTTACAATTTTTGATGCGTCGTTTATAATGAATTTAACAAAGGGGCGTTGCCCGATATAAGGAGGATATCTCATGAAGAAGTTTGCGACCCTGATGCTGACGCTCGTGATGCTGATTTCCTGCGCGGCCATCGGTATGGCCGAGGATATCACGCTGGACGTCATCATCTGCCAGTACGGCACCCAGACGAACGACTGGTTTACCGGCACCGGCATGAACGGCACCAGCTTCGTCAAGAAATTCGAAGAAGCGAACCCCGGCATCAAGCTGAATCTGGAGGTCGTCTCTTGGAACGATGTATACACCGTGGTTTCCACGCGCATCAGCAACAACAATGCGCCGGACATCCTCAATCTGGACTCCTTCGCGGATTACGCCAACGAGGGTCTGCTCCTGCCGGTCAAGGATTATTGCCCGGAAGAGCTGTTTAACGACTTCTTCCCGTCCTTCATCGCGCAGTCTGTGATTGACGATACCGTGTGGGCCGTTCCGGATCTGGCTTCCGCCCGCGCGCTGTATTACAACGTGGATCTGCTCGAAGCGGCCGGCGTCGAAGTGCCGACGACTTGGGCGGAGCTGGAAGACGTCTGCCAGGCGCTGGTTGACTTCTACGGCGGCGACGTGTATCCGTGGGGCATCGACATGACCACGGACGAAGGCCAGGCGGCGTTCGCTTACTACGCTTGGGGCAACGGCGGCGGCTTCGTTGACGACAAGGGCAACTGGACGATCAACTCCCCGGAGAACATCGAGGCGGTCGAGTTCGCGGTGAACCTCTACAAGAAGGGCTACACCAACCCGAACCCGGCGACCCAGACCCGTTACGACCTGCAGGATATGTTCGGCGCGGGCAAGCTGGCGATGGTCATCGCCCCGAACTCCCTGCCGACCTATATCGCCACGAAGGGCTACACCGACGTGAACTACGCGGTTGCCGACATCCCGCACAACGAGGGCAAGACCTCCAGCTCCGTCGGCGTTATGGACCGCATCATGGCGTTCAAGGACGACAGCGCGCCGGATCAGGCCGCCCGCAACGAGGCCATCGGCAAGTTCCTGACCTTCTTCTACGATCCGGAGAACTACGTGGGCTGGGTCAGCATGGAAGACTTCCTGCCGGCCGTGAACTCCGCTGTGGCGGCGCTGGTTGAGGCGAACCCGTCCTTTGAGGCGTGGCTGAAGGTGCTGGACGGCTGCAAGTTCTACCCGACCGCGAAGACCGAATGGATCGACGTGAAGCAGGGCGCGGCGGCTGTTGAGCAGAGCGCGCTGACCGGCGGCGACGTCAAGACGCTGCTCGACGAGCTTCAGGCGAAGGTCACCAAGTAAAAAATCGGCAGCCCGGATGGCTGCAAACCGATCAAGGCAAACCGATGAGGGAAGGGGGTTGGAAAATCCGACCCCCTTCTTTTCGGCCTTGATGCGCGTGCCGCCGCGGTCGTTTTTCAATCAATTTGCGCGTCGTTGAACGCCTTTCGTCCGCTTTTCCGACAGCCTTCTTTTTTCGGGGCGGCGGAAGGCGTTATCCGACATAAGGAGGTAAGAGAATTGAATTCCATTCTCGTGCGTCACAAATGGGAACCATACGTCTGGCTGCTGCCGAGCATCCTGCTGATGACGATTTTCGTCGTCTTCCCGATCGGCATTGTCTTCAAGCTCGCTTTCAGCGAGATCTCCAAGGCGGGCATCGTCGGCGGCTTCATCGGCTTTGCCAACTTCAAGGCGGCCGTTTCCGCGCCGGTGTTCGGCACGGTGATGCTCAACACGGTGGTGTGGGTGGTTTCGGTCGTCGGCCTGTCCACGCTGCTGGGCTTTATCGTCGCCATGACGCTCAACCAGAAATTCCACGGCCGCAAGCTGGCGCGTTCGGTCGTCGTCTTCCCGTGGGCGACCTCGCTGGTCATTCAGGCCTCCGTGTGGAATTACATCATCAAGTATGAATACGGCAATCTGAACAACGTGCTGCTCAACCTGGGCATCATTCAGGATGCGATCAACTGGCGCGCGACGTATCAGATTGAGTTCGCGTGGGAGTGCGGCGTGGGCATTTTCGTCACCATCCCGTTCGTCACCTTCTGCGTGCTTTCCGGGCTGCAATCCATCGACGCATCGTATTACGAGGCGGCGACGGTGGACGGCGCGTCCTGGTGGCAGAAGCTGACGAACATCACCATCCCGCTGGTGCGCCCGTCGCTGACGGTCAGCACGGTGCTCAACGTGATCTACGTGTTCAACTCCTTCCCGATCATCTACACCATCACCAAGGGCGCGCCGGCCAACAAGACCGACACGCTCATCACCTATCTGTATATGCTCGCGTTCTATGACCAGAAGAAGGGTCCGGCAACGGCGCTTTCCGTCGTCGGCTTCCTGATTTTGTGCGCGGTGGCGGGGCTGTACATGATGATCTCGCTGCGGAAGGAGGATCAGGCGTGATGAAAAGGAAGAACAAGAGCACGCTGCTCGTCTGCATCAACTGCATGATCATCACGCTGGCCATCCTGCTGCTGCCGCTGGCGTTCTTTGAAACGAGCATCTATGTCAAGCGCAGCGCGAACACGTTCGTCGGCGACGAAAAATACGTCGAGGCGCGCGCGGAGGTCGAGGCCGTCGCGGCGCAGCACGAGGGCGCGGTGATCGAGGAGAGCGTGACCGAGCGCGTCAACTCCAAGGGCGTCACCACGTCGATGGTCACCTTCACGGTGAAGGAAACCGTCCGCCGCAACGGGCTGGATTTCCTGCTGCATGGCGTCGGCCACAGCGAGGGCATGTCGGGCGTCGGCCCGGCGAACGTGATGCGCCTGCTGCTCGGCTCGATGGCGGTTTCGCTGGTGCTGCTGCTGTGCGCGAGCTACAAGACGCTGGAACTGCCGCGCACGGATCTGCCCAAGACGGCCAACCGGCTGTATACGGCCGCCGGCGTGTTTGCGCTGATCGCGTGGTTCTGCGTACCGGCGTTCGTGCGGGCGATGAACTACACGTTCGCCCGGCAGGTGGATCTGCTGGTCGGCGGGCACATCCAGAACGACGCGCTGCTGGCGCAGCTCAACGCTTTCCTCTACGGCGGGCAGGCGGGCGACGGCCTGATGGAGATGCTTCGCGGGCTGACGGTGAAAACCAACTGGGCGATCTGGGTGGCGTTTGCGGCGCTGTTCCTGCTGCTGTGCGCGATCACCTGCCTGCGCTGCGGCGAGCTGAAAAAGACGCTGGCACGCGGCGGGCTGTATCTGTTCGTGATTGCACTGTGCATCTTCATCCTCTATCCGTTCTACGTGATGCTCATTACCGGCTTCCGCAGCAACGCGGAGACGACGGACATGTACTTCCTGCACATGATGCCGACGAAGTGGATTTGGAGCAACCTCAAGGATATCTGCGACCGCGGCGTTCTGCGCTTTCTGCTCAATTCCATCATGCTCTCCACCGGCGCGACGGCCATCGCGATGCTCTGCGGCATTCCGGCGGCCTACGCGATGGCGCGCATGCATTTCAAGGGGCGTAACCTGTTCCTCGGCTTCGTCATTATGAGCCAGATGTTCTCCCCGGTGGTGCTGCTGGTCGGCATTTCCCAACTGATGAACGCGCTGCACCTCAACGATACGATCCTGGGTCTGATGCTGATTAACGCGGCCTTCAACCAGGCGTTCGCCATCTGGCTGCTGCGCGGCACATTCGTTTCGATCTCCCCGGAGATGGAGCAGGCCGCCTGCATCGACGGCTGCAACACGGTCGGCGCGCTTTGGAACATCCTGCTGCCGATGGCCGCGCCGGGCATTGTGACGACGCTGATCTTCGTGTTCATCAACTCGTGGAACGAATACACGATCTCCACCGTGCTCATTTCCACCCCGACGAACAAGCCGATCACCGTGGGCATCACCCAGTTCAGCTCGTTTAACATGATCGAGTGGCAATACCTCTTCGCGGCGGCGCTGCTGGCGACCATCCCGGTCATCATTCTGTTCATGTGCATTGAAAAGCACCTCGCCGAGGGGCTGACCTCCGGCGGCGTGAAGGGTTAAGACAGAGAGGGCGACAACATGAATCCACATATCGAGAACGTCGTGATGCAGTTTGATCTTCCGGACGGCGCGTGGACGGCGGAGCCTTACGGCAACGGCCACATCAACGAGACGTATCTGGTCACGACGGGGGAGAATCGCTTTATTCTCCAGCGCGTCAACGGCTATGTCTTCCCCAAGCCGGAGGACGTGATGGACAACATCGAGCGCGTGACCGCGTTCCTCAAGGCGCAGATTGAGCGGGAGGGCGGCGATCCGGCGCGCGAGACGCTGACCCTTGTGAAGACGCATCGGGGAGAATGCTTCACCTACGATCGGGAGGGCGGCCTGTGGCGGATGTATCTGTTCGTCGAGGACACGGTATCCTGCGATCTGCCGGACACGCCCGCGCTGTTCGAGCTTTCCGGCGAGGCGTTCGGCAAATTCCAGCGGCAGATGGGCGGCTTTCCGGCGGATTCGCTGCATGAGACGATCCACGATTTCCACAACACCCCGGCGCGCTACCGCCAGCTCGAAGACGCGATTGCGCGCAACGAGGCCGGCCGGCTGGGCAGCGTGACGGCGGAAATCGAGTTTTGCAGGCAGTACGAGCGGGAGGTGCACGCGCTGCTGGACGCGATGGAGGCGGGCGAAATCCCCCTGCGCGTCACCCACAACGACACCAAGCTCAACAACGTGCTGCTGGATCGCCAAACCGGGCGCGGCGTGTGCGTGATTGATCTGGACACGGTGATGCCGGGGCTGGCGGCGTATGACTTCGGCGATTCCATCCGCTTCGGCGCGAGCACCGCGGCCGAGGACGAGCCGGATCTGAGCCGCGTGCAATTCTCCCTGCCGATGTTCGAGGCGTTCACCCGCGGCTTTTTGAAGGAGGCCGGGCAGACGCTCGGCGCGCGCGAAATCGAGCTGCTGCCGATGGGCGCGAAGCTGATGACGCTGGAATGCGGCATGCGCTTTCTGGCGGATTACCTGAACGGGGACAAGTATTTCCGCGTTCACCGCGAGGGGCACAATCTCGACCGCGCGCGCACGCAGTTCAAGCTGGTGCGCTGCATGGAGGAAAGCTGGGCGCAGATGGCGGACATTGTGCGCCATTGCGCGCAATAAACGCACGATAAGCACAAATCGGGCGGTGTATTTCCTACATTTTTTAGGAAATGCGCCGCTTGTTATTTATGGCGCTGCGCTGAAATGTCGAGTATAATATACTGTATCAAAGTATACATTGGAGGGACACCATGAAAGCAGCGCCCACGGTTCAGCCGCTGCTCACCTTCGGCCAGTGCCTGAAAAACATACTTGGTGCGCGCAAGCTGTCGGCCTCCGCCCTATCCCGGATGATGGAGCAGAAGAGCCGGAACAGCATGTTCCGCATTTTGGATGATACCGGCGGCCCGGCGGTGCAGGCGGCTTTTTTTGAAAGCCTGAAGGCGAGCGACTGCCTGCATTTGACCGAGCAGGAGGAGCGCGAGCTGGAAAGAGCGCTGGAGGTCAGCCGCTTCGGCGTGGCGGGCTACATGACCAATCAGGCGATGCACAGGCTGCTCGGCGACGTCGATTTGCAGGCCGCCGCGGACGATTCCCTTCGCGTGGATCGCAGCCGGGACGGCTCGGTGACGACGCTGCGCGAATCTATGGAGCGGCTGGCTGCCGAACAAAAGCGCGTGCATTTCGTCATCACGGGCTGCTGCTACCGCAGGGTGCTTGAGCGCATCGCCGCTGCGTTCGCCGGGTCGGCCTGCGAAATGAGCATCGAGCACTATCTGTATACCGGCGGGGACGAGATCATCGGCTGCGTATCCGCCATTCAGCCGGTGCTCTATCTGCCCGACTACAAGGGCTACTGCATCGACGAAAACATGTTCAACATCCAGCGGGAGCAGGTCTACCGCTGCAACACGATCACCGCGCACTGCGAGGACGCGCAGGGGCAGAAGCAGGTGCTCATGGCGGTGATGATCGACCCGCAGCGGCTGCTCTCACTCGGC
>QWCN01005187.1_pt1 | contig 13047 bp, 7 predicted proteins | sample 1972711 | NCBI WGS metagenome assembly QWCN01 (sample SAMN09866707, study PRJNA288562) | Human gut metagenome isolate term1_stool, whole genome shotgun sequencing... | isolation source: gut | host: Homo sapiens | place: USA: California | reverse complement strand
TCATCAATCCTTTAGCCTCAACCCTATTCGAGTCACCCACCAATTTTTCATATTCACTTTTTGCCTTTACCTGTTCCGTTTTTTTCTTCTTTTTCTTAGCAACAGCCTCCGAAGGAGAAAAAACAGATAAACCGAAAACAGACAAAAAGAGTAAAAGGATATATTTATTCTTCATAATCATCTATTTAACGCGTTATTCATTTGATGGAGCAATAATTGATAATGAAGCCGCGTATCTTTATCAGCGTGTAGCTTCTGATTATTCAATAAATCACGAATACGGATGAAATAACCATAACACATACTATCCTGATTTTTAGGAACGAAATACTCAGCCATCGGTTCGTCAAACCCGGCTACCGGATTAAACATACGGTCCATATCTGATACACAACATCCTTTGTGTCCTTCATGTGCCTGATGGCGGAAAGCACCCAATTGTTCCCACACATTCTCTTCATCTGCCAATGATTTCGTATCCTTACTCCAACGAATCCCTGCGATAGAAGCCAGATACTTGATAAACAGATTCTGTAGCTTCATCTGGGTATCTGTCAGTTTACGTCCTCTTAAAGTCGGATTCCAGATATAGGCATAAATATCATTCATACATTCTTCTACACCGTATCCATCCTTTCCAGCCTTCAAAGCAGAGAACTCTACTCTGGCAGGTGCTTCCATCAATAATTTCATCAGTACATTACGCAAAGCGTCCGATGGCTTTCCCACCATAGGCAAGGTACGTAAAACATTACTGTCGTCTACCCAATCCAATGTTGCCAACTGATCCAGGAAATAGCTCATTGCCTCTTTCTGTTTCTCTTTCGGTTCACTCTGCAAAGCCTCGACTTTATCACCTACCAGCTTCTCATGCAAATAAATTCCACCGATATTATGATAAACGTGCAACATATAAGTGATATACTGCATCAGAATTCCGTCATACAAATCCGACCGATGTGAATAATCCGTATCCTCATTCTCCAACCATGTATTCAGATTCGATAAGATAAATTTCAGATTATCCACCCCATATTGAGTAGCTTTTACAGCATTGTCTCCTAAGTCTTCTGTCTGAGAGCGCGGGTCGAGTATGTCAGACTGTTGTTTTCCATAACGGTATACAGGATTATCAGACAATTCGGTTATCCATTTGGAAGTGACTGCATATTCTTCTTCCGGAGTCTTAGCTCCCGGAACAGGAGTATAACTCCAACGAATCAGATAATTATCATACGGTCCAAAGTAAGGCGGCATCATACGTACACCACGTTCCATATCTCCGGGCTGTGCTACATAATTAAAACGAGCATAATCCATGATAGAAGTAGTTGTTCCATACTTCTGCGTGAATGAAGGAGAACGGAGTGAATCAACCGGAATAACTGACGAACCACTCATATTATGCATAAATCCAAGGCAATGTCCCACTTCATGGGAAACCACATAACGCAAAGCATCGTCCATCACATCTCTTGGAATAATCTTATGACGTACACGTTTATCCGCTTGTGCTGTCTGAATAAACAGCCAATTATTCAAGAGCTTTATCACATCATGATACAGATATACGGAAGCATTCAATATTTCTCCGCTACGTGGATCTACCCAGGAAGGTCCCATTGCATTCTCAATGGCAACAGGTGCATAACGGATACACGAATATTTCAAATTGTCTGGATCAAATTCCGGATCATCTTTTGGAAACTCTCTTGCTTCTATTGCATTTATAAATCCGATCTCTTCAAACGGCTTATTCCATTGATTCACAGCTTCGAACACAGACTTCTTCCAACTTTCGGGGAAACAGCTGTCGATATAAAAAACAATAGGTTTCACTGGAGCCACTTTCTTTCCGGCCAGATATCCTTCCGGGTCGGAAGGTTCCAAACGCCAACGATTTGCGTAATAACGAAATCGCATTGTCTGTTTCGTAGCCGAATATTCTTTCTTGATAGTAGGAAAAATACCAATTCTACTATCCATTATCCGCGGTCGGTAAGGAACAGAGTCCAGCAATACGATAGAACGGGTTACCTTTGCGGTCAAAGGCTCATCTTTGATATCTTTTCCTTTTCCCCCGGTCAGCGTATAAGTGTAATTCAGGCTACTCCGAATGGAGATATTATCCTTAAATGCCTTGAAGCCATCAATAAAAGAATGATTACTTTGGAAAGAAGTAGAACGTTTCCGTCCTCCGGCCATATTAGCACTGTATTTATCGAAAGGTGGCATCAACTTATTGTCGCCTACAAAAAAATCAGTCACCTCAAAAACAATCGCTGTACTGTCATTATTATAGGCAGCAATATCGAAAGCCTGCAAAATAGCATCAATATTACTCATAGCAATAGCTGTTTTCAGACGGCCATCTTTATCATCGCTGACATTGTCCGACTGTACTGCCGACAGAAATACTTTCTTGTTCAACTTTTCAAAACGGAAATGTATAGGCTCGGCAGGTTTCGATCCGATAATCGCATTCCTGTTGTCACTAATTTCAGTGACGGTAGATCCCAATAACATCTCCCGTTGCAACAACGAGATCGGAAGTTCGAAATAAATCTTCTCTTTTACTTTGTGTACAGTAATAAAGCCTTCTGCTTTTGAATGATCGGATAAGAATAGTTTTTCATAAGGTGTTTTTTCTTTCTCAACAACCTCTTTCTTCTTCGACTTTTTGCGTTTAAAAAAAGGCTCGTTCGCAGAAATAGATACTCCCAGCATAGAGAATGCCAGAAGAGCGATCCAGATTTTCTTCATATTGACGATAGTATTAAAATATAGATCACAAAGTTAAGAATTAGCTCGATTTATGAGCTATATATTTCCGCCTTTTTTCCGCTTCTCTTTTTCTTTCTCGTTATTACAAATTATTACGGGTATAAACTCATCTTAATCCATGTACACGACTTCTTCTCATCACTGTTTACCAGTGTCTCTACGTAATTCTTGGTAGACAAAGAAGCACTGATTCGCATCTCCTTTTTGTTAAAGGAATTTTTCAAAGGGATAGAAAGGTTCAGTTCATATCCTCCTTCCGCCATCTTCGGAGTAACTCTTATTCCATTCGGTTTCACAGTCTCCCATTCGCCACCATTCCCTTGCCATACAGATAGATCACCCTTATATGAGCACCATATCTTATATACTCCTTCTGCCGGTTCCCCCAGACAATCATTATTCGTATCAAGATAAAGGTAAACTCCGCTTCCGGTTTGTGTGCCTTTTCCTCCTGAAATAAGTTCAGAGTCTTTTACCTTGCAGGTAATATAAAGATGACGGTGATCTTTTCCCACACCGGCACGTAAGTTGGATTTGCCGTAATGTCCAATGAAGATAGGATATTCTGAAATTACAGCATTCTTTATTTCCAAATCTCTCATTACATGGCCTTTGATAAAACAAGGAGCTTCCACTCCTCCCTCATAATTACTGGAAGCAAGAGCAACGACTGTATTCGCATCCCAGACTGCCACTGATGGCCATATAGCGTGTTTTCCTTCCGAAACAGGAAATGGACGGGTACGTCGTGTAAAGTTCCTTGCATTTTTATCACCAATAGCCACTTCCATGGTACTATAAGGTACTCTATCTCCAAACTGGTCAGCGTGACGAGTATCATCTACCTGATAAGAAAGCAAAGTCTCACCTGTCGGAAGAACTCCCAAATAAGGAGCGCCCATATAAACCCAATCTTCAATGCTATCTCTCAAAGCTTTGCTACGATCCGGCGAATCGGCTAACACAGGTGAAAACCAGTTATCTGTTATTTTGGTACGCACCGTATAAGGTTTAAAAGTAACAAAACCGCAATCTTCAATGACACAAACAATCTCATCTCCCACAACCTTACTTACCGGCATTCCGTCGCGACTGCCTGCCCGAAAACAAACTGTTTTAAAAGCTCCCCACGACTTGCCATTATCTTTTGAAGTCAGCATTGAAATTTCCTGTTCATTGGATTCGGTATAAGGACCTTCGTTTGCAAAATAAACTTGTACATCTCCATTAGGCAACTGAAGGAATGAAGGTTCCCAACAGCCATCAGTAAAACGTGGCTGTGCTTCATAGATTACCTGCGGATCGCTCCATGTCACTCCGTTATCTGTGCTACGGCGTACTACAATAGCAAAAGGAGCAATTTCAAAAGTTTTCGGACGATAATTACACGCAGCCAACAAATCACCATTAGCCAATTGGTAAATCTCCGAATTAGCAATATGTATCCATGCACTTCCTTTCTCATTCGTAAATTTATGAGAATGGAATAATGTGACAGGTTCACCCCACGTCACTCCATCATCGGTACTGCGTCGCATTGCATAACCTGTCGTATAATCTTCGTATACTGCCACCACCGAATGATCTTGCAAACGAATAGAACGGGGATACCCCCCTTTCGGTGACAATTGTTGAAGAGTACTATAATCCCACCCTATACGAACCCCGTCAATTGGATTTCCTTTTTTAGGTTGATACAAAGTTCCTAATTTATCTCCGGAACCATCCGGATTCCCATAAGCAATCAATACGGATAGACTTAAACAGATGAGGGTTAATAAGTATATTTTTGTTGTTTTCATAGTTCGTTATATTGAGAATTAATAAAAGTCCTGTTTCAACAGTTTGATTCTACAATTTTCCTACTTCTTTTCAGCCAGATAAACTCCTAACAAGATACAAGCAGCACCAGACAGAGCAATCGGAGTAATATGTTCCTGTAATATCAATGCTGAAGCCACCATTGTCACCAATGGATTCAGATATATATAATTAGAAGCTCTCACTGTTCCCAATTGTTTCAGTACCACATTCCAGAGAATAAAGCAAACCAATGAAGCCAATACTGCCAGAAACAACAGATTCAATAGAACAGTCGGTTGCAAAAGCATACTGAAATCAGATCGCAGCGGATGGATACAAAAAGCAGGAAGAATGGTAAGTACTCCATAAAAGAATATCTTACGGGTAATAAATACAGTAGGATAACGCCCTGCCATCTTTTTAATAATCAGACTATAAAATGCCCACGACAAAGCTGCAAGTAAAGTCAGCAGATCTCCAACAGGAGATATCTTGAGCACTACACTCCCATTGAAAACAACAAGTCCTACCCCGACCAATGCCAACAATGATCCACCAATTAAACCTTTAGTCGCTTTCTCATTTTTATAAAACAATAAGAAAAGAATGGTAGTGAGCAACGGAGCCGTACAGATAATAAAAGACACATTCGAAGCCTGCGTAATCTCTAACGCTGTGTTCTCTGTAAAAAAGTAAAGAGAACCGCCAAAGATACCTCCTGCCATCAACCAAAGTTCATCTTTCCAACTATTGGTGAAAAGCCGGCGGGGAGAAATAAACCAAATACCTATATAAGCAATAAGAAAACGATAGAAAAAGATTTCCTGCGGAGTCAATCCATGTTGAATCAATATTTTGGTGGATATAAAAGTCAATCCCCAAATAGAGACTGTCAATATTGCAACCAGATGATAGTATCCATGCTTGAATTTCATACACTGTTGATTAGAGGGAACAAAAATAATAATAAATGATTGATTAGGGCATATGTTATACATAAAAAGGTTCATTCAAATCAGGTATGTAGTTACATTATTTTCCTTCTGACATCATCACTGTGTTTCTAGATAATACTCCCCCAATAAATATCCGAAAAATAATAGATAAAAAACAGTAAATCTATATGTTATGCAAATTTTTCTATTTTAGATAATGAAACTAATACCTATATCCTTATTATTAAAGTCGATATGTACATTATATGGAATATAAATAAAGTTTAATTCTTATTCATTTGGCTATTATCATCGTTAATGTATTGCAATATATTCAAGGATTTATCCAATGGATAATATAAAATCATACCTTTATTTATATTTTAAATAAATTATTTTCTTTGTTAGAAATATACCTTAAGGTTCAATCTTATGTTTCATTTCTCGTTAATAAATAAATGATACTATAGTCAATGAAAAATAAAGATAAGATGAATCAGAACATTATCTATTTAAAGAAAATAACAAACGTTTCAATCCTTCAATAAAGAAATGCGAAGTTTCAGAGAGAAGGAATAATTAAAGGAGTTAATTCAGTAACCTTGTTAAATAAATAAAGCAGTAATGAGATTATGATTTAGTAGTATAATACTTTAATTAAAAACACAGTTAAAATGAGAACAATTTTATTAGCTTTATTTGTGTCGATAGCGACAAATAGCATTTATGCTCAGTATGTTTCAGTAGATACGGTGAAGTTAAATAAAGCTTACCGCAATCTAATGGCTTCAGATAGTCGTGAAAATCAAGAAGCCTATTTTAAGGCTTTCCCTGCAGACTGGATGGAATATATTGCTACTTATCAATATTACGAAAACAGTTTGGAGAATAAGAAAAAGAACTCGCAATATCATCTGGCTTATAAACAAGTGGAAGCTTTTGGTAATTTGAAAGTAATTCCTGAAGATGCGTATTGCAAGAGATTGGTTTATTTAGCTATTGGTGGAAGAGATGATGCTGATGCTCCTAATTATTTAAAATCATTATTGTCACAAAAAATGCAAACAATGTCGAACTGTATTTTTAATATAGTCAGCAAATTGAAAGTTGGACATCAATTTGAGTTCTGGGCATTCTATTGGGCGTCTCCATATTCTAATAAAGAAGATTCTGAAAAATTAGAATATTTACAGAAATTATATAAAGAGAAATATCCACTGGAAGTAAAAATTATGATTGATTCTTTTAAATATTCTAATGGTAAAATAAACTTAGTAAGTTGGGGATATATGGAATCGGATAAAAAATAAGCCTTGTGAATGCAAGTAATGTAGTTCTAATTTACATCCGGTTAAGTAAAATTTCGGCGATATAGCAAAAAACAAACAAGAATGCTATTATAACATTTTCCATATGAGTTTCAGATGGATGCAAAAAACTATGATCCAGCCTGCCTAATAATCATAGGCAATATTAAAACAAATTTTATTCATGGAAACATGTGCGAGACATATATAAAGCCACAACAATTGTTGGTTTGAAACGATAATTACATTATTTGGGATTATTCTGATATTATAAAAGACTACTCCTACGTATATTTGCAATGTAAAAAACATTGTTTATAACTAAATCTAATAGAAATGTGCATTCATAAAATTAAAAGATGGATTAGTACCCTAAGTTTATCAATCATTACCGGAACTCTCTGGTGCCAATCAGCAACAAACTTTTTTCCAGATAAAGATCTAATGACATTTGGTTCTTACTACTATCCCGAACAATGGAATCCTTCACAATGGGAACGTGACCTGAAGAATATGTCAGAAATAGGTATCGATTTTACTCACTTTGCAGAATTTGCCTGGGCGGAACTGGAACCGGAAGAAGGAAAATATAATTTCGAATGGCTGGATAAATCCGTAGCTTTGGCAGAAAAATATGGATTAAAAGTGGTATTGTGTACTCCCAGCCCCACTCCACCGGTATGGCTTACTGAGAAGCACCCGGATGTGTTGATGGCTAATGAAATGGGAGTGTCTATCCGTCATGGTCGTCGGCAACACGCCTCATGGAGTAGCTCTGTTTATAGAGATTATGTAAAGAATATCGTCACCAGATTGGCACAACGTTACGGAAATCACCCCGCAGTGATAGGCTGGCAAATAGACAATGAACCCGGACATTATGGAAGAATGGACTATAGCGACAACGCTCAAAAACAATTCCGTATCTGGCTGAAAAACAAGTATTCGACTATCAATAAACTGAATGAAACGTGGGGAACTGCATTCTGGAGTGAGAAATATCAGAACTTTGACCAGATACGTATTCCTAACAGTGGTGAACTGATAGAAAAAGCAAACCCTCATGCCATACTTGACTACAATCGTTTCATGGCAAACGAAGTTGCAGACTTCGTAAATATGCAAGCAGATATTTTGCATAAATACATTGGAAAAAATCAATGGGTGACTTCCAATATCATACCGGTATTTTATCCCGTAGATCCGGCACGTATGGATCATCTGGATTTCACCACTTACACTCGCTATCCCGTTACCGGATATGAAAGAGGCTACGGAGAGCAAGGATTCCGTATCAGTAACATTGAAAGTCTTGGATTCCCTAATGATTTATTCCGTAATTACACAGGAAAACAGTTCGGAGTAATGGAATTACAGCCTGGTCAGGTGAATTGGGGTATTTACAATCCCCAACCTCTACCCGGTGCCATTCGGTTGTGGATGTATCATGTATTTGCCGGTGGCGGTAAGTTTGTATGTAATTACCGTTTCCGCCAACCGTTAAAAGGAAGCGAACAATATCATTACGGTTTGATGCAGACAGATGGAGTGAGCTTGTCACCCGGTGGATTGGAATATAAGCAAACCATCAGTGAAATGGATAAGTTACGTGCTGCCTACAATAAAGATAATCAGGTACCTGCATCCATTGCTTCCCGCCGTATTGGTATGATGTTTACCATGGATAATAATGTTGAAATGAATTTCCAACCGCAAACCAATCAATGGAACACAATGGGACATGTTCATAAATATTATAAACTGTTGAAATCGTTTGCCGCACCTGTTGATGTGATTTCCGAAGAAGAAGATTTTACCCGTTTCCCATTTCTGCTGGCTCCTGCTTATCAATTGCTCGATGATAAGCTAGTTGAACGTTGGAAAGAGTATGTAAAACAAGGCGGACATTTGATTCTAACTTGTCGTACGGGACAGAAAAACCGGGAAGCCCAATTATGGGAAGACTCTTTCGCCGCTCCTATCCACGAACTGGTCGGAATAAACAAACTATTTTTTGATCATCTGCCTTCTGATTATTGGGGACATATCAATTTTAATGGTGAGTCTTACGGATGGAATAATTGGGGAGATATCATGTCAGTAAATGAAGGTACGGAAGTTTGGGGAAGCTATTCTGACCAATTCTACAAAGAATCTGCAGCAGTGACTCATCGAAAATTAGGTAAGGGAACCGTTACTTATATCGGTGCCGATACAGACGATGGAAAACTAGAAAAAGCGGTGATACAACGCATATACCGCGAAGCCAATGTGAGTATTGAGGATTTACCTGCAGGAGTATTATTAGAATGGAGAGACGGATTCTTTATTGCTTTGAACTATACCTCGGACATTCAAAATATAAATATTCCGGCATCTGCAAAGATAATGGTAGGAAGTGCCCACTTGGAGCCTGCCGGAGTCGCAGTATGGACAGAATAGTATTAGCTACAGAAAAGGAAAAGAAAATATGTATTCGAAGAAGAGGTTATTCGGAATTTGGGAATAACCTCTTCCTTGTTTCTCACGGATTATTATAAAATTCCTCCTCTTTGTCAATACAAGCTATTGCCTGTATCCGTGCCATCGGATTCTGAATTGTAAAAGGTTGATCCGAAACATAATTTCTCATGCGACAACCCACCACAGAAACAGTCAGCTTCTTATCTCCTTTCACCAACATATAATCATAAGACTCACCGATAGCCGTAAGAGCACCATTCATACCGGAAAAAGCCTCTACATTTACAATAGCCGTATGTCCTTCACCCTCAATTACAAATGGATGAATCTCTTCCACAGTAGCACCGGTATTAGCTATGATAGATCCTTGAGCAATCTGCCAATTCCTGTTTTTGTTTTGTGTACCCATCTTATGAATACCTATAGTCACACAGTCGAAATTGAAATTAGTCAGCTGTCCATATGTTTCCGGTCCTAGCCAAGCTCCACCGTAAGTTCCGAAAGTAAACACATCAATCATTTGGGCATTATCCGTATGATTAATCGCATACGCAAAGCTCTTGTGGGCAATTACAGAATCTATCACATCTCGGCTGAACGAACGCCCGAATTCACGCATATTAGCCGGATTAATATGGCAATGCAGAATACGGGGAATATCATAGCAATAATCAATCTTAATAAATTCTCCGCTCAAAGGATAGCCGTAACAATGTTCGAACAAAATTTGCTCATTAATATTCTTTCCGATAGAACAAAAGTCCATCGCTACGTATTCGCCATAAAAAGTTAGACAAGAAAGCGTAACTCCTTGCACATTCTGGTTTACATCCACTTGTATGGTAGCCGGATAAGCGATAATCTTGGAAGAATCAGTATGAGACTGTTCCGGATACCAGAATTGGATTCCACGGATTTGAGTAGCTGATTCTACTATAATGAACGGTTGGGATTTATCTGTGATTTTAAACAATGAACCGACAGGTTCAGCCTTTTCCGGATTTCGAGTTCCTCTTCCGGTAGGTCCGTGTACACCAATCAAAGAGACATTCTTCTTTAACCGGATTCCCCCTGCTACAGGGTAACCATTGGCAACAGGTTCTACCCACAAAGCAGCTCCCGAAGAAGTAGCCCAGTCAATTGCTTTTTGTAGATTATCCCGGTTCAGTTCCGGTGTGTTTCCCGGTAATACTCCAAATTCCTGAATACTCTTATTGTTATTTGCACTTACAGTAAATGCCAATAAAAGGAACAAAACAGAGAAATAGCAATATGCTTTCATAGGTATAAAATTATTTATTTATAAATAGTCAATCTCCTAGTAATCAATCATTGTACACACAATTAATGTACAATATTCGTAAAACTTCGGGATATCTGCAAGCGTTTAACGATAAACTTATCACTCGTGCGGGGAATATTATTTAGCGAGACAAAGTCTGATAATTCTCTGATCTTTCAATTTCCTGATGTCAGGAGTAAAAATGGCAATGGGAGAAAACCTTCACAGTTTCTCTCCCATTAGTTATCCCAATAATGCAATTACAGATCACCTATTGAAATTTTATACTCTAACTTTTATGTGTTGTACTTTCATTTTAATTTGTCCAAATATACAAATAAATATGGGATAACCAAACTAAAAGTCCATATAGTGTAATAATTCCCGATAAATTCCCCGTTCACCTTATTATATAAAGGTTTTTGTCCTCTCCACGTGGTTATCTGAAAATAAACACGTAAATTTGCTCCCTAAATTTGAAACAACAATATAAATCACTATAAATAAAAAGTTTATCGCTATGGAGTATAATTTCAGGGAGATTGAAAAGAAGTGGCAGAAACAGTGGGTAGAGAATAAAACTTACCAGGTTACGGAAGACGAATCGAAGCAGAAATTTTATGTATTGAATATGTTCCCTTATCCGTCAGGAGCAGGATTGCACGTAGGGCATCCGCTGGGATACATTGCTTCGGATATTTATGCCCGTTACAAACGACTGCAAGGCTTCAATGTACTCAATCCGATGGGATACGATGCATATGGTCTGCCGGCCGAACAATATGCCATCCAGACCGGACAGCACCCTGCAATTACTACTGTCAATAATATCAACCGTTATCGCGAGCAGTTGGATAAAATCGGTTTCTCATTCGATTGGGACCGTGAAATCCGTACTTGCGACCCCGAATATTACCATTGGACACAATGGGCTTTCCAGAAGATGTTCAACAGTTATTATTGTAACGATGAACAACAAGCCCGTCCTATCGAAGAACTGGTCGAAGCATTGGGGATTTACGGAACACAAGGTATGAATGTCGCTTGTAGCGAAGAACTGAACTTCACTGCTGACGAATGGAAAGCAAAAAGTGAAAAGGAACAGCAGGAAATCCTGATGAACTACCGTATTGCTTATCTAGGCGAAACAATGGTAAACTGGTGTCCTGCATTGGGAACTGTGTTGGCTAATGACGAAGTTGTAGATGGAGTCAGCGAACGCGGCGGTTACCCGGTTATTCAGAAAAAGATGCGTCAATGGTGTTTGCGTGTATCTGCTTATGCGCAACGCTTACTCGACGGACTGGATAAAATCGACTGGACCGAATCTTTGAAAGAGACTCAAAAGAACTGGATCGGTCGCTCGGAAGGTGCTGAAATTCAGTTTAAAGTAAAAGATAGCGATCTTGAATTCACTATCTTTACTACCCGCGCAGATACTATGTTTGGAGTTACTTTTATGGTGTTGGCTCCTGAAAGTGAATTGGTAGCTCAAGTTACTACACCTGACCAGAAAGCGGAAGTAGATGCTTACCTCGACCGTACCAAAAAACGTACGGAACGTGAACGCATTGCCGATCGTAGTGTCAGCGGTGTATTCAGTGGTTCTTATGCCATCAATCCATTCACAGGCGAAGCAGTGCCCATCTGGATCAGTGATTATGTATTAGCCGGATACGGAACAGGAGCTATCATGGCTGTACCTGCTCACGATAGTCGTGACTATGCTTTTGCCAAACATTTCGATTTGGAAATCCGTCCGTTGGTAGAAGGCTGCGATGTGAGCGAAGAAAGTTTCGATGCAAAAGAAGGTATCGTTTCCAACTCGCCTCGTCCGGATGTTACTCCCTACTGTGATCTTTCACTGAACGGATTAACTATCAAAGAAGCCATTGCTGCTACGAAGAAATACGTAAAAGAACATAATCTGGGTCGTGTAAAGGTGAATTTCCGCTTGCGTGACGCCATCTTCTCCCGTCAGCGTTATTGGGGTGAACCATTTCCTGTTTACTACAAGGATGGAATGCCCTATATGATTGACGAAAGCAGTCTGCCTCTGGAACTTCCGGAAGTAGCTAAATTCTTGCCTACCGAAACAGGCGAACCTCCATTGGGACATGCTACTAAATGGGCTTGGGATACTGTAAACAAATGTGTAGAAGATAATGAAAAGATCGACAACATTACTGTCTTCCCGTTGGAACTGAACACAATGCCGGGATTCGCCGGTTCTTCAGCATATTACCTGCGCTATATGGATCCACGCAATCACAAAGCGTTGGTTGATCCGAAGGTAGACCAATACTGGAAAAATGTAGACCTTTACGTAGGTGGTACGGAACATGCTACCGGACACTTGATTTATTCTCGTTTCTGGAACAAGTTCTTATACGATTTAGGTGTATCGGCAATAGAAGAGCCATTCCAGAAGTTGGTAAATCAAGGTATGATTCAAGGTCGCAGTAACTTTGTG
>QWCN01005186.1_pt1 | contig 13049 bp, 18 predicted proteins | sample 1972711 | NCBI WGS metagenome assembly QWCN01 (sample SAMN09866707, study PRJNA288562) | Human gut metagenome isolate term1_stool, whole genome shotgun sequencing... | isolation source: gut | host: Homo sapiens | place: USA: California | reverse complement strand
GAAGATATGATGGCTATGATTTGGGCACAGCAGATTATGCTTGGGAAGAAGATTTTTGCGCAGGTGCCGCGACTGCTCAAGGAGAAGGTCAGGGAAGTCCTGATCGACAGCGGTTGCGAAGACCTCGTGACGGAGTGACGCAAGGGGGGTGAACCCGATGATTCAGGCAGAAGAAGCCATCCGCGTGGCGCGGGGGCTGATCGGGACGGCGTACAGCGAGCTGGACTGCATCAACCTCGTCAAGAAGGTCATCCGCACAGCGCCGGGCGGCGACAAGCGCTACACGACGGCGGGGACGAACGCCCTGTGGGACAGCGACAGCAAGCGCGGAAAATACCGCGACCTGACGTGGAAGCAGGCGGGCATTTCCGGCGCGAAGCCGGGGATGCTGGCGTTCATGGGCGTGGGCACGGGCGACGTGAATCACACCGGGCTGGTGACGGAGCGGGGCACGGTCGTCCACTCAAGCAAGAGCCGGGGCAGCGTGGTCGAAACCGCGCTGACGGCGAAGGCGGGGTGGAACGGGCTGGGGGTGCATCGGATGATTGAGGTGGCAGAAAACGCTGGCGCAGCACCGACGGGCACGGCGTACATTGTCTGCGTCCAGACGGGTTTGCGGATGCGGAAAAGGCCGGATGTCCGCGGCGAATATATGCAGATGCTCCCGGATGGAGCTGTGATCGTCGCGCTCAAAACGAGAGCAGGCTGGATCAAGACGACGTATAAGGGATATACCGGCTGGGTCAGCGGGGAATATTGCTGCAAGGCCGGGGAGGATTAAAGGGGGAATACGAATGGATAAACTTGCGAAAATCACGGCTGCTGCTTGTGGTGCGATACTGTCGTTTATCACAGGTCTGCCGCCTCTGATGTGGGTACTGTTGGGCGTGATGTGTCTGGATTATGCCACGGGGCTGATGTGTGGCCTTGTCGGCGTATCGCCAAAGACGGAAGGCGGCGGCCTTTCCAGTCGAGAGGCATTTTCTGGCCTGATGCGAAAGATGATGATTCTTGCAGTTGTACTGCTTGCGGTTTTGCTGGATTTCGCGGTGGCGCATGGTGCGGGCGTTCAGTTTAACGCTGTCACTGGGGCGGTGTGCTTGTGGTTCATTGCCAGCGAGGGTGTGAGTGTCATTGAAAATGCGGCAGAATTGGGGCTTCCGATTCCCGGCGTGCTCAAAAAGGCGCTGGAGGTTATGAAGAGCGCAGGAGACGGAGAAAAATAAAAAACCTCTTGACTTTCATTCACACCTAAATTATAATAAAGGTGCGAATGAAAGTGAGGTGAGACAATGAGTCCCAGAACGGGACGGCCAAAGGTCGAAAACGCTAAAACAGAAAAAATGAGCATTTGCCTGAATCAAACGTCTAAGCAAAAGCTCGAGGAATACTGCAAACGCGAGAATGTATCTCGAAGTGAAGCGATCAGGCGAGGAATCGATCTGTTGACCGAAAAAGAATAAGACTTGCCGCCCCTCTACCAAAGAATGCGACAAGCCTTATGACACACACCCTTACAGGTGCATGAATATTGTATCACATGTCGCCTGCAAGGTCAATCCTCGACACACAGGAGGCATTTTATATGCAGAAAGATATTAAGAACGCGATGAAGCGATACATTGCCAAGACTGACTTGAATGCACATGGGTTCATTCGCTATGACATGGTGGTGAAAGAAGTGCAATGTTTGTACGAAATTGGAAGATATGAAGATATAGGCGAAGCACTTTATCTGGCCTTCCGATACGGCGCGAGTAAGGGGTATCGCTGCGCGATGAAGAACGCGACCCAGAAGAATTGATGAACGGAGGGAAACAGATGAACGAGATTATGAATATTCAAGGGATTCCCTGCTATGAAAAAGACGGCGTTGCATATTTGAATCTTGAAACCGTGGCGCGGGGGCTGGGGTTCACGAAGAAAGCTGACAGCGGAAACGAGGTTGTGAATTGGACGAGGGTGCGTGGTTATCTCACTGATTTGGGCGTGGAACAGAAGTGTACCACGGGAGACTACATCCCTGAGAACATCTTCTATCGCCTCGCGATGAAAGCCAAGAACGAGACAGCGGAGCGCTTTCAGGCGATGATCGCGGATGAAGTCGTTCCGGCCATCCGCAAGACAGGTGGATACATCGCAGGCGAAGCGCAGATGACCGACGAAGAGCTATTAGCCCGCGCGCTGACGATGGCGAGCGAGAAGCTCAAACAGCGCGACGCACGGATCGCTGAGCTGGCTGTGCAGAACAGTGAACTGACGGTGCAGAAGCAAATCATGCAGCCGAAAGCAGACTATTTTGATGAGCTGGTAGATCGCAATCTTTTGACCAACTTCCGAGAAACGGCGAAAGAGATGAAGATTAAGGAAAAGGCGTTTGTGGGTTTCTTGTTGGGTCACAAGTATGTTTACCGCGATAAGAGGGGAAAACTGGTGCCTTACGCGGAGAAGAACAACGGCCTTTTTGAGTTGAAGGAGTGCGTCAATGAAAAGACCGGCTGGGGTGGTACACAGACGCTCATCACGCCGAAAGGGCGCGAGACGTTCCGACTGCTGATGCAAGGCATATAAAGAACAAAACCGCTGCGGTGAAAATTGCAGCGGTTTTTCAAATTTTCTTTGAAAATAAAAGAAAAAGTATTGACATGCTAGCAGTTAAATGATATAATATGGTCAGAAATCAGAAAGGAGGGAAAGCCAATGAGCCGGAAAAAGAAAAACCAACAGGGCAAGCAAAGCGATCTGGCAATCGCAAAACTCGCGCTGTTGGCCGGGGCGCTGGAAGTTGCGGGTGCAATCATCAACCTGCTCGCAACGATCATCGACAAGATGACTCAATAAGCGCCGGACGGAGGAAGGGAGGCGGAAGCCTCCCGACCTTCATCTTTATTGTATCAGGCTCGGAGGTAAAACGCAATGGAAAAGCTGAAAATGGCTCTTGAAATCTCTGGGATTATTTTGCAGGCGGCACAGGTTATTGTGCTGACGGCGCTGACGGTCAAGCTCTACCAGTACATCAAGCAGAAAGAAGGCGAAACGAAATGACCACCATCAAAGAAGCGCGCCTCAATGCGGGCTTGAAGCAGGAAGAATTGGCGATGAAATCCGGCGTGAAGCTGAGCACCCTGCAAAAGCTCGAACGCGGGGCGAGCAACATCAACGGCGCGACGGTCGAAACAGTGCTTCGATTGGCGCACACGCTCGGCGTAACCGTCGAGGATCTGGTGAAAATTGAATGGTGAAGGGGAGCCCGGCCGGAGGATCGGCCGGGCTTTTCTGTGCGTGAAAATCAAGTCTATTTGCGGTTCGTTGAAACATAAAAAGAAAATCCGAACACAAATCTCTTCGGAAGGAAGAATGTGTTCGGATTTTCGAGCATTGGCAGGGGCAGAAGGACTCGAACCCTCAACAAAGGTTTTGGAGACCCACGTGTTACCATTACACCATACCCCTAAGCACTTATTCAGTATACCATGAAAGCCGATTCTTGTCAACCGGTTTTTTACAAGATTTGGCGCGAAACTGCGTCAAAGGGTGATTTCGCGCAGAATGTCGTGGAATTGACTGCCGCAGCGGGTCAACTCGCCGAGCGTCTGGTCGATGCCGTCCGGCTCAAACATCCAGTTTTCGCGGGTGATGGCCGTCCCCGGCGCGGGGCAGAGGAGGAGCTGGGTTTCGGGGAAGAGCGTCTGATAATACATCTTGGTGCGCCGGGCGTGAACCGGCATGCAGCACAGGATGGCGCGGCGAACGGTCAGCTTTTCCGCGTCCGTGCGCCTGCGGGAATAAATGGCGTTTTGATAGGTGAACGTCGCCTCGTCCTCGCGCAGAATGGCGCGATCCGGCACGCCGTTGGCCAGCAAAACCGCCCGCATGAACGCCCATTCCGTTTCAAAACGCCCTTCGTAGCGCCTTGCGCCGGATTTCTGCCCGTCGAACCCGCCTGTCGTAACGGAGAAGCGGCCGGAGGGGAGAATCAGCGGCGCGTATCCCGAATGGTATAACTGAGCGGCGTATTCGGACGGCTCGGCGTGGCCGTTTCCGGGAATGAAGAGGATATCCGCCTTTTGCAGCGCGTCATGCAGAAAGATGAACGCCGTGATATCGTCGATCCACTCAAGCATGGCTTTCGGCCTTTCCGGTCAGCAGACCGCAGAGTGTGCCTGTTCCGTAGACGATATGCACGACCGGAAACAGGAAGGGCAGGCAGATGAAGGTCAGCAGCTTTCCGCATGGCGCTTCCAGCGCGGCCTTGGCGGCGTAAAGCACATCCAGCGCGCCGTAGAGCAGGAGCATGGCGGTCAGTGGAAGCGGGGAGAGCGGGCAGAGCAGCGCCAGCACGATCAGCGCCAGCACAAACAGCGCGGGAACGAGATGGCGCGGGGCAAAGCAGCGCGGCTGAATCCGCATCGTCCGGCCGATCCAATAGCCGTTGCCCCACTTCTGGCTGAGCTGGCCGCGCAGGGTCTTGCGGGCGGCATGCCACGAGACAATATCCGGCGAAAAAAAGAAGCGATAGCCGGCCTTGCGCATGCGGTAATGCATGTCGTTATCCTCGGTTCGGCGCAGGCGCTCGTCGTACAGCCCCACGCGGTCGTAGATCTCACGGCGATAGAGCGCGTAGGCCAGCGTATCGACGTAGCGCGCTTCGCCGCCGTTGCGGAAGGGCGCCGCGCCGCCGCAGAATCGGGACGTATCCAGCGCGCGGGTGACGGCTTCCCATGCGGTTTCCGGGGGCGCGCCGCAGACACTCCCGCCGACGATATCCTCCCCGCGGGCGAGCGCGTCCAGATTCTTTTGCAGAAAATCCTTCGGCATGCGCGCGTGCGCGTCCAGACGGATCACGGCGTCGCCCGTCGCTGCGCGCAGCGCGACGTTGATGCCGCTGGCCAGCCAGCGCTTCGGGTTTTCCAGCAGCTTTACCTCAAACGGTGCGCGCGCGGCAAAGCGCCGCATGATCTGCGCGGTGTCGTCCGTGGAGGCGCTGTCCACCAGCAGCGCCTCCAGTTGTTCGGGCGCGATCGTCTGAGAGAGCAGGTCGCCCAGCAGCGCGTCGAGGCTTTGCGCGGCGTTGTAAGCCACGACGATAAAACTGATTTTTGTCATACGGCAGTCTCCCGTCTGATTATTCCGCCGCATAGGCGCGGCTGCGCTCGCGATAGGTCATCAGCCCCAGCGGCAGCCCGAAGAAAAACAATTTCTGCGATATGAACGCGCGCGGGCGCTTTTGAGCCAGCAGCCAGCCCAGCTGCATGCACTCAATCAGCATCATCAGCCCAAGGCCGAAATCGGGCACAAGCGCCAGCAGCGCGAGCGCCAGCCAATCCAGCGCGTAAAAGGTGAATTTTTCCCGTTCGTGGCGGATATAGGCGCGCGCCCGACGCGCCTTCATTGCGCAGGCCAGCGCCTGCCCTTCGCCCAGCCGACGCGCGGAAAAGACGGTGGAAAGCGGGCTGCGGCTGTCGCGCACCGCATCCGTGTGCAGGATCATCGGAACGGGGATTTCCGCGATGCGGCAGCCGATCGCCTTGAGCCGCGCGTACAGCTCGGCCTCCTCGCAGGCGATCGTGTCCGTCGCCCAGCCGCCGCAGGCGTCCAGCGCGTCGCGGGTAATCATCAGCGCGCCGCCGAATACCGGCGCGAGGCGCTCCTGCGTGCAGCCGAAATAATTGTCGTTCCGGCAGACAACCTCCCCGCCGCGCAGATACACGTCCTCGCGGACGCCGCACACGCCGTCATATCCCTTGGCGGCGATGGCCATCAGCGCCTTTTCCGCGAAACCGGGCTGAAGCTGCATGTCGCCATCCAGAAACAGCAGATATTCGCCGCGCGCTTCCTTCGCGCCGACAAAGCGCCCCAGACCGGCGGTCGTCTTCCGCTCGGCGAGCAGAAAACAGCGCGCGCCCAGCGCCTTGGCCGTTTGCAGGCTTTGATCCGTCGAGCAGGAATCCACATAGACGACCTCGTGCGCCAACGCACTCAGCGCGGTTTGGATGCTCCTTAGGCAGGCGACAAGCCGCTCCCCTTCGTTTTTGCCGATGACAATGACGCTAATCAACGCTCTTTCCTCCTGCGCAGCAATATGCTATAATACATACATCGTTTATTATCGCACAAAACGGGGCGGTTGACAAGCCGGAATTGCCGCCCGGAGGGAGGGAACGGCATGCAGTTGAGCGTGGTGATTCCGTTTTATCAGGTGGAAAAATACATCGGGGCGTGTCTGGACGCGCTGGCCGCGCTTCCGGCGGAGGAAAGCGAAATTCTGCTGGTGGACGACTGCGGGCGGGACGGCAGCGCGGCGATTGCGGCGGCATACTGCGCGGCGCATCCGAATGCGCGCATGATTCGCAGGGCGCAGAACGGCGGCCTTTCCGCGGCGCGCAACACGGGGCTGGACGCGGCGCGGGGCGAATACGTCTATTTTCTGGATAGCGACGATGTGCCGCGCGCGGAGGCGCTCTGGCGGCTGACGCAGGCGGCGCGGGAAAAGCGGCTGGACATGGCGAAGGCGCGCTTTTGCTTTTTGAACGACGAAACGGGCGAATTGACCGACGGCGCGGCCATTTGCCCGACCGATGTGCTGGAGGGCGGGACGCTGCTTGCGGCGCAATGCCAAAGCGGGACATACGAGCCGATGGTCTGGCAGTGCGTATATCGCCGCGCGTTTTTGCTGGAAAACGGCCTGCGCATGGCGGAAGGACTTTTATTTGAGGATGAGCTGTTTCAGGCGCCCGCGCTGATTCGGGCGAAGCGCACGGCGGCGTTTGACGCGGTGATTCTGGAATACCGCCAGCGGCCGGGGAGCATCATGGCCTCGTTCGCCGGGAGCGCGAAGTGGTGCGCCAGCTATGCGCAGGTGTGCGCGCGGCTGGATGCATTGACGCGGACGCTGCCGAGCGGCGCGGCGAGGGCGGCACTTCAAAGGCGCGTGGGGCAGATCGCGCTGAGTGTGGGCAAAAACATTCCGGCATACCGTCTGCCGCCGACGGTCGCCGGGGAAGCGATGGCCTTTTTGAAGGCGCATCGGTGGGAATTGGCGCGATACGCGCTGAAAAGCGGAGACGCGGCCATCGCGGCGCAGGGCGCGCTGCTGCTGCTCTCGCCGAAGCTGTTTGTGGGGATGTATCGGAGGGTTATGCCATGACGGGAAAGCTGCATGTGTATACCGGCGACGGCAAGGGCAAGACGACGGCGGCGATGGGGCTGGCGCTGCGCAGCCTCGGCCACGGGCGGCGCGTGCTGATCGCGCAGTTTTTGAAGGACGGGCGGAGCGGCGAGCTGGCGGCACTGCGGACGTTTGAACGGGCGACGGTGTACCCCGCCAAACCGATTTCGGGCTTTGTGTTCGCGATGACGGCGGCGCAGAAGGAAGAGGCCGCGAAGCAGCAGAACGCGCAGGCGGCGGATATTCAAAGCGAGGCGGAGGGGCTTCGTCCCGCGCTGACGGTGCTGGATGAGCTGAACGTGGCGCTTGCCTGCGGCATGGTGACGCGGGAAAACGCGGAAAGGCTGATCGACGCGGCGCTGATGTTCGGAGACGTGGTTTCAACCGGGCGCAACGCGCCGGAGTGGCTGCGCGAAAAGGCAGATTACGTCTCGGAAATCATCGCGCGAAAGCATCCGTTTCAGACGGAAAAGCTGGCGGCCAGAGAAGGCATTGAATACTGAAAAACGGGCGCGCCTGCTATTGGAATCTGTGCAGAATTTCGGATTTACTCATTGAATTGGATGAAAAAAGACCGGCGTTTCGGGAAAGCGGGCGGCTTTCGCGAAGTGCCGGTCTTTTGACAGACGGGAAAAGAGTTTCAGGCGCTTACCGAACCCCTGCGGGCGTGGGAATCCGCTGCACGGTGCGGCAAACGGCCGTCAGCAGCAGGCAGTCAATCGGGAACTGCGTGGCGTTTTTCAGCGCGCGAACCGGAAGCATCGCCGCCTGAGACGGGCCGTAAAGCATCGTGAGGAAAAATGTGTTGAGCGCGACGTTGACGAACACCATGATGACCGCGCGGGCGAGGACGATCTGCCAGAGCTTGCGGTCGCTTTCAAAGAGGAAAGCGCCGTAAATCACGCCGCCCAGCGCCGCCGAAATCGTGAAGCCGGGGAAATACGGCCCTGTCGGCTTGAGCAGAAAGCCCAGAATATCGCTCAGCGCGCCCTGAAGCGCGGCCGCGACCGGGCCGAAGAGCATGGCCGTCGGCGCAAGCGCCAGATGCGCCAGCGAAATTTTAAGGCTGTCGTTGAGCTGAATCACGCCATAGGAGGAGAGCACCATCTGAATGGCCAGAAACAGGCCGACGGTGGTCAGCGTCTGCGTGCGGCGCAGGGTGCGCGCCGAATCGGGAAATTTTTTGAGGAAACGAGAAAAAACGCCGTGCATCAAAAAAACACCTCCGCGTATCATAGACCCGGCAAGCCGGGCGGGGATGATTCGCAGAGATGACCGTAATAAAGAGACAGTTCTGGGCCGGAGGGATACCGCGAAAGCCTTGTTTCTTCGTCCCGTGTTTTTCCCACACACGAGCACTTAACGCATCCGTACCGTCGCTGCGCGAAGCAGCGCCCTGCCATCTTCACGAATCGCTTGTGACAGGAGCATTATACCCAATCGGGGCACGGATTGCAATGGCTTCTTGGATTTTTTTGCAAAAGGGAAATAACGCGGCTCAGGTGCGCGGGCGGGCTCAATCCGCCGCCGCGCCCGGCGCCTGTGACGGCGGACAGGTTTCCCGCCACGGCAGGCCGGAATCATAGCTCAAACCGCCGTGCAGCGAGCGCAGCGCGGCATACGAGCCGCGCCCCAGCATCAGCGCGTTCGCGGCGGAAGCCAGCGCCTCGGCGCGGGCGACGGAAGCGGCGAAGAGATCGCCGAAGCTGTCATGCCGAACCTCGTCCGGCGTCCAGATGGACGCCCACGGGGCGTGCGCGTCGTTGGCGATATCCGCCTGCGGCGGCTCGGCGGGCATCATGTGCGCGTGGAGCGCTTCATCCAGCTTGAAGGGGGAGAGCACGCCGCCCAGCGTGCGGTAGCGCCTGCCGTCCTCGGAACGGAGGAAGCGGCACAGGCCGACCGCGTCCGAAAAGCATTTTTCCAGCCGGGCGGGCGAGAGGACGGAATCCGGAAACACGCGCGCGAGCGCGGCGGAAAGCGCGGCGGCGATCTTTTTGCGCTGCGCGGCATCCAGCGCGGCAAAGCCGCCCATCTGAACCGGCAGGCCGGTCGCGTGGCCTTCGCGGCGGTAATGCAGGGTTTCGAGCTGGTGTTCCAGCGTACAGTGCGCGTTGCCGGAATACTTGCCCGCCGCCGTCAGAGAATGGGCGTAAACGAACGGATGGAATGTGGTATCCGTCGCATAATGCGTGAAAAAGCCGCAGCAGTACGCGCGCAGGAGCGCGTCGCCCGCGCATGCATCGCAGAGGGCGAGCAGAAAATCGTCCGTTTTCTGCGTGTGCAGCAGGGAGGCGACGACCGGCGCGAACGGCTTGCCAGGGCGGAAGCAGAAGAACATCGGGTCAGGCCCTTCCGCGCCCGCCAGCAGCGCGCTGCGCTCCGCGTCGGAGGTGAAAAGGGAAAGCGCGTCGGCGGCGTGCGCCGCGACGGACTGGTGAACATACGATGCAGGCATGAAAATCTCCTCAAACAAAAAATGCCGAAATGGGTCGATTCCAATCAAATGGGAAACGCTTTTCTCACGCATCCATCATACACCCAAAGGCCGCGTTTGTCGATAAGCAATTCCTGCCGGTTCGCGATTGACAAAACACGGGTTTTTGTTATAATAAAATCGCAAGGTATCAAAGATTTCAAAAGCTCTCCAAAGGAGGAATCCCCATGCCTGACTGCGTATACAAGATGGGCAACTTGCGTATCGTCGATCTGACGAAGGTGCTCGACCCGAAGACCGAAAGCCGCCGCTGCCATTTGATCCGCTATAACACCGGCGGACCGATTCCGGATTTCCACACCGCGCTGGATCTGACCAGCCACCTCGGCACCCACTGCGAGTGCCCGTATCATCACTTTGAGGATGGCAAGTCCGTCGGCGAGCTGCCGCTGACCACGTTCATGGGGCGCGCGATCTACGTCAACATCGACTTCCTCGAACCGAACAGCCACATCTCCGGCGCGGATCTCGACCGTGCCTGCGGCGACCGGATTCAGGAGGGCGATATCGTCATTCTGGATAGCAACTGGAAGTTCCCGCCGTTCACCCCGGAAACCAACAGCCCGGCGGATAAGCGCCTGTTTGTCAACGCGGAAACCGCAAACTGGATGCGCGACCACAAGGTCAAGTGCGTCGGCTTCGGCGACGGCGTGTCCATCGAGAACTGCGAGGCGGACGTCAAGCCCTTCCACGACATCATCATGGCCTATGACGGCGTGTTCCTCGAGGTGCTCAGGAACCTTGAATATCTGGAGAAGGATACGTTCTTTATGAGCTATTCGCCGCTGCCGATCGTCGGCGCGGATTCCTGCCCGGTTCGCGCGTATGCGATCGAAGGTCTGCCGGGCTTCGGCGACTGATTTTCCCCAATAACACATCAACCCGCTCGGCGCTTGCCGGGCGGGCTTTTGTGTACTCAAAAAATCAAAAATTACCAAGATCTTTTTACGAACAGGATAGTATTATGGATGATACTACCTAAGAATCAAATCTGGGGAGGAATTGGCGGCATTACATTTTCAAAGAAAGTTTTTAGTTCGTCTATATTTCCGGCCTTTTCCCATTGCTCCATGCCTTTTTTCCATACCAGACTGTTGGGCGTCAGATGACCGGAATTTGCCATATCAGCAAGAGTGGCAAGATCGAATGGACCCGTGGACTGGTTGTTGACTGCAACATTGTAGCACACAATCGGAATGGGAGGCGGAAGGGTATCTGCCGAATGCTTTTGATTTTTTGCGCTAAACATCTTGCCAACTGATCCGATGATTTTAGCTCCGGCGGCACCGAGTCCGCCTGCCCGCTCATGTTCGACTGCTTCGGCATACTCGGTTTGAGCTTTTTTATGGCGGATAAACTGGTTTTCTTTGATGTCAATGAATTTTGTTGCGGCTTTTTCAAACATATTTAGCGTCTGATTGCCTGTAATGTCTCTGCTTTCCGCTTTGTTTTTTGCTTTATTTCTGCTTTTTAGCGTAGCAGCGGTCAAATCTTTTGTGATGGATTTTAGTTCTTGATAGCCTGCACTGTCTTTGTCAATGTCGATTGCTTCAAGATTGACATCTTTTACCGTAACGCCGTAATCAATATATAGCTTGTCTGTCAGCAGAGAAAGGATGCTCGACTTGATTTCGAAGATTTTCTTTTCAAGCTGAATAACTGGAATGCTATATGTATCGGGGGCATTAGCTACGATCTTCTTTACGTTTTCAGAGACAGTGTCTCGTATTTGCGTCTGTAACTCGGACATGGAAAAATTATCCAGTCTGTGAATTTTTATGAATCCCTTGTAATCCTGAATGTTGAAGTCAATAGACCCTCTTACGGCAACGGGGACGCCAAATTCTTGCAGCTCAGAATCATATACATCAAAATACTGTACGGCAAATTTTAACTGGATGGTATTTGCAAGATTGATAAAATAAACTTCAGCCTGAAATGGGGAATTTCCGTTGTAGACCAAGCCAATCAATGAGGAAATGGCAGGGAGGTTTCGTGTGCTAAGAATTGTATCGACAGGTCCTTTAATATAATCCTGAACCGTATTACGACCATTTGAATATACAAAAACAGCGACAGAACCTTCCTTTACTCGCAGAGAGGAACCCCAGCGAATAGCGTTTTCTCGTTGATTTTCTCCAAGAGAGGTTCCGGACGGATGCCATTTCCAAATCAGGTAGTTTGTTTCATCACAACGGATTACATCCATAATTCCATTTTTTGATTTTTCAAATAACGACATGTAATCCTCTCCCTTCTTATGTTATTTTATCATGTTTTCAGAATTGCAATATTCGCACCGGATATTTTCACCTTTACGGCCGTGTAATTCTGCTCCGCATTTTCTGCATTTGATTGTTTTAGAGATTGGAACGTGTTTGGGAATGAGTGATTTCGCTGAATCGGTTAATGTCTTAAAAACATTTACATTCTTGCCTGCTCTTCTGTGAGCTTTTTCGGCATTTTCGAGATATTGTCTGTGAGCCTTTTTTACATCAGAAATCCATTTGTTTTCGGTGAAAATCTTATCAAAAAAATAGGTTTTCTCAAAATTGTTGAAGTATAACTCAACTTGATGTTTGCCGGAGTTGTTTTTTGTGGCAACAATATTTGCCTTTCCGTTGTAGACTTTCAGTGATGCTAAAGGGTATTTTTCAAAACCTGTTTCCTCACCAAAAAATCCTTTGTTGATTTGAACGATATTTTTGTTGGTCAGTATCAAATCTGCTTTTCCAAATATGCCGACCGTGACATCCGACGCACGTGCAATAAAGGCTTCATCTTCATCCAGAGTATAAACGCTCACAACTATCACCCTTTGAGAGTTCGTTTTTTTTCTAAATTATATCATACTGTAATATTGCAATCAACTAAGAAAAACGTCACACAGCCAAATTGATGACTGAGTGACGCTTGATTTTAGCGTTTAATCATGCCGAAAGGTTATCCGATTCTCAGGAATGTGATGGAGGCGAGCGTATCCTCGGGGGTCGTTCCGGTCAGCGCCAGCGCGCCGGAGGTGGTCAGGCTGACGGTCGTTGCGCCGGTCGATGTGACCAGCGTTTGAAGCGTGTAGGAAGCGGCGTTATCGCCGTTGGCGATGCGCGTCTGCGTGGAGGAAATGGGCGTTCCGTTGGCGCGCAGAACCGCGTCCGTCGCGAGCGCCGAGCTGGGCGGCGGGTTGAGCACGGCGGTCACCAGATAGGTGCCCGGCGTGACGAGCGTGAACGTGCCCGCGTTCTGCGTTACAGATGCGGCGGGCTGGGCGACGAAGGACGGGAAGGCAATCGGTGTGTTGGCCGCCGCGTTCAACGTGCCCTGCGCGCCGCCGAGCGCATAGGCGGAAAGCTCAGCCGCGCCGGCAGGCCCCGCGGGGCCGGGTGC
>QWCN01005179.1_pt1 | contig 13072 bp, 10 predicted proteins | sample 1972711 | NCBI WGS metagenome assembly QWCN01 (sample SAMN09866707, study PRJNA288562) | Human gut metagenome isolate term1_stool, whole genome shotgun sequencing... | isolation source: gut | host: Homo sapiens | place: USA: California | reverse complement strand
CATCGTCGCCGTAAATCGCCAGCCGCCTCTGAATTGAGGCCGGGATCGTCTCCTCGTCGATCATCGTCAGCCCCGCTTCCCGCGCCAGCGCGAAAATCACCTCGCGCGAATTCGGGTAAATCAGGTTATACCCCTGATCGAAATCGCCGCCCGGCGAAACCGCCAGCATGTCGTATTCAATCAGCCCCGCCTGTCTGGCGACGTCCAGAATCCGCACAATCGGCAGCGCCGTCCGCGTCGCGCCGTACATGGATGCGCCGTAGGACGCAATCACGCGGACATTCAGCCCCATCTCGTTCGCCGCCGCAATCGAGGCAATGCCAAGCCCCGGAAATGAGCCGCTCATGCCGATGCAGACCGTGTCGCCTGGCTGCAGCCCCGCCTCCTGATAGTATTTCACCAGCAGCGCGGCAAAATCGGGCTGCAAAGCCGTTCGTTTGGCCTCCAGCAGCCCCAGCGAGGTCGTCAGCTCCGTCCACTCCGGCCCAATCAGCCCCGTGTCGTTTAGGTCGTCCTTTTCAATCGGGATGTCGTTTTGGCGCACATAATCATAGAGTGCCCGCTCCGCCTCCGCCATCCGCTCGGCGGCCTTGAGCTGTGTCTGCGCGTAAGGCAGCGCCGTCTTCTTTTTCGTCGCCAGCGTCAGAAACACGCCGCATAGCGCCGCCGCCAGCGCGAGCAGCAGGCAGAGCGTCGCGCGCCCCTCCCGCGCGCGGTACGGCTGATATTTCAGCTTGCTCATAGCGCAACCACCACCATGACCAGCAGCCGAACAATCGCCGCCGAGGTCAGAACGCCCAGCAGCGTTTTGAAAACGCCCTGCTTATACATGTCGTTGGCGATCAAGCCGGGCACAACATGGCCGATGATGCGGATATCCTGCGGAATAAGCGCCATGCGCAAGAGCGCCTGCTCGATGATCCAAGCGAAAATCAGGCTCAGCAGCATCGTCACCATGAAACGCCGCCTGCTGTATAAAATGGTCGCACGCGAAATCAGCAGCACCAGCCCATGGACGATGACGGCCAGCAGAAGCGTCGTCACGATTCGCAGCGGCTCCTCCAGAAACAGGCAGAGATAACCTGCCGAGACCATGCCGCCGGTCAGCAGCCCAAAGCCTTCGTAAAGCCCAAAGCTCAGCACCACGCTGAGCGCAACGGCGATATCATACATTCTGCCGCGCCTCCTCGATCATTTCCTCCAGAAATTGACGGCCTTCTCCCTTGATATTGCCCGCGCAAAGCACATGCCGAACGTTTTGCGCCTGAATCCATTCCTTTGGCCGCTCGACCGCCTGCGCCCGTATGCCCGTTGTGCGCTGCATATACCGGGCGCACGCCTTTTTGTGCTCCCCGATCACGCCGATGCAGACCGGCTTGGCCGCGCTTTGGCGGATGGCCTTCGCGAAAGCCTCCATGCGGTAACCGCGGTCTTTTCGATGATTATATAAAAGCAGAAAGGGCTGCGTATATGCGTTGATAATCGAGCCGAAACTGACCGCATCGTTCGCCGCAAATGCGTTGCGAATGGAGCAATCACCCGTTTCCACGCTCGTGTACATGCCGATATCCGGCGAGGTTTTCAAAATGCCCGCATAAGCGGTTTCTCTCCCGATGCCCAGCGCATCCGTCAGCGCCAGCACCAACTGAATGTTTTCTTCATAAATAGGGAACGGGCACGAAGCGAACCGTTCCAAATCAATCTTTTCCTTGGGCGCGATCCATTCGCGCGTATACGCGCCAAAGCGCCCGTCGTGCGCAATCACGCAGCTCCCCTCGGGGATGGACTGCGCCAGCGTATGCACCGTCTCTTCTTCCGTCCGCCCGATTTCGTCTGCGTGATCGACATAGGCGTTGGTGATGACGACATACTGCGGCCGAATCAGCTTATCGGCCATCAAAAACTGGTTCTCGATTCTCTGTGCCATACATTCAACGACAATCGCCTGTGCTTTGCCTCTGACTGCCAGACGAACAAACGGGAGCTGTTCCATGATGCTGACCGGGCGGTTTTCCTTGCGATATTCTGCCTCCGTGCCGTCCGGATCAATCCAGCGTGCCTCGGAGCCTGTCGTTTTGGCGTAGGTGCGGATTCCGGCGGCGTTCAGCGCCGCGGCGATTGTTCGCGTCACCGTCGTTTTTCCCCTCGTCCCGTTGACGAGAATCCGAATCGGGATTTGCTCCAGCGCACGCCGGTGCAGCATATTTTCCGTAACGCCCAGCACAAGCAGCGCGGCCAGCACGGCGATCACAATCGTCATTTACAAAAGCCTCCCATGCGAGAAAAGGAATATCCAAGCGCCCACTTGGGCGCTTGGATGAGGCGAAAAGGGGGAATTATTACTTGGCGGATTCTTCAACCGGCCTGCGCGGCGCGTTGTTGAGGATCTCACTCCACCAGTCGGGATAAGCGGCACGCTTCATATCCACACGGTTGAACATATACGTGCCATAGAGTTCGTCGCCGAGCTCCAGCCAATAGTTATGCCAGTCAATCGCGTTGTTGTAGGCATACTCGGTCAGCAGCTTCACGGCTTCGTCGCCCTTGCCCGCGTTGGAAAGCGCCGCGGCGGCTTCCTGCATGGCGATAACGGTTTCATACTGCTCGGCCATCTTCGGGTCGCGAGCCGCGTAGATTTCTTCAATCGCGCTGTCGTAGTTCTGCGTCGCGGTCTGCTGCACGTAGGAAGAGACCCACCACGCGGAATCGCGGTCAAACTTGCCATAGCGGCTGCCGGTGCTCAGCTGCGGCGGCAGCTTGGTCATGGTCGCGAACAGCGGAACCATGTAGGAGGAATCCGGGGCGCCCCAGCCGATCCACATCAGCGGCTTGGCTTCCTTGGGCATGTCGGCCTTGATGTTGGCGATGAAGTGATAGGTCGCGCGATACATGTTGATCGGGCGCTCCTTGTTGTACTCGTTCAGCGGGTTGCCATACGGGCCGGCTTCCGGAGACAGGGAAACGTCAAATTCGGTGCCCTGATAGTAATCGCTGTTCATCTTGCGAACGTCTTCCACGCTCAGCTTGTTCTCCGGCACGACGAACATCGGATAAACCGCGTTCTGCGGATCAACGTGCGGGTCGAGGTTCAGGCTCGGCGCGACGAGGCTCAGCGCGCGCCACTCGCGGCGGATGCAGCCCATGCTATAATTCGGCGCGTAGATGTTGGCAGGCTGGAACGGAACGCCGCTGTCCTCGCTCCACAGGCCGTTCTCAATCGCGAACGGCTTGAGGGTCTTGGACCAGATGTAGTTCTCGTTATCCTCAAAGTCGATTTCGTTGATGCGGCAGCGGTTCGCGCAGACGAAGAACGCATCGTCCGGCACGCGCACGGCGCACCACAGGTCGCGGCCATAGAATTCCGCAATCCAAACTTCGTTGCCGTCGCAGATGTTGATGCACTCCGGCCAGGCGTTCCAGCCGTATTCATCAACCAGCGCGCCCATGATTTCCACAGCCTCGCGGGCGGTGGTCGCATAGCGCAGCGCCACGTGCTGCGCCTGATAGCAGTCGATGATGCCGTCGTTGCCGTCGTTCATCAGGGCGTTCATCTTCTTGCCGTATTCCGTCGTGCTGTCAATGCCGCAGGTCGATTCGCCCATCGCCACGCCGTTTTCGTTGATGATGGAGTAATTCGTGTGCAGATACTGGAAGGTATCCTTCGGCTGAGGCATTTCGCCCATGACCATGCCGCTGCCGTAGTTCTTCGTGTTCGGGTAATCCGACCAGTCGCCCCACGTGTTGCCGTTCATCACGATGTCAGCGGTGATTCCCTCGCCGCCTTCCATCTCCGGGATGATCCACATGCGGAAATCATCGCTCGTCGAGTCGCAGGTGTGCGTCACCATCGTCGAACCGTCCGCAGTCGCGTCCTTGCCGATGCCGTAAACCGTACAGGCCATCGCGCTTGACGTCATCATGGCAGAGGCCAGCGTGAGCGCCAACGCGCCCAGGATTTTCTTGCTCATACGTCAGTCTCCTTTTTTCCTCTTCCTGTTTCTGAAAATTGAAAATGCATCCGTCATACATGTAGAAAAGCCGCTTTGCAAATTGAAAAACCGTATGGGTGGCTTTCTGCCCTCGCCGACACCGTGATCCTGCCGCCCTCCTTATCCGGGCCGCAAAGCTCCTTTTCTCATTCCGTTTCATGTTCACACCATTCTCGGATTGGAAATCGCGGTTCAAATCGAGAATAGCGCTTAGATTTCAAACACCAGCTTGGGATCCGCGGTCTCCGGGTTCTTGAGGAAGTAGCCGCACTTCTTGTCCATCAGGTCGTCGAAGCCGGGCCAAGTGATCTGCACTTCCTTCTCCGGATCCATGAGCATCATGTTCGCCCAGTTGATGAGTTCCTTCGCGCCTTCGAGATGACGGCCGACGCGGTACTCGATCGGCGTGCCGAAATCGGCGTTGTAATCCACGTAGGTCAGGCCCTTCTTGGAGGCCACGTCGAGGAATTCATCCGAACCGATGGTTTGCAGCTCCTTGGTCATCGGGCCGACGATCCAGTCCGTGAAGGTCTGCGGGGTTTCCATCAGCACGGCCAGCGTATCGCTGAAGTCGCCCCATTCGCGATGGGACAGGCCGCGCAGGTTCTTCGGGGAGGCTTCACACTTCATGTAGAACTTCTCCGCCGACAGGCTCATGGAAGCCATCATCGCGATATCCAGCGCACGGTCATGCGCCACGTAGGTCTCGACGACCGGATACATGACGGCGGCTTCATGCGCGTCGATGGCGATATCCACGCCCTCGTTGCGGATGATCTCCATGATCGCGTAGCAGACGCGCTCGATGAGCGAACCGTCCGGACGACCCGGATAGCAGCGGTTGACGTTGCGGATATCCTGATACGTCAGCGCCACGTTGGAGGGATAATGGATGTAGGTGAACGGATCCGGCCAGGAATCCAGCGGGTTCGCCCAGCGGTCGCCGTTCTTGAACTTCACAGTGCCCCAGTCGGTCTCCAGCTCGTAGTAGCTTGGGTAAGCGTTGCCGAGCATGCCGGTCGTGGTGCCGCTGCGGTTGGCCTGCGGGATGATAATCACGCGGCCCTTCTGCACGTGGATGTTCTCCAGCAGCGTGTAAGCGGAAAGGCTCGCCGCCGGCTCATACGGATGCGTACCGCCGACGTAAAGCACCGTGCCGCCCTCCACGCCGGAATCGAAGAAGAACACCGGCGTATCGCCGTAGGTGCCTTCCAGATTGGGCAGCCACTCGCTGAGCATGTGGGTTTCCGTCAGCGCGTCGGAAGCGACGACGGTTTCCTTGGAATGTCTGTGGTCGTAAAAATCCACGCCGGCCAGCGCTGCAAACACCAAAGCTCCGGCAAGCGCGACGAGCTTTTTGAGGAGGCTTTTATCCATTTTCATTTCACTTCTCCCCTCACTTGATTTGCAGAACGCGCAGGAGGAACGGGATGAGACAATAGGCATACACGATGTCGTTGACCAATCCCTGATTCTTTTCGCGCTTAAACAGATGCTTCAGCAGAAACAGGAAGGTGATCGCCGCGAAGCCCACATAGATGCAATAAATGATATCCGAAATCAGAACCATGCCCATCCTCCTTTCTTACAGCAGGAACGTAAACGAGTTCGGCCAGATCAGCATCGCCAGCGAAATCAGGCCGAGCACCAGGCACGGCGCAAGCACCGTCAGCAGGAAGCTGGTGTACTTGCCCTCGTAGCCCGTGGCCTCAATCGCCAGGCGACCCGTGATACGGGACGGCGGCAGGCAGTCGCCGATCGGGAACATCAGGCTCAGCGCGATGGCCGCAATCTTGGGATCATAGCCCATCGAGTTGAACATGAAGATCAGCGGCGCGCCGAAGACGACGGCGCTGCCGTAGTTGAGCGCACCCTGAAGCACCGGGGCGACGAACAGCACGGTCGCGTAAATCAGGTAAACCGGCATGGTGATAAACGTGATGCCGATCAGACCCTTTACACCCGTCGCGGACATCGCGTTTTGCAGCATGCCGACGCTCAGCACGGTCGCAATCAGCGGGAAAATCTGCTCGAAGGTGTCGTTGATGATCTTCAGGTAATCCTTGAAGCCCATCTTCTTCGGGTTGCACAGCGCGGCCACAATCGCGCAGATGATGAACATCAGCGGCAGACCGAGCACCGGGATAGAATGTGCCAGATAGTTCGAAGCGAGGAACAGCGCGATGAGCACCACCAGCGGGGTCACGATGCGCCACGCGCTCATCTTCGGCGCTTCCGGAAGCTGCGCGAGGATTTCCTCCTTGGACTTGGGTTTGCTGCCCCAGCCGAGGAAGATGATCGTAAACAGTGCGCAGACCGCCAGCGGTGCCAGCAGCGGCACGTCGAAACCGACATACGGAATATCGCAGCCGGAAGCGATCATCATCGCCCAGAGGTTGACGGGCGGCGCCGCCGCGCTCATGATGGCGAACATAAAGACGAACGCAGCCGTCTTTTTCTTGGAAAGACCCATGGCGCTGACCACGGTGGTCACCATCGAGCCAAGAACGAAAATGGAGATGCTGCCCGCGCCGGTCAGCGCGCCGGGGATGATCATCATCACGCCCATGATGGCAAGCAGAATCCACTTGTTGCTCACGCGGGAAACAATTTTCCGCGTCACAACGTCAATCGCACCCGTCTTTGAATAGATATTCACGAAGATTGACGCGGCGATAAAGAGCAGTGCAATATCCAGGTTGACGAAAAGGCCCTCCACCAATACCCGCGGCAGTGAATCCGTCCATCCGAATCCACAACCGAAGCAAACCGCAACCGTCGCTGCAATCGCCAGCGAGATATCCGGCGACTTGAGCAGCAGGCTGCTGATGACAAAGGCGGCAACCATCGCAACAAGGACTATCGTTGTGCTAACGTAAGTCGACATGTGTTGTCGTCCTCCCCTACTTCCTTTTTTGTGCGGCTGTTATTCCTTCACAAACGCCTGCTGAACCAGAGAGATGAAATCCATCGAGGAATCCAGTATGGTCAGCGGGGTGCCGTTTTCTGCCTTGAACGCATCGTAGCGGCCGTCGGTGTTGACGTCGGCGGTGACGATCATCCAGGAGGCATGCGGGCAAACCGCGTCGATGCAGCGCTCGTTGGAGTTGGTCTTGACGTCAGAACGCTTATCCTTTTCGAGCATGACGGCGATCACCGGAATGCCCTTCTCGTTCGCACGGGCGACAACCTCGTCCACGCGGGCGATTTCCTGATCGATGGTGATGCCGGTCGCGCCCAGACCCTTATCGGTCGAGCCGATGACGATGACGATCGCGCTGTAATCGCGGGCGTCCACGTCGGCGGCATAGGGCACGTCCACGTAGTAGAAATCTTCATCCTCCGTCAGCGTGCCGGCGCGGCTGACCAGCAGTCGGCCCATCTTGCCGCCCGGGCCCTGACCCGCGTTGGTAATCATAAACGGCGTGCCGATGGTCAGCGGCTCATCGCCGGAAACCGCGGCGAACGCAAACATCGGAATGGTCATCAGAACGCACATCATCAGAACAAAGCTCAGAATTTTTTTCATTTTTAGAATCCCCTTTCCACAATTTCGCACATCAGGCTGAATAAACGTCCAACGTTTGTGCAGCACATGATCCCTGCTCTTTCACCTCTCCTTTTCTGTTCTCTGCACATTGATGTTATTGTCATTCAGCACATCTTCTGGCCTTATTTTATTCCACATTTCGCCAAAAGTATAGATATCATCTTCTTTGACTGCCATAACAAAAATTTATACTGAGCGGCCCCTTCCCACTGGAAAAACGCGATTCTTTTTGATATAATAGACAAAAGCTTCCCGGAGCATCAGTTATTTTCTACAATCTCTCCTCTATTTTTTGTCAAAATTCGTTTATCCATGTTTTTTCAGAATCATCTTTTTTTCACGTGAATCCTGTCCGTTATTTATGTCGCGCTATCATTTATCCGTATGTTTTATAATTAAATTATGATATGAAAAATAACCGGTTCCTTCACGTGTTCTGAATATCACATTTCCTCATACTGCAAAAAGACTGCGAGGTACATCCGTTATGATCAGCAATCGGCTTTGGAAAATCCTTGTTACCTTCAAATCCTGTAAAACATTAAGCGCAACGGCGGAGCGGCTGTTCGTCTCTCAGCCCTCCATTTCTTCATCCATGAAGATGCTGGAAAAGGAACTGGGCGTTCAGCTCTTTGACCGCTCCAAAAACAAAATCGTCCTCAACGAGGTCGGCCTGGAGGCCGCGCAGCTCGCCGAGGACTACCTCAAGCGTGAGGATTTTATGGTGCGCCAAATTCAGGAAAAGGCGTGGCAGATGCGGACGTTGACCGTTGCTTCTTACATTTTTAACCTGCGCAAGGATCTGGTCAGCCGTCTGAGCGTCCTCTTCCCCGAAAGAAACATCATCTCCGAGCAGCTTTCCAGCGAGCAGCTGCCGCTGGGGCTTTTGCAGGGGCGATTTGACTATCGCTTTTAGACTGCTCTTTCCATCATCATTGAGCATTAAGCCATAAATGTTGTATGCAGTCTCTGCTTGAGACAAGCCATTCCATTGCTTTGCTTCTTCTTCTACTTTTTCATTTGCTTCATCAATTTTTCTATCAGTCAGCGAAATGCACTCTTGCGCATTCATAATTTTTTTACCATAATGAACCGCCTTATGAAAATCTTTTGAAAGGCAGCTCATGGCAATGCAATACTCCAAAGTCCATCGAGGTGAAGTAAAACCGTGAACAGAGCCCTTGGTGTATTTCTTATCTTTTACTTTTTTTGCCTGTGTAGACTCATCTTTCTTCTCATTGAACACTCTTCCTTTTGTAGTAGGATCAATATCATATGGTCTTATATCACAATCAGTTATCACAGAAACAGGTATCCCAATATCAGTTTCGTCTTTTCTCATCATAATTCCACTATAACGAAGAAAAGCCGTACTGCCAACATTTACAATGGATATCCCGTATTTTTCTAGCGGATAGCCGAGAATATCCGCAAGGACGGGAATCAAAATATTCTCTGCATCGCCTTCAACCATTATGATACCCTTAGCAAAAAATAGATTGGCCTTTGTTGAATCAAGAAAGCGCTGGAGAAATAGATAATCCCCTTTTTGCAGTCCTGTCATTCCCTCTGTCAAATCATACCCCATTCCATTTTTCATTAAAATCAGATTCTTAAGGTTAATTTTTGAAGCTAAAATCGGGCTATGTGTGGATATAATAATTTGGACATCGTTCTCATTATATTCATTCTGAAGATAACTGATTAGCCGGAGTTGTGCCTGCGGGTGCAAATGAGCTTCCAATTCTTCGATTAAAGCCAGTTTCAAGCCTCCATCCGTATCATCTTTCAGAAGTAACAACTCCGCTGCAATAAACAGCAAATTCAATTCTCCCAATCCGGGGTTTATTTCTGGAGCACTTAAAGATAGCGACTCTAATATGGCTTTAAGCTGAATATCTGATGCTTTTAGTTCTGCATCACTGGCTTGTCCCTTATCATTGAACGACTCCAGATTATTTTGTATTGCTTGAAGAATACGTTTTCCATCTGTATCGTCTGTAAAATAATCCTCAATTTGCTTATTCGCATTCCGAAAAATTTCAACAACCGCATGTTCTTTCTTGTCTTTGAAAATGGGATGGTTAAGAAGTATTTGTGAGATTCTGGAGCCACGACCGGAACTCATCTCCCGTTCCGCGTCACGGAGTGGTCTTAAATAAACGGCTTTTAGCAATTCTCTTGCTTTTCCATCAATCGAAATTCCATCGTCTATATTACCCACGCGCAATTCTTGATAAATTTTGTGTCCCTCTTTCCATGCGCGATAATGAAGCTCAAGCATATATTCGACTTTATCTCCATTCTTTTTGAATGTAAGATATTCAATAAAATTTTTCGCTTCATTATCTGTGAATTCCGAAATTGTACAATCGATTTTGAACTCTTCGCAAGCATCTCCGTCAGTTGGTTTATAGAAATCTTCATCTACCGGTTTAATATATTCATTGCTCTGTGTTAACAAAACTAATTTCAGTGCATCGATTACAGCAGTTTTTCCCGAATCATTCTCACCTATCAATGCATTTAACCCTTTATGAAAAGCAATCTTCAATCCTGGAATACCATCCACGGACTTGAATCGACGAAAGTTATAAATTTTTAATTCAGATACGATCATGTTCTTTCACTTTCTTTCAATACACTAGTTTATTACACTTTCAATTTATTTATACATTTTTTCAAGCGGAATCAGCTCCACCCCTTCATCCGCCTGCGCATCGAATCCACTCCGTGAGATAAACGCATATCGATAGCAGTTCATCCCCGTCCGCCTGACCTGCTCGATTTCCTGCTGAATCATGCTCTCTGTGAGCGGTTCGCTGCGGAATTTCGCCTCATAAAAGACGTAGCCATTCGGGTCTTCCGTCACGATATCGAACTCGCCGTTCGTCCGCGTCTGCGGATCATCGTAATAATACTTTCCGATTCGATCAAACGGAATCGGGAGCTTTCCCGCACGATTTTGGCGAGTCAGATACTGCCTGCAAATCTCCTCAAACTGGCGAGGCACGTACTGCTTTTCAAAATCATCCCTGATATACCGGTCATAAAACACATCGGAATCCATCACATTCATCTGCGAGGAATAGCGGAACACATACCGATAGTAAAACAGCGAAAGATTATCCGTAATGATATACCCCGCCTTGCGCTTGTTGTTCACATCGTTAATGGGTGCTTCTTTCTTGACAACCTCCATGCGAATGAGCTTTTCCAGCACATCCGCCAACGCCGGGCTGCTGGAAACATGGGACTGCGAAAGCAAATCGCTGTACTTCGAGAATCCCCGTGCCAGCGCTTCAAACACCTCATTCGCATTGTTGATTTTGGAAATTTCCGATTTAAGGTACATCGAAACTTCATTTTCCAGCCGGGCGTCCGGCGAAGCAATCAACTCGATAATGTTCTCCCGAACCGAAAGCTGCGAATTGATGAGCCTGTTGTAATACGGAATCCCGCCGAACACGCTGTACAGCCTGACCTTATCCTCGTCAGAAAAAGTCGGGTAAAACAATGCCGATTCGTAATAATCCATCGGCTTCAAATCAATGGTTCGATCCACGCGCCCATACAGCGGATTCTCCCGAAGTAAAAGAGATTTCATGACATCTACATATGAGCCGCACAGGATGAGCTTCAGCGCCGACGTATCGCGATAGCGGTCAACCAACGCCTGCAAAACGCTGTCCATCCCCTGCACAACTTCGCGCAGATACGGGTACTCATCCAGCACCAAGATCATCGGCTTTTTTTTCGCCGCTTCAAACAGATATATCAGCAACGCTTCCATGCTGTCAAAAGAAGGCTTCGGAAAATGAAACGTATCCGCCAGCAGCACAGACAGGCTCTCCGTGTTATTCTGTTCCGTTGTCTGTTTACATTCAAAATAGATGCTGGTTACATCCGTTTCGCGCAGGCTCTGCTTAATCAGCTCGCTTTTGCCGACGCGCCTGCGTCCATAAATCAAGCCAATCTGCATCCCTTCATACAAAAACAGACGATGCAAATCCTTGCGCTGCTTTTCCCGTCCGTAGAATTTCATTGACTCGGTCACCTCCGACTCGGTTTAGTCCGAGTTCATTATACTGTGGAAAACAGAAAAAAACAACCATTCAAAGCACTTTCTTTTTACCGCACGCACCTATCACGCAGGCGGATCAGAAAAAAGTGAATAGAAAAATCCAGCCAAGCAATCAACTTGACTGGATTCTCTGGCAGCGGCAATGTATTTCAGATGCACATCAGAAGTTCTTTTATTTCATCACTTTTTCAGGCAAAGCCTGATAACTGTCCACCACATCATAAACCACATTTCCGTTGCTGATCGCCTTGAAATGCTCTCTGGCACAGTGAATCTTGGATTCTTCAATGAGCCGAAGCTGCATGGAGGACATCGCGCCCTTCGTCTCCGCGACGAAATAGATATGCTTGACCGCGCCCTCATAAAAGGCAATCGCCCAGTCCGGATTATAGTGCCCGACCGGCGTTGCGATATAGAAGCTATCCGGTAGTTTCACATAGACGGCAACATCGGTATCGGTATCAAGGTCAGCCGCGAAATTACGCTCGTTGGTTGAATCATACACGATATGGTCATACAGATGCCGCTGCGCTTTCATGGCATTGGTTCCGAGCTTGCCCTTGATTGTCGGCTCTGTGAAAATATCCGTATCGTAGTGTTCGTCCAGCATGTTATATGTGATATCGGTATTCTTGAACAGGCGGTTTTCGTCCTCGTCGAACATGCCCATCTGTTCGTTTTCCTCTTCCTGCGACCGCATAAAATCATCGGCATAGATGAAGTCGTTGCCCGTGTTATACGGCGGGTCCATGTTCCTGCTGATTTTGATACAATAGAAAAAAGCCTTCTTCGGGATCAAAACCGCCGAAAAAGGCATAAAACAAGGGCTTTCGAGGTCAAATGCCGACTTCGGAAGCCCTTGTTTGCTTTATTCAGTTATTGATTTCTGCCGTTCCAAAGTCCGGCGGCACAGAGGAGTTTAAGCCTTGCGGTGTACGGATTTCGGAATAATTAAAAGGTATGGCAAAATTAAAAAGGTTAAGAGAAATGCTCATCCACTATAGCGTTCAGCTGTGCCGAAATTTCAGAGAAATCCCGGTTCAGATCAAGCGTTTTCACACTGATTTGATTGCCACTCATCCGATAGCTGTTATCCGGCTGTATTGCTTCGTCCGTTGCGGCATACAGAAGCATACCGGACACCCGATGCGGTTCATCTCCAAACTCGGTGTCTTTGTTTTTCACATAAGTGAAAATCTGATACAGATTGCCAGAATGCAGGGTATGCACATCATACTGAGCCTGCGTAGTGTGAGTATAGTACTTGGCATCAATGATGAGAACTTCGTTGCCCCTGGTCAGCATAATATCGCTTTGCATGACCGGGAGCATAGTTCCGATACCATCATCCAACGCCCATGGGATCTGAGATGCCGTTGCCGTTACCTGCGGGCATTCCTTTGCGTAATACTCCAGTATGAACTTTTCATACAGTCGGTTCATACGCTG
>QWCN01009562.1_pt1 | contig 13080 bp, 11 predicted proteins | sample 1972711 | NCBI WGS metagenome assembly QWCN01 (sample SAMN09866707, study PRJNA288562) | Human gut metagenome isolate term1_stool, whole genome shotgun sequencing... | isolation source: gut | host: Homo sapiens | place: USA: California | reverse complement strand
AGCACCTTGACCGTCCTGCCGATGTAGGCTGCGTGCTTTTTCGCGCTGATGGCGTTCTGCGCGTCGACGAGCTTTTCAAACCAGACCTGCTTTTCCTCGCGCGAGACGGGGTCGTCCATCTTCGCCGCCGGCGTGCCGGGACGCGGGGAGAAAATAAAGGTGAAGAGCGCGTCGAACTGCGTCTTTTCTACAAGATCGACAGTCTGCATCGCTTCGTCCTCGGTCTCTCCCGGGAAGCCGATGATGACGTCGCTCGTGAGCACCATGCTTGGCATGACGCTTCGCGCGTAGGCGATCATTTCCTCGTACTTTGCGCGCGTATAGGGGCGGTTCATCGCTTTCAGAACGCGGTCGCACCCGGACTGGACGGGGAGGTGGAGCTGCTTTGCAACGTGCTCGCAGCGTGCCATCGTGTCGAAAAGTTTGTTGGTCGCGTCCTTCGGCTGGCTCGACATAAAGCGGAGCCAATAGTCGCCGGGAATGGCGTTGATGGCGGCGAGCAGGTCTGCAAAGTCGTAATCGATGCCCAAGTCCTTGCCGTAGCTGTTCACGTTCTGGCCGAGGAGGGTGATCTCCTTGTAGCCCTCGGCGATGAGGCCGCGGCATTCCTCGATGATCTTCTCCGGCTCGCGGCTGCGCTCGCGGCCGCGGACGTAGGGCACAATGCAGTACGAGCAGAAGTTATTGCACCCGTACATGATGCTCACCCACGCGCGCACGCCGCCCTCGCGCACGATGGGAAGGTCCTCGGCGATGCGGCCATGCTCGTTCTCGATGGAGAAAACGCGCTTATTCTTCGTGTACACCTCGTGCAGCAGCTCGGGGAGCCGCCATTCGGCCTGGGGGCCGAGCACAAGGTCGACGTGATGGTAGGAATTTTTCACCTTGTCGGCCACGACCTTCTGCTGCGCCATGCAGCCGCAGAGGCAGATGATCTGATCGGGCTTTGCGGCCTTCGTGTGGCTGAGGCGGCCCAAGTGGCCGTACACGCGCTTTTCCGCGTGCTCGCGGATGGCGCAGGTGTTGAGCAGGATGACGTCGGCCTGATTTTCGTCGCGCGTGAGCTCGTAGCCCATCTCGCGCAGCATGCCCATGAGCACCTCGCCGTCTGCCACGTTCTGCTGGCAGCCGAACGTGTCGACCAGCGCGAGCGGCGTGCGGGTGCGGCGGTCGTTCATCTCGCGCATCTTGCGCGTAAATTCCTTCTGACGCGCGAGCTCCTGCTCGCTGACGATGACTTCTTTGCGTTCCAAGGGATGTTTCCTCCCGAATCTCGATAGTTTAGCAATATAGTATATCATGTTCGCGAGAGCGTGGCAAGGCCGCAGCGCGGCTTCCGGCGCGAAAAATCCACAGCTTTCGCAATTCCGGTGACTTTTCCGCACCCATATGGTATGCTATGGAAAACCTGAACTCCAAAGGAGGGCTTTCCATGGCGGCGTTTTATCAAAAATTTCTGCGCAAGCATCTTGACTTATCGTCTCTCAGCGTGATGCGGCGGGAGGACAACGATCCCTATTTCTGCACGCCCAAGGGCGCTTCTATCTTCGGCTGGGCGGGCGTGGACGGCATCCACTTCTGCTTTGTCCGCGGTTTTGGCGAAACGGTCTTCGCCGTGAGCCCGATGAACGGCGGCAAGGACTGCGTGCACGTCATCGCGCGCGATTTCAGCGATTTTCTGCGCCTGCTGCTCGCGGCCGGCGACAGTGCGGCGCTCGAGCAGGCGTGGCAGTGGGATGAATCTCAATTCGACGCCTTCCTTGCCGAGAATCCGCCGACGGACGAGCAGAAGGCGGTGCTCTCGCAGATTTCCACAGTCTTTTCCCTCACGCCGATGGAGCGGCTGTGGCAATACCTGCGCAAGCTGCAAGCGGAGTTCGATCTCAGCAAGCTCAAATTCACCGAGGACTTTTATGATCCCGAAATGAACGGCGACGCGCCCGAACAGAAAACGGACTGGAAGGTCTACTTTGACGGCAGCTTTTGGGGCCACCACGGGCGCGAGCGCGCGGGCAGGGAAATGAGCGTACAAAAGTGGTTTTCGTGGGCGGGGCGCGACTGGTTCGTGCCGTCGGTCTATCTCTGTGCCAAGGGCATCGTCATCGACTTCTGTATGCGCGCGGAGGCCTCCGCGCTGCGCGGCTTCATGGAAAAGTGGGGGATCGATCCCGAAAGCGACGAGTCCATCGACTTCTCGCGCGACGAACGCGAACAGATGGAGCGCGAGCACCCGCTCAGCCTCGGTTTTACCCCCAGCCTCACCTTGAACGGTGCGAAGCTCCGCACGAGCCACGGCTGCGGCGTCATTTTCCTGCCGGAGCAGCCCGGCTTCTGCGCCGACGCGGAGCCCGCCATGGCGCACTACGACCTCGACCGCGCGTATGGCTGGAGCCTCCGCCGCGCGGCATTCCCGTTCGTCACGAAGCGCGCGCCGAAGCTCAAATCACTCGCCGTCACGATGGCGGCGGACGAGGTGCGCGTCCCCGGGGCGCGCTTTCGCGCGGACAGGGCGGGCGATACGTTTGCCTTCTCCTACCGCGGCACAGAGTATACGCTCGCCGTACAGGAGGTCGAGCCGCAGGAACTGCCGCGCGAGCGGATGAATCTCGACCCGCGGTTCGACTATCCGACGCATTTCACAGCCATCAGCTTTACGCTCACGCCCGAGCCGCCGGAACACTCGATCTTCGTCGAGGACTGCGCCGAGGGCGACCGCCCGCGCCAGGTCAGACGTGAGACCGCTTTCTTTGCGCCCGAGGCGCAGAACGACTTCTGCGTCGGCATCATCGGCGGCGCGGACGGGCCGGTCGCCATCGTCGTGGGCGAAGCGGCGCAGGGGAAGCTCCACACTGCGTGCTCGTCGCTGCACTTTGCGGCGGTCGACCACGTCGGCTGGCGCGTCGGCTTCCGCGAAACACCGTGGGAAGCGGGGACGTTCGACCTCCTCTAACTCACTTTTTCTGCGCTTTCCGGTACTCCGTCGGCAGGACGCCGAAGGCCTTGTGGAATTCGGTGGAAAACTTGCTCTGGCTCTCGTAGCCGACGGCGCGCGCGACCTGCGCGACGTTCTCGTCGCCCTCGAGCAGCAGCTTTGCCGCGTGCTGCATGCGGTGCTCGCGAATGTGCGAGGCGAGCGAGCTGCCGTAGACGGACTTGAAGAGCGCCTTCATCGTCGAGGGGTTCATCAAAAAGCGGCGCGACAGCTCGTCGATCGTTGTGCGGCTTGAAAGGTGCTGCGTCAGATAGTCGTGCACGGCGCGGATGGTCTCGATCTGCTCACTCGTGCCGCCGCCCTCGTACACCTCGGCGTCAAGCGGGGGCAGGTGCGGCGCGCCGGTGGCAGCCTTGCTCTCCTCCTCGGGACAGGAAATCTCCATCGTGCGCTCGATCATGCGGTGCAATAGCTGCGCCTGCTCGCTGTCCGACGCGCGGTAGTAGACCTCCTTCCCCACGCGGCGCGAGACGAGAAGTCCGCTCTCACGCAGCTGCCTCAAATGGTGCGACACCGCGGGCGAGCTCATGCCGACCATCGCGGAGAGGTCGATGACGCACTCCTCGCAGTGGCACAGCAGCCAGAAAATGCGCACGCGGCTGCTGTCGGAGAGCTGCTTGAACACGTCCGCCACGGTCTGGAAGCTGCCGATCGTCTCCACCGATTCCTGCAGCTCCCGCATCGTGCCCTCGTCGCTGTGCTGGTGGGGTAAATGCACTTCGCTCATCGTTGTTCCGCCTTTCTTTTTGGGTCCTGCGGGCGCGTCCGTATCCCGTTTGGAAGTTTGTTTCGCCCGAACGGAAGAGACATGCGAGCAGCCCTTGACTTTTGCCTTTGCGGATATTATAGTACGGTCATCAAGATTAAACAAGCACTTAATCGTTAAATATTTTGTGCCGAAAAGGAGAAACATACCATGAAAAAGACCTATCAGATCGAAGTCGACTGCGCCAACTGCGCCAACCTCATGGAAGAAGCCACCAAGAAGACCGAGGGCGTTGCCGACGCCGTCGTGAACTTCATGACCCAGAAGATGACCGTCGAGTTCGCCGAGGGTCAGGACCCCAAGGCCGTGATGAAGGCCGTCCTCAAGAATTGCAAGAAGGTCGAGGACGACTGCGAGATCTATCTGTAAGAGATCTTCTCCCTCTCACGCCCCGGACGAACGCACCGGGGCGCTTTCTTAGGCAAAATTCAAATTCTCCCCCTTCAAGGAGGTCATCTTTATGACGAAAAAGCAGAAAAAGATGCTTTACCGCATCCTGATCGCGGCGGTGCTGTTCCTCGCCGCGAAATTCATTCCCATGCCGATGCTCGTCTCTACCGCGCTCTACTTCGCCGCCTATGTCACCATCGGCTACGACATTCTGCGCAAGGCATGGAAGGGCATTCGCAACCATCAGGTGTTCGACGAAAACTTCCTGATGGCGGTCGCCACGATCGGCGCCATCGCGCTCGCCATCTATGAAAAGAGCGGCGACTATGCCGAGGCCGTGGCGGTCATGCTCTTCTACCAGATCGGCGAGCTGTTCCAGAGCTACGCCGTCGGCAAGTCCCGCCGCAACATCACGGCACTCATGGACATCCGCCCCGACTACGCCAACATCGAGCGCGACGGCAAGCTCGAGCAGGTCGACCCCAAGCTCGAGCAGGTCGACCCCGACGACGTGGCCGTCGGCACGGTCATCACCGTCCAGCCGGGCGAGAAAATTCCTATCGACGGCGAGATCGTCGAGGGCGCGTCCACGCTCAACACTGCGGCGCTGACGGGCGAGAGCCTCCCGCGCGACGTGATGACCGGCGACGAGGTCATCAGCGGCTGCATCAACATGACGGGCGTTTTGAAGGTCAGGACAACGAAGGCCTTCGGCGAGTCTACGGTGTCCAAGATTTTGGAGCTGATGGAAAACTCCAGCTCGCACAAATCCCGCTCCGAGGCGTTCATCTCCCGGTTTGCCCGCGTCTACACCCCCGCCGTGTGCTACAGCGCGCTGGCGCTGGCCATTTTGCCCCCGGTCATCAATCTTTTGATGGGCAATGCCGCCTCCTGGGGCGTGTGGGTCTACCGCGCGCTCACGTTCCTTGTCATCTCGTGTCCCTGCGCGCTGGTCATCAGCATCCCGCTCAGCTTCTTCGCGGGCCTCGGCGGCGCAGGACACGAGGGCATTCTTATCAAGGGCTCGAACTACTTGGAGGCGCTGTCCAAGACCAAGATCGTCGTCTTCGACAAGACCGGCACGCTCACGCAGGGCGTGTTCGAGGTCACGGGCGTGCACCACAGCCCGATGGAGGACCGCAAGCTGCTTGAATACGCGGCACTCGCCGAGTGCGCATCCTCGCACCCCATCAGCAAGAGCTTGCAAAAGGCCTGCGGCGTGGAGCTCGACCGCTCCCGCGTGACGGACATCGAAGAGCGCGGCGGCCGCGGCGTGGTCGCGGCCGTGGACGGCCACAGTGTGGCCGCGGGCAACGGCAAGCTCATGGATGAGCTCGGCGTCAAGTGGCAGGAGTGCCGCAGCGTCGGCACGATCGTCCACATGGCGGTCGACGGCGAGTACGCCGGCCATATCGTGATCTCCGACGTGGTAAAGAGCGACGCGCGCGATGCCATCGCGGCCCTCAAGCGCGCGGGCGTGCAGAAGACCGTCATGCTCACGGGCGACATCAAGAAGGTCGCCGATCACGTGGCGCAGGAGCTCGGCGTCGACGAAGTGCACGCAGAGCTGCTCCCGGGCGACAAGGTCGCGCAGGTCGAGCGCCTGCTGGGTGAAAAGGGCAAGGATGACTGCCTCGCCTTCGTCGGCGACGGCATCAACGACGCGCCCGTGCTCTCCCGCGCGGATATCGGCATCGCGATGGGCGCGATGGGCTCCGACGCCGCCATTGAGGCAGCGGACGTCGTGCTGATGGACGACGATCCGATGAAAATCGCCAAGGGCATCCAGATCTCGCGCAAGTGCATCCGCATCGTGTACGAGAACATCGTCTTCTCGCTCGGCGTGAAGCTGACGTGCCTGCTGCTCGTCGCCATCGGTATCGCCAACATGTGGATGGGCATTTTCGCCGACGTCGGCGTGATGGTCTTAGCGGTTCTCAATGCGATCAGAGCGCTGCGCACTTCAAAAAACTGACAAAGTCAGTTTTTTGAGCAGAATTTCACTGCGCTCAGCGCACGCGCCAAAGGCGCGCACGTTCGCTCCGTGCAAAGTGTTTTTTGGCACGCACATGTCGTTTCAAAAAACGATTTCAATTTATTTGCGCCGTGCGCGGCGCAAAGTCTGCGACGCTTTTACAAACGAGAGGACGGCATTTGCCGTCCTCTTTTTGTTGTGCATTGCAATGCAGGCTTTCTTTTCGTATAATGACCGTATCAAAACGATTTTGGAGGACACCACCATGAAGGTCAGCGTGATCCAGATGAATATGCGCTCGCTGGAGAGCAAAGCAAACTTTGACCGCGCGGAGGCGCTCGTGCGCCGCGCTGTCGGGGAAAACGGCCCCGACGTTGTCGTCCTGCCCGAGACGTGGAACACGGGCTTCATGCCCGCGGGCGACCTTGCCGCGGCGAGCGATGAGGACGCAAAGGCCGTCCGCGCGCGCTTTTCCCCGCTCGCGCGCGAACTGAATGTCAACATCGTGGCGGGGAGCGTGTCGAACAACCGCGGCGGCAAGATCTACAACACCGCCTGCGTCTTTGACCGCGCGGGCGCGTGCATTGCCGAATACGACAAGACCCATCCCTTCACGCCGATGGGCGAGCACGAGGTCTACACCCCCGGCGACCACCTCGTCACCTTCACGCTCGACGGCGTGCGCTGCGGCCTTCTCATCTGCTACGAGGTGCGCTTTCCCGAGCTGTGGCGCACGCTGGCGCTGCGCGGGGCGCAGGTCATGTTCCTGCCCGCCCAGTGGACGGCGGCGCGCCAATACCACTGGGAGACGCTCACCGCCGCCCGCGCGATCGAAAACCAGCTCTTTGTCGTCTCGTGCAACGCCTGCGGCGAGCGCGACGGCACGCTGTATGGCGGTTTTTCGCGCATCATCGACCCGCTGGGCGCGGTCTTAGCCCAAGGCGGCGGGGAAGAGGAGATCGTCACCGCCGACTTGGACCTTTCCTCCATCGCGCCCCTCCGCAAAGCCGTCCCCGTTTTCCACGACCGGCGTCCGGAGCTCTACCGCCTGTAAAGCGGCAAAAAACGACAGCAAAAGAGGCATCAACAGAACTGAAGATCACCCTGCTTGCATCGCTTCTCGTCATGGCGGCGTATTTTCTCCTACTGTACGCCGGCGTCGGGCTCATTCAGGAGAAGAAATTCTTCTCCTCCGCGCCGCGTGAGGTCTTCGCCGCCGTTCCTGAGAGAAAAGCCGAGCGCTTCCGCGGCGCGCATATCCTCGGCTAGGGCCTCGGCATCTTGGCGATGCCGCTGTTTCTCGGTGCGGCAGTCCTCGCCGCGTGGGACGGCGTTCGGAACGGTGTCACCTTCGGCGCGTTTTTCACGCGGTATCTCGTGATCCTCTATGTCATGGAGGCCTACGACATTCTCTCTTTCGACTGGGTGCTGCTGTGCCATTCGAACTTCTTTCCTCATTTTTTACCCCGAGGTCAAGGGCATCGTCGGCCCGCAGCTGTTCGGGTACAGCAAAAAAGCGCATCTTACGCACTTTCTGCTCTACATCCCCCTCTCCGCCGCGCTTGCGTGGGTTTGCACGCTTTTCTGAGGGACAATTTCACATCAAAACTTAACAGGACAAGGAGACGCACACGATGAACCGCAAAAAGAGAAAAACGGCCCTCATTCTTCTGGTTGCCGTCCTCTGCGTGATCGTCCTGCTCGGCATCCGCGGGACACGAAAAACCATCGACAAAGCAGTCCCCCACAAGGGTCTGCGAAGATAACCGCACGACTTACGCGCCCTCCTCCATCACCATTTCCGGCACGCTCAAAAAGACGTGGTCTTCCACCAGCTTCGTGGGGACCTTTGCCATGGAAAGTTACGAGCCCTCGTGCAAAGACGGCGCAGAAGCCAAGATCAACTGGGTGGACAACGAGTATCCGATCCTCACCTTTTTCTATGCGGGCGACTTTTCACCGCTCGATGTGGAAAGTATCGACATCGACAAAGACATGGACCGTATGATGGTCACCCTGAACGACGGCACGATCATCGCCTCAGAAAACTACTTTGTCCCCACAGAAGCAATGAACGGCAACTAACGGTAATTTTTCCCGCCGCATTTGCCGCCTCCGGCGGCAAACAGGCAAAATCCCTCCCGTGCCGCATTCGCTGCCTCCGGCAGTGAACAGGCCCTCCGCACCCTAAATCCACGCACTATCTCCCATCGCGTCCCCGCCGCATTTTCTGCCCTCACGGGCAGAAAACAGGCGCCAGCGTCGCAGACTTTCGCGTCCGCAGACGCGAAATAAATTTTAATCGTTTTTTGGCGCGACAGAAGGTGAATTGCCGCAAAGCGGCAAGAGAAGCCGCCCTGGGGCGTGCGCGTGCCAAAAAACACTTCTCACGGAGCGCGTGTCGCAGACGCCCTACGGGCGGCAAGGCACGAAGCGCAGTGCAAACCTGCTCAAAAAAGAGAGGCTGGCCAAATGGCCAGCCTCTCTTTTTTGAAGAACTTATTCCTCGCGGAAGACGAATCCGTTCTCGTCCGCCTTTTCGATGACGGCGAGTGCCTTGTAGGGGATACCGCTCGCGCGGAAGCGGTCACCGCCGCCCTGGAAGCCCTTTTCCACGGCGATGCCGATGCCTTCGAGCTTCGCGCCCGCCTCGTTGACGATATCGACAAGGCCCTGCACGGCGAAGCCGTTGGCCATGAAGTCGTCGATGATGAGCACGTGGTCGTCCGCGTTCAGCCACTCCTGAGAGACGAGCAGCGTGACTCTCTTCTTGTAGGTGTAGGAGAACACCTCGCTCTGGTACAGGCCGCTTTCGATGTTATCGCTCTTGGCCTTCTTGGCGAAGAGCATGGGGACGCCGTACTTCTGCGCGCAGATGGTCGCAAGCGCGATGCCGCTGGCCTCCGCCGTCAGAACGACGGTGATCTTGCTGGTGTCGAAATACTTGGCGAACTCGTCCGCAATGTCCTCGAGCAGACGGGTGTCGACGCGGTGGTTGAGGAAACCGTCGACCTTGACGATGTTGCCGGGCAGGACTCTGCCCTCGCGGCGGATGCGCTCCTGAAGAAGCTCCATGGAATTACCCCTCCTGAAAAAATAATTTCTGACGAAATTTTTCGATTGAAATGGTAACTTCCATTTAACAGGATTTTTGTGCAGAATGCAACACGGCAACTTTGACAAGAATTTGTGCTTTTTTTGCCTCTTTCCGTCTATTTTGGCGGCGGGAGCGCCGTTACGTCCCGTTTTGTATCGTTTTGGCAAAGCCCGCGGCAAAAAGCCGCGCGGCGTTGACGGCTTCTTCGAGCGAATTGCCCGCCGTACCGACCTCGACGAGAAGCGAGCCCGTCGTCATGTGCTGGTTGTAGCGGGAGTTGCGCACGGTGACGGGGCGCATGAGGGTCGGATAGTCTTTGTACAGCGTTTCCTGCACGGCGCAGGCGAGCTTTAAGTTCTCGCGCCAGAGATCGTGACTCAGGCCTCCGCCGTTCGACCCGATGACGAATTCGAGCTGTGCGGCGTTTTTATCTTCGCCGCACAGCAGCTTGAACTGCTGGCCGTTCGCGTCCTGCACCGCGTCGCGGTGCACATCGAGCACGAACGAGATCGAGGGATACTTTTGCAGATAGCTCTCGATCGACGCGAGCGAGCGGTTGTAAGCGCCCGAATAGCTCGGATAGTCGTAGAGCGAGCGGTCGTGCACGACGCTGATGCCCGCGTCGGTCAGCACCTGCGCCATCTCGTCGCCGATGCGGATCATGTTGCAGTTCGTGTCCAGCGTGCGGAACGTGTCGGACACGTCGTATTCCTGCCCCGGCGGCATGGTGTAGCTCTCCGAGCCGTGGGTGTGGATGATGAGCACCTGCGGCCCCTCCGCACCGAGCTTTGCTGCATAATCGCCCGAGAGCATCGAGGCGTCGAGCGCGGCATCCGAGCCGTTGTTGATGTACACATTGCCGAATACCGTATAGCCCGAGGGGTCGGACGCCTTGAGCGTGCGGGCGGGCGAGCCGTTTTCCGTCACGGCGATCTCGTCCGGCGTCTCCTCCTGCGTGAGCACCGTGCCCTCTCTGTCCTGCGCGTCGCCCGTTTCGTCCGCGCTGTCATCGGGCTTTTGCTCAAGCTCTGCCGACCACGCCTGCGCGATGTTCTCCTCGCCCTCGCGCAGAAGCGGCGTCGCGTGCAGCGCGAGCGACGTTCGCAGGCTGAGAAAGTCCTCCCCGCCGTCGCCGCGCTCATATCTCAGCAGCATCACGCCCAGCGTCTCGTCCTTGAGCGAGCGGAGCGCATCGCGCGCGTCCTTCGCCGGCGCCGTGACGCTCACGCCCCAGAGCGTCACCGCCGAGAGCGCGAGCGAACACAGCATCCGTCCTGTCCGTTTCTTTTGCATCGTGATTCACCTCTTGGGACAATCCTATGTGCGCACTTGCGCCGATATGACATAGCGCGCCCGCCGCTTTTCGCTTGCAATTTTCGCTTTCGCGTGGTATGGTGATGGCAGCGGAGAAAAACTCATATAGTTTCGCTTACATGGCGCGAAAGTTTCTACGGAGCCGCCGAAAGGCTCTGCTATGGGTGCTCAGCCGGGGGAGAAGTCCCCGGGCGGGGCGCTTTTTCTTTTGCACAAAGCTAAAACAGGAGTGACTGATATGAAGATCCTCAAGGGCAATCTCGTTTCCGCACCGGCGCTCGGCAAGCTCGAGATCGTCGAGCACGGCTGCCTCGTCCTGCATGACGACGGCAGCATCCAAAGCGTTGAAAAGGCCGTGCCGCAAAGCGCCGACGCGGAAGTCATCGACTACGGTGATAGCCTCATCATGCCGTCTTTTGTCGACATGCACCTGCACGCGCCGCAGTACCCCATGCTCGGCATGGGCATGGACCTGCCGCTGATCGACTGGCTCAACACCTACACGTTCAAGACCGAGGCGCGCTTTGAAGACAGCGACTACGCCCGCCGCATTTACAAAAAGCTCGCGAGCGACCTCATCACGAGCGGCACGACGCGCGTTTGCATGTTTTCCTCCCTCCACACGGACGCGACGCTCATTTTGATGGAAGAGCTCGAAAAGGCGGGCGTCACGGGCTATGTCGGCAAGGTCAACATGGACCGCAACGGCAGCCCCGAGCTTCAGGAGACGACCGAGCAGTCCAAGCGCGAAACGCTGCGCTGGCTGGACGCGTGCGGGCGCTTCCAGACCGTCAAGCCCATCCTGACGCCGCGCTTCACCCCATCGTGCACCGACGAGCTGATGAGCTGGCTCGGCAAGCTCGCCGCGGAGCACGGGCTGTACGTCCAATCGCACCTGTCTGAAAATAAGGGTGAGATCGCGTGGGTCAAAGAGCTCTGCCCCGACTGCGCGCAATATTGGGAGAGCTACGACCGCGCGGGGCTGTGGAAGGACCATACCGTCATGGCGCACTGCGTCCACTCCGACGAGCGCGAGCGCGAGGCCATGCGTGAGCATGGCGTCGTCACGGCGCACTGCGCGGGGTCGAATATCAACATCTGCTCGGGCGTCGCGCCCGTGCGGACGCTGCTGCGCGAGGGCAACCTCGTCACGCTCGGGTCGGATATCGCAGGCGGCGCGCTGCTGGCGATGAACAAGGTCATCACCATGTCCATCCGCGCGTCGAAGTTCCGCCACATGCAGAGCGACGGAAAGGACGAATTTCTGACCGTCGAGGAGGGCTACTACCTCGGCTCCAGCGCAGGACACGAGTATTTCGGCGGACACGGCGGATTTGTCCCCGGCGACAAGCTCCACGCCATTGTCGTCGACGACTCCGACTTCACTGAGGCCGCGCATCCGCTCTCGGTGCGCGAGCGCTTCGAGCGCGCGATCTACATGATGCACCGGCACAACATCGTCTCCGTCTGGTCGGAGGGAAAAAACGTCGTTTGCTGCTTATTTGGTATAGTAGCTTCTGTCCTGTCGAGCAGGAATATTTGGCGGCATAGCTCAGCTGGCTAGAGCATGCGGTTCATACCCGCAGTGTCCCCGGTTCAAATCCAGGTGCCGCTACCAGATGCACGGGATGCGAAAGCATCCCGTGTCTCATATGGCCCGTTGGTCAAGTGGTTAAGACACGGCCCTTTCACGGCTGTAACATGGGTTCGAATCCCGTACGGGTCACCACAGTTGGAGGCTTAGCTCAGCTGGTTAGAGCGCCTGCTTCACACGCAGGAGGTCACTGGTTCGAGTCCAGCAGTCTCCACCAAAACCCTTGAAATCGCTATGATTTCAAGGGTTTTTTCTTTTATCTTCAAGAAAATCTGACCGCCTGCGTTCCCCATCAAAATTTAGGGACGCAGGAGGTCTTGTGATGGCGAAGAAAATCGTGCTGATGCCACAAAGCGGAGTGTCCATTAAAGAGACATTCGAGGATTTCGTGGTCGCACAAACCGCAAAAGGCTACACCGAAAAGACAATAGCAAACTACCGCTCGCACTTTAAGTCCATCAGCAGACACATTGATCTTGATTGTGCGTTCTCTGCTCTGACAAAGGCTGACATTGATAATATGATCGTCTCAATGAGAAAAAGCGGATTAGCAACAAACTCCATCAGCAGTTATGTCCGCGTGTTCAAAACCTTTATAAATTGGAGCAGACAGCAGGGCTACACAACATTGACCGTGCCAAACTATAAACAAGTAGAGACGGTGAAAGAAACCTACACCGATGAAGAATTGCTACTGCTGTTGGAAAAGCCAAAAGTGAACGGAACATTTTGCGAATATCGAAACTGGGTCATCATCAATTTTCTGCTGAATAGCGGTTGCCGTGCCTCTACTGTCCGCAACATACAGAACCGAGACGTTGATCTATCCAGTAGCAGAATTGTATTCAGGCACACGAAGACGCACAAGGTTCAGGTCGTCCCGCTGTGTAGTCAAATGTTGCGTATCCTGCGGGACTATCTCAAAGTGCGTGGTGGGAAAGACAGCGACTAT
>QWCN01006461.1_pt1 | contig 13084 bp, 9 predicted proteins | sample 1972711 | NCBI WGS metagenome assembly QWCN01 (sample SAMN09866707, study PRJNA288562) | Human gut metagenome isolate term1_stool, whole genome shotgun sequencing... | isolation source: gut | host: Homo sapiens | place: USA: California | reverse complement strand
ACATCGCTCCGAAGGACAGAGATATTGCAATGGTATTCCAGAACTACGCTCTGTATCCGCACATGACCGTATTCGACAACATGGCATTCGGTCTGAAGCTGCGTAAGGTTCCGAAGGACGAGATCGCTCGCAAGGTAGAAGAAGCTGCAAAGATTCTGGACCTGAGCCATCTGCTGGATCGTAAGCCGAAGGCAATGTCTGGTGGTCAGAGACAGCGTGTTGCACTGGGTCGTGCAATCGTTCGTAATCCGCAGGTATTCCTGCTTGACGAGCCGCTGTCCAACTTGGACGCTAAGCTGCGTGCACAGATGAGAACTGAGATCTCCAAGCTGCACAAGAAGCTGGGTACTACATTTATCTATGTAACACATGACCAGACCGAAGCTATGACCATGGGTGACCGTATCGTAGTTATGAGGGACGGTATCATTCAGCAGATCGATACACCGCAGGCTCTGTATGAGCGTCCGGGCAACAAGTTCGTTGCAGGATTCCTGGGCTCTCCGCAGATGAACTTCATCGATGCTGTTCTGAAGAAGGCAGACAACTACTATGTAGAATTCGGTGCTGAAGCTACCAAGACCAGCAAGGCTGTCAAGTATCAGGTCGAAGTACCAGCTGCAAAGGTAACACCGGAACTGGCAAAGTATGTGGATAAGGAAGTGACTCTGGGTATCCGTCCGGAGGCTCTGCACGATGACGAAATGTTCCTGTCCAACGCTTCCACTGGTGTTGTAGATGCAACTGTAGAAATCACCGAAATGATGGGTGCAGAAACTTATCTGTATCTGGTTTGTGCCGGCGTTTCTATGACTGCCCGCGTTGATCCGCGTTCTACTGCTCGTCCGCAGGATGAGATCAAGATCGCTCTGGATCCGAACAAGATTCACCTGTTCGACAAGGAAACCGAAGAAACCATTATCAACTGATTGGAACTTTCGGGAAACTGTGTTTTGAAATGAGAAAAGTCTGTGTGCCGCGAGGCATACAGACTTTTTTGTCTTCGGCAGGCTTTAAGCCTGATTCAAGCTTTTTCTGGTATACTATTCATATGGATTGAAAAATTCCCCAATTCCCCTTGATTGGTTTTATCTGTTTTTGACCTGCAATTCCCTGTTGCAGGTCTTTTTTTATACTGATGCTGAAAAAACGGCAGAAAAACGAAAAAGACACTTCGAAATGAAGTGTCTTTTTCTTGGCGCGGAAGGAGGGATTTGAACCCTCGCGCCGGTTTCCCGACCTACTCCCTTAGCAGGGGAGCCCCTTCACCACTTGGGTACTTCCGCATTTTATGGTCCAAAGGAGGAAACGTCATGAGAAACGTTCCGTTCCGAATGTATTCAACTGGCGGAGAGGGTGGGATTCGAACCCACGGTTCCTTGCGGAATCACTAGTTTTCAAGACTAGCTCCTTAAACCACTCGGACACCTCTCCAGAAACTGCATCAAACAGCTTTATTATTATACTATAAAATCGGCGATTTGTCAAGAGAAAACTGCAAAATTTTTTCGGCGTTTTCCGAAAAGTTTTCTTTTCAATGCTGCTGGAAAAATAATGGCGAAAAATGATGGCTGTTTGTTGAAAAAGCAAAAGAAACAGATGAAATTTTACACGAAAAAGAAAGGACTTGCATTTTCCGGACAAATATTCTATAATAAAGGAAACACTGAATAAAGCTTGTGCGTAAGATGCGTAGTCAGATTTTTCGGCAGATTGTCCAGAAATTCCGCAGGCATACTGTATGTATGGCAAGGGATTTCTGGGCAATATGACGGAAAATCTGCAAGCAGATTGCGTGCAAAGCCGTCAGGCGGGCTTTATGTAGTGTTTCCTGAAAATACTACCGAAAAAAGGAGCAAATGCCATGCTATATTCGTATACACTGGAAACACCGGCAGAAAATCTCTGCCCGATCACGGCACAGGTACAGGGAGCCGTAGCGGACAGCGGCATCACAGACGGCATCTGTGTCGTTTACTGCCCCCATACCACCGCCGGTATCACCATTAATGAAAACGCCGACCCCGATGTGGTAACAGATCTGCTGCTGGCATATCGGAAGGCGTTTCCGGACAGACCGGAATTTCGCCATATGGAGGGCAATTCCTCTGCCCATGCCCGTGCTTCGGCAATGGGCAGCAGCGTGACCATTCCCGTGCGGAACGGCAGACTGGTGCTGGGCACATGGCAGGGCGTGTACTTCTGCGAATTCGACGGTCCACGCCGCCGGACGTTTTATGTCAGCGTCATTGCCGGATAGAAAGGGGCAGGTATCATGGAAACGGAAAAAATCAAACAATTGCAGCAATGGGTGGATCAGTCGGATCGTATCGTGTTTTTTGGCGGAGCCGGCGTTTCTACCGAAAGCGGGATTCCGGACTTCCGCAGTCAGGACGGGCTGTATCATCAGCAGTATGACGTGCCGCCGGAAACGATTCTGAGCCACACCTATTTTGAACGGCATACCGCGGAGTTTTACCGCTTTTACCGGAACAAAATGATCTGTCTGACGGCGAAGCCCAATGCGGCACACAAGAAGCTGGCGGAGCTGGAACAGGCAGGAAAACTGCTGGCAGTAGTTACCCAGAACATTGACGGGCTGCACCAGCTGGCAGGCAGCAGGAGTGTGCTGGAACTTCATGGCAGTGTGCACCGGAATATCTGTCAGGTGTGCGGTGCCGTCTATGATGCCGAGTGGATCATGATGACCACCGGTGTGCCACACTGCGACAAATGCGGCGGCAGAGTGAAGCCGGACGTGGTGCTCTATGAGGAATCTCTGCCGGAGGACACGCTGACACGCTCTGTGAATGCCATTGCCAACGCAGACTTGCTGCTGGTGGGCGGCACTTCGCTGACGGTTTATCCGGCGGCAGGACTGCTGCGGTATTTCCGCGGGGAACATCTGGTACTGCTGAACCGTGATGCAACGCCCATGGACGAACAGGCAGACCTGTGCATTCGGGAACCCATCGGCAAGGTGCTGGAACAAATTCAAGTGAGGGATCAGGCATGAAAATGTTGGTACAGCGTGTAAAACACGCAAAAGTCACCGTAGACGGCAATGTCACCGGTGCAATCGAACAGGGGTATCTGGTGCTGCTGGGCGTTGCACCGGAGGATACTACGGAGATCATGGAAAAAATGGTGGACAAGCTGCTGCGGCTGCGGATCTTCTCGGACGAAAACGATAAGATCAACCTCTCGCTGCAAGATGTCGGCGGCAGTCTGTTGCTGGTGTCTCAGTTTACCCTGTATGCGGACTGCCGCAAGGGGAACCGCCCCAGTTTTGTGCACGCGGCACCGCCGGCACAGGCGGAAGCCCTTTATGCGGCATGCAAGGCGTACTGTCGGGAACGGGTGCCTGTGGTGGAATCTGGCATATTCGGGGCAGATATGCAGGTGGAACTGTGCAACGACGGACCGTTCACCGTTCTGCTGGATTCCGCAGAAATCATCAAGAGCTGAGGCAATACCGCACAAGTCTGCCCTTTTCCACTGCTTTCCACATGAGCGTATGTGGAAAAGTGGATAAAATTGTGGAAAACGTTTTTCACAAGGGAAATGCTTGCAGAAATTGTACCAGCTGGACAAGGAAAATATGGTGCATAAAATCCGTGTTGTGAAATTGCACAAAAAACGAATTGGATATTTTACACGAATATAGCACTTTCCTGTTGACAGAATGGTGCAAATGTGATATAATTATCACAGAAGCAAGGCAGATGATTCACAGAAAACGGAAATCCCGCGTGTGATGATGCTTCGAACGGATATGGGCTGACAAAATAGAATTGCGAGATGTCAGTCACATTTCCACATGCAATTTTTGAATTTTGCAGTTATCTCTCTTTTTCTCATTGCTTTACTGAAACCGTGCTTGTCCTTTTGAGGGCAGGCACGGTTTCGCTTTTTGGAGAAACTCTGCCGAAAAATCTGGTGATGTATCTTAGGCATCAGATTTGTGCGGTTTTATCTTGACAGAATCGGAAAAACACGGTATAATGACAATATCGTAAAGGAAATGCAGAGCCGTGCGAAAAAATATAGGGCAATACCGCACAAAGATTGTGCGACAGATGCGTCGTCAAATTTTTTGTCAGATGAAACAAAAAGCGGAGTGAATACTCGATGTATTCACGAGCATTTTTGTGAAATATGACGAGAAATTTGCAAGCAGATGGTGTGCAAAGTCACCAGACGCTCTTTGTGTGGTATTGCCATAGGGGCAGCATCAGATGAAGTCAACAAGTAAGCTTTATGCAGTGTTGCCATAAGGGGGTACGGCGGCTCTGCCTGTACAGAAAGGAAAAACGATATGAGTAAAAAACATTTTTGGAAAAGAGGCATTGCGGCAGCCTGTGCCGTTGTCACAGCAGCCACCGGACTGGCACTGCCGGTATTTGCGGCAGACACTTCCGGCCTTGCAGTTACCCCGAAGGTCGTGGCACTGGGTGACGACTGTCTGGCAGAAGTCAGCGGCAGCGAGTCGGCAGTTTCCTATATGGCAGACTATCTGGGCGGCAATGCGGTGAACTATGCCGCAGTGGGCACCACTTCCGGTAAGCTGGTTTCTGACTTGCAGTCCAATCAGAATATGAAACGCGATGTGCAGACCGCAGATGTGGTAATGATCTCTGTGGGTGTCAACGACTTTATAGAAGAAGTACTGTATAAAAACGCCGACCTGGTGGATATGGACAACTGTAAGACGCTTACTGACGTGGCAAACAAGCTGACCAGTGATGGCTCGAAGCTTTCTGCGGCAAACAGCAAGCTTGCTCGGGATCTGCCGGCTCTGGTGGAAACCGTTGCGGCAAACATTGAAGCGGCGGTTACTGAAGTCAAGTCCCTGAACCGTTCTGCCAACGTGGTAGTACAGACTGTCAACAATCCGCTGGGCGTGGACTATTACGGCATGTCCGGTGTATCCCAGAACCGAAAGACTGTAATCGCATATCTGTATCAGTATCTGGACGTTTCCCTGGAGGGCGGCAATGTCAGCGGCACGGGACTGGCATCAATGACCATTGCAGACAATGCCGGACTGAATGACAAGATCCGCGGCTTGCAGAATGTTTCTGCTGCCGATTTCTATACGCCTTATGTAGGGGCAACCGGTGAAAAGGCAATCGGCTTTGAATTCAGCAACATCATGGATCTGAACATGACTTTCACTCCGCTGGGGCAGGTCATGCTGGCATCTGCTGCGATCCAGTCCTCGGAGATGCTCTCCTGCGGCGACGGCAGCGTGATTTCCAATGCCTATACCGCTACCGGCAAGGACGGCGATCTGAAAAGCAATCGTCCCTCGGCAGACAGCATCATCACCGGAGCCGCATCTCATCAGAAAATGGCATGCAGTATGGGCGATGCCGATGCCAGCGGCAGCATTGATACACAGGATCTGTTTCTCTGCCTGTACAATATTGCACGGGTAGGTGCTGGTCTGGACACCGAACTAAATCCGATTCAGCGAAAGGCTCTGGACGCAGACAACAGCGGCACGCTGGATTCGCAGGATATTTTCCTGTGGCTGTACTATATGGCACAGACCGGTGCCGGCGTTCATGTCGATCTGGCAGACTATCTTGCACAGAATCAGGCATAATTTCCTATGTGAAAGCTGTTTTCAGGAAATGTGAAGCCTTTGTGGGCTGTATTTTACCGTCTTTTCTATCGATTATCATATGATTATCACATAAAACCGTATAATAATAATTACAGAAAGCGAAGAACACATACCGCAGAAAACAAGCGGTTCACGATAGAAAGGAAGAGTATTATGGCTGACTTCGAAAACAAAAACAATGCACAATGGAATGAGAATGGTGCGGCACAGAATGCCGACAATACCACCAACAACAGCGGTGCTGCAAATACCGCAGCTCCGGCAGGAAATGCCGGTTCCGGTGTCAACGGTGCAGCAAATCCGTATGCATATCAGAACGGGTACTACCGCAACACCACACCGCATCAGGACGAGGCAGTGCACAGCGGTGCATACCAGCAGCAGAACGCTGCCGGCTCTGCCTATAACAATCCGGCAGGCGGTCAGACCACTCCCACCGGAAACGGCGGCAGCGGCAACAACGGCGGCTACTCTTATGTAAACTACTACTCCGATCCCAACGGCGGCGACCCCAACAAGAAGCCGAAGAAAAAGCATACCGGACTGAAAGTGGCAGCGTTTGTGCTGGCAATGGTTCTGGTGTCCGGCGGTTCGATCGGTGTCTATGAGGGCATTCGTTCCTCAAATGCGGACAACAGCAGTTCGATCGTTGCAAGCAATGACAGTTCTGCCGCAGAAAGCAGCACCGGCGACAGCAGTTCTTCCAAAAAGAGCGACTCCAGTCAGAGCTGGATTCAGCTGGCTTCTACCAACGGTTCCATGTCGGTAGCGGATATTGTAAAGAAAGTGACACCGTCGGTTGTCGGCGTACAGTCCACTTTCTCCTCGTCCAACGGCAGCAACAATAACCCCATGAACGGCTACGGCGGCTTCTTTGGCTACGGCTCGCAGGGCAACAACGGTTCGCAGGGTATGACTGGTGTCGGCACCGGCATCATCATGTCGAAGGACGGCTATATTGTCACCAACGCCCACGTTATTTACGATGACGAATACGGTTATGGCGAAGCATCTTCCGTACAGATCCAGATGTCTGACGAGGAAACCACTTATGATGCCAGAATCGTGGCATACGACAAGGAAGCGGATATTGCTGTGCTGAAAATCGATGCAGACAACTTGACTCCCGCAGAATTCGGCGACAGCAGCAGCTGTGAAGTCGGTGAAATGGTTGTGGCAATCGGTAACCCGCTGGGCTTGCAGTTCCAGAACACCGTAACCTGCGGCATTATCTCCGCACTGGATCGGAAGGTTACCATTAACGACAACACCATGACGCTGATCCAGACGGATACCGCCATCAACAACGGTAACTCCGGCGGTCCGCTGATCAACAGCTCTGGTCAGGTGATCGGTATCAACTCCGCCAAAATGTCTAGTACCTATTCCGGTGAAGCGACAGTAGAGGGCATTGGCTTTGCAATTCCGATGTCGGAGGCAAAGAGCATTGTCGATGATTTGATCAACTATGGCTATGTGACCGGCCGCCCGCAGCTGGGCATCTCCTGTCAAGACGTGACAGAAGCGGTTTCACAGGCTTACAATATTCCGGTGGGTGCCTATATCTTTAGCGTGACCGCCGGCGGTGCAGCCGATCAGGCTGGTTTACAGCCGGGTGATGTTATCACCGGCATTCAGGATCAGACGATCAGCACCACAGAAGAACTGAACGCAGTCAAGAACCAGTACAAGGCTGGGGATACGATCACGCTGACTTATGTCCGTGCCGGCGAAACCAAAAAGGTTGACGTGACACTGGCAGAAGTGCAGCAGACAGAAAATAACTGATCTGCGTTCTTGATGCAGCATCAAACAAAGCATCTGATGCATAGGCTTTGTGCGGTGTTGCTCCAACATTCTTGACATCTTGTTTTTTTCATACATTCTCCTTATTATTTTTCGGGAAAGCGTCCGGCAGATTCTGTCGGGCGTTTTTCTGTTGCCCTTTGAAATGCGGAAGTTTCTTCCACGCAGCTTTTTGCAGCTTCACGCAGGATTTTCACGCAGTTTCCATAAACGTATGCGATAATACAGTATAGAAACAGAGATCAAAACCACGCTTGGGGAATTGGGTATCACATATCGAGGAGTTTTGCACATGACAAATTCACACCACGGGGTACCAGAATCAAAAAGGAGCGTGCGTATCATGCAAAAGAAAATATTTGCCTGGGCAATGAGCATGGCGGTAGCGGCAATGATCACCTGCACCGGCTGTGCACAGAACACCAACTCGTCCGGCACAGACAGCGGCAGCAGCACTGCACAGACTACCACGCTGGACGACAACGACACAGCAGAAGCTGCCGTCGGACAGAGCCTTTCGGCAATACAGTCCGGCGAAGCCGGCGTGACCACAGATGAAGATGACCTCTGCGACAACTATGACGCATTTGATGCAGAGATCACGCTGGAGGACGGCAACACCAAGGTGAAAGGCAATACCAAGGCGGTTTCCGTCAAGGACAACTGCATCACCATTTCCGCCGGCGGCACCTACCGGCTCAGCGGCAAGCTGACCAAGGGGCAAGTCCTTGTGACCGGCTCGGAAAAAGTCAAGCTGTATCTGGACGGTGTGGAGATCACCAGTCCCTCCGGACCGGCTCTGGTCTGCACCAACGAAAAACGCACCATTCTGTCACTGGCGAAAGGTTCACAGAACACTTTGACAGACAGTGCGGACAACGCCGATACAGAGATCAACGGCTGCAACGTTTCCGCCTGTGCCCTGTTTGCACAGGATAAACTGACGATCAACGGCAGCGGCAGTCTGACTGTCACAGGCAGCAGCGTGGACGGTATCGTCTGCAAGGACGATCTGAAGCTGGTGAATGGTACGATCACCGTAGAAGCTGCACAGGACGGCGTAAAGGGCAAGGACTGCGTGGCAATGTTCGGGGCAGACCTGAACGTCACCGCCGGCAATGACGGCATCAAGTCCACAGAATCCAACGACGACACCAAGGGCTTTCTCCAGCTGGAGCAGGGCAGTGCAACAGTGCAGGCTGGCGGCGACTGTTTGCAGGCGGAAACGCTGGTGTGGATCGCAGACGGTACGTATCATCTGACCAGCAGTGGTACGGCTGTGAATACGGAAACCGGCGAAGCCAACAGCGGCAAGGGAATCCACTGCGGCGGCGATGTGAAAATTGCCGGCGGCAAGCTGACCATTGATGCCGCGGAAGACGGCGTGAACTGCACCGGTTCGCTGGAGTTACAGGCGGGAGAAGTCGATGTGACCAGTGCCGAGGATGGCATTCAGGCAGACGGCGACCTGACAGTTTCCGGCGGTGCTGTGACCATTACCACCACCGGTACAGTTGCCGCTTCTGCACAGGACGATTTCCAGCCGAACAACTTCGGCGGCGGCAATCCGCCTTCCGGTGATATGCCCTCCGGAAACCCGCCGGAGCTGCCGGACGGCGAAACCTTTGGCGGCGGCAATTTCGGCGGTAACGGCAACATACCGCCCGACAATGCAGACAACCGCCAGAACGCCGCTGCCAGTGATGCCAGTGCGATTCCGGCAGCAGCCATGCAGAGCACCGCAGATTCCTCCACAGACGCAGGAGCATCTGCGGCAGCTGCCATGACCACTGCTGCGGAAGATGCCACCAGCAAGGGCATCAAGTGCGGCGGAAACCTGACCATGAGCGGCGGCAGCTGCACCATTGATTCCACCGACCACGCTGTACATGCGGCAGGAACGGCAGTGTTCTCCAGTGCCACGCTGGAGATCACCTCCGACAACAAGGGCATCAGCGGCGGCAATATCCGCATTCTGGACGCATCAGACGACGGGCTGAACACCGGCGGCTCTGACAGCGGCTCCCATGCTGTGACCATTAGCGGCGGTTATATCTACGTCAACGCTTCCGGTGACGGCGTAGACTCCAACAGCACATGGGAGATGTCCGGCGGCACTTTGCTGGTATGCGGCCCCACCAGCGGCGGTGACGGCTCGCTGGACGCAGACGGCAACATGACCTATACCGGCGGCACCCTGCTGGCACTGTCCAGCAAGGGCATGATGGAGTATCCGGAAAGCGGCTGTCTGATCGCCACCAACTGCAATGCCGCAGCCGGGGAACAGATCAGCATTGTGGACAAGAATGGTACGGTTCTTGCAACATTGCAATCCCCGAAAGCTGTTTCCGATGTGATCTATGGCATTGGCGACAGCGATTCCGCCGACTATACCATTGTTACCGGCGGCACCTATGACGGCACCCTCAACGAGGACGGCTATGGAGAAGGCGGCTCTGTCAGCGGCGGCACAGAGGTCACAGCAAACGGCGGCACCGGCAGCATGAACGGCGGAGCACCTGCCGGCGGCGGACGGGGCGGTGCTCCCAATGGTGCACCAAACGGCGGACAGGGCGGCACACCGCCGGAAATGCCGAATTCGAACAACTCCGGCGGCAATACTGCCTCTTAAATTAGAGTTTCACAAGTAATCTTCAGTAGTCTTCTTTGCAGTGCACACAGGCGGAATGTCTGTGTGCATTTTGCGGTTGACGGCAGAAATTTCAGGTGCTGCTCTGCACAAATCGTCATTTTGTGCAAAAAAAGCACGAAACAGAAGCAGAAAACATTGCACTATATGGAAAATACTTGACAAAGTGGTGTACCCTCTGTTATAATAAAAGTGTGTGCTGCGGTGTCTGCTTTGTGCAGTGCCGAGATGCAGTTTTGCCGGGATTCTTCCGGCGGATCCTGTGGAAAGGAAAGCATGTCAGCACAGAAATGTGCTGTGAGAATATGATGAAAAAAAACTATAACCGAGATCAGTTCAAACGGATCTTTTCATTTTTTGCAGCGGTGCTGCTGGTGGGGCTGTATGCCGCCGGCTTTGCATGGGTGTGGTATGAAAGCTACAGCGATGCCATTCTGCTGCCGTTCTATCGCCGCGGCAACTGGGTCATGATCCTGATCTATGTGGTGCTGGTTCTGCTGTTCGCCAAGTCATTCGGCGGGCTGAAGATCGGCTACCTCAAGCGAACGGACATGTTCTACTCCCAGACGCTGTCGATCTTCTGTGTCAATGTGGTGACCTATTTCCAGATCCCCGCCGCGAAAGCTGGTAGTCATCTACGGTGACCGGAATGCCGCGGAGCTGGTGCTGAAAATGAGCCGCCGCGTGGACAAGTATATGATCTGTGAATCCGTCAGTGCCAACGCACCGCCGGAGGAGATTCAGGAGGCAATTGCACGGTACGAGGGCATTATCCTCTGTGAGGTTTCCGGAAAGCTGCGGAACGATCTTATCAAATATTGCTTCGCCCAGAATGTGCGGGCGTATATTGCCCCGAAAATTTCGGATATTATCCTGAGAGGGGCAGAGGAGATCCGGCTGTTTGATACGCCGCTGCTGCTGTGCCGGAACTATGGGCTGACATTTGAACAACGGCTGGGGAAGCGTATCTTCGACCTTGTTTTTGCGGTAGTCTTTCTGGTGCTGCTGTCCCCGCTGATGCTGCTGTCTGCCATTGCCATTAAGCTGGACGACGGCGGTCCGGTGTTGTTCAAGCAGAAGCGGCTGACCTATCACGGCAAGGAATTTTACGTGTACAAATTCCGCAGCATGGTGGTCAACGCCGAAAAGGCCGGTCCGCAGCTGGCAAAGGAAAACGACAGCCGTATCACACGGGTGGGACGGATCCTGCGGAAGTGCCGTCTGGACGAACTGCCCCAGCTGATCAATATTCTCCGCGGCGATATGTCCGTGGTGGGTCCCCGTCCGGAGCGTCCGGAACTGGCGGAGGAATACGAGAAAACCATGCCGGAATTCGAGTTCCGGCTTCAGGTGAAGGCAGGACTGACTGGTTATGCACAGGTCACCGGTCTGTATGATACCCTGCCCTATGATAAATTGAAAATGGATCTCATGTATATTGAGAACTATTCCATTTTTCTGGACCTGCGTATCATTCTGATGACACTGAAAACTGCCCTGTTCCCCGGTGAAACCAACGAGGAAGCCAATGCTCACGATGCACAGGAACTGCTGTATCAGGAGGAGCAGATGCAGGAGCAGGAACAAGAGAAAGGAGATCACTCATGAAAGTGACCGCAGTAATCATGGCAGGCGGCAGAGGCGAACGTTTCTGGCCCAAGAGCCGTGGCAATTATCCCAAGCAGTTTCTCTCTCTGACCAAGGACGGAGAAACCATGATCCAGAAAACCGTCAAGCGTCTGCTGCCGATGGTGGCAATGGACGACGTATTTGTGGTGACCAATGTCAGCTATGCCGCACTGGTAAAGGAACAGCTGCCCCAGCTGCCGGAGGAAAATATCCTGCTGGAGCCCTGTGCCAGAAATACAGCTCCCTGTATCGGTCTGGCTGCCGCTGTGATTCGCAAGAAGTACGGCGAGGCAATGATGCTGGTGCTGCCTTCTGACCACCTGATCCGCTATGAGGAAATGTATGTGGACACCCTGCGGCAGGCAGTGGCAGTGGCAGAAAAGGATCAGAATCTGGTGACCATCGGCATTACGCCGACCTATCCGGAAACCGGCTATGGCTACATCAATTTCGAACGGGACACCGATCTGGGCATGGCTGGCGTTTATCGGGTAGAGCGTTTCGTAGAAAAGCCGGATCTGGAAACTGCAAAGCAGTATCTGGCTTCTCACCGCTACCTCTGGAACAGTGGCATGTTCGTCTGGAAGGCATCGTCCATTCTGGCAAATCTGGAATCCCTGATGCCGGATATCTACGCTGGTCTGGAACGCATTGAAGCAGCTGTGGGAACTGCGGAATTCCCGTCGGTGCTGGAAACTGAGTACCACGCATTCCGCAGCGAATCCATTGACTTCGGTGTCATGGAAAAGGCAGAGAACATCTACACCCTGCCGGGCAGCTTCGGCTGGGACGATGTGGGAAACTGGCTGGCAGTGGAACGCATCAACTCCACCAATGAATACGGCAACTACATCGAGGGCGATGTCATTACGATCGGCACCGAACGCAGCACCATTTGCGGCGGCAAGCGTCTGATCGCAGCAGTGGGCGTGGAAGATCTGATCGTGGTAGACACTGACGATGCCGTTCTGATCTGTGCCAAGGACAGCACACAGGACGTAAAGAAGGTCATCGAAAATCTGAAGATCTGCAACCGGAACCAGTTGGTATAAGGCAACACCGCACAAAGAGCGTCTGGCGACTTTGCACGCCATCTGCTTGCAAATTTCTCTTCAGAGCCTGTTTCGTATCTTCCCGCACGCATTTTGCGTGCATATTTTCCGAGATATTTCGGGAAAATACTCGAAAATCCACAAAGGATTTTCTCCGTTTTTCCCTTCATCTCTCAAAAAATCTGACAACGCAATCTGCATACGTCAGATACGAAGCAGACTCTCATATTTCACAAAAATGCTCGTGAATACAGCAAGTATTCACTCCGCTTTTTGTTTCATCTGACGAAAAATTTGACGACGCATCTGTCGCAC
>QWCN01005172.1_pt1 | contig 13084 bp, 13 predicted proteins | sample 1972711 | NCBI WGS metagenome assembly QWCN01 (sample SAMN09866707, study PRJNA288562) | Human gut metagenome isolate term1_stool, whole genome shotgun sequencing... | isolation source: gut | host: Homo sapiens | place: USA: California | reverse complement strand
TATCATAAAAGCCGGTTATGATATTTTTAAAGATGCCGTAGATAAAATGGTCGATCATTCCTGTGACGAAGAAACAGAACGGAAGTTAGCCGCCTGTGTCATGGAACATAAGGATGTGTTAGGGATTGATCTGCTACAGACGCGTATGTTTGGCAATAAGTGGTATGTGGATGTAGAAATTTCTGTCGATGGCAGTTTTACCTTGCAGAGAGCACATCAGATCGCAGAGGACGTGCACAATCGTATGGAAGAAAAGTTCCCGAAAGTGAAACATATCATGGTTCATGTAAACCCGGCAGAAATACATAAAACAGAAAAAGGCAGCAGTAAATATGCAGATTGAGAAAGTTACGATAGCGGATGCAGAAGAATTGCTTGAAATTTATGCACCGTATGTGAAGGATACCGCAATCTCTTTTGAATATAAAATTCCTTCTTTGGAAGAATTTAAAGAACGTATACATCATGTTTCATCGAAGTTTCCTTATATTAAGGCAGTGGAAGATGGTCGGATCTTAGGTTATGCCTATGCCGGTGAATTTAAAGGACGGGAGGCTTATAACTGGTCTGTCGAAACAACGATCTATTTAAGAGAAGATGCAAGGGGAAAAGGTATCGGCAGAGTGCTTTATACCGCCTTAGAGGAATCTTTAAAGAGTATGGGCATCTTAAATATGAATGCCTGCATCGCATTTCCAAGTCAGGAAGATCCACATTTGGGAAAAGACAGTTATTATTTTCATAAAAAAATGGGATTTGAACTGGTAGGAACATTTCATAACAGCGGATATAAGTTTCATACATGGTATGATATGATCTGGATGGAAAAAATGATCGGGGCACATAAGAGCGATCAGGAAAATGTACGGTATGGAGAGTGGGAGATTTAATATCATGAAAGCCGCCGGAGAGTATCAGATCTCCGGCGGCTTTTGTGAATCATAGGATAGAGTAGGATTATTCTCCAAAATATCTCTTTAAGAGTCCTTCAAATGCCTTACCATGTCTGGCTTCGTCTTTAGCCATCTCATGTACAGTATCATGGATCGCATCGAGATCAGCAGCTTTTGCACGTTTTGCCAGATCAAATTTTCCTGCAGTTGCACCGTTTTCAGCGTCTACACGCATCTGAAGATTTTTCTTCGTGCTGTCTGTTACAACTTCACCAAGTAATTCTGCAAATTTTGCAGCATGTTCTGCTTCTTCCCAAGCAGCTTTTTCATAGTAAAGACCAACTTCTGGATAGCCTTCTCTGTGAGCAACTCTTGCCATTGCAAGGTACATACCAACTTCTGAACATTCTCCTTCAAAGTTTGCTCTTAAATCAGCAACGATATCTTCGCTGACACCTTTTGCAACACCTACAACGTGCTCTGCAGCCCATGTTCTCTCACCTTCCTGTTTGGTGAATTTTTCAGCAGGTGCCTTACAGATTGGACAGGCCTCTGGTGGCTGGTCTCCTTCGTGAACATATCCGCATACTGAACATACATATTTTGCCATAATGATAATCTCCTTTTCTTAAATAAATTTAGTTATTTTGTTTACATTCCGGACAGAGTCCGAAAAAATGTGTAATGTGACTGACAATCTTACCATCAAAGTGTTCTCCGGCGAGTTCGTCTAATTGGGACTGATGGTCTAGATCAATATCTAGTACTCTGCCGCATCTGGTACAGATAAAATGATAATGTGGTGCGGCATTGCCATCGTAGCGGTCGGGACCATTTCCGGGGGAAATGCGCAGGATCTCACCCATCTCCGCTAAAAGATTCAAATTCCTGTAAACAGTACCAAGACTGATATTCGGAAATTCCTGCTTGATATCCAGATAGACCGTTTCTGCAGTTGGGTGTGTACGGTGTGTATCCAGATAACTTTTAATGGATTCACGCTGTCTGCTATATTTAAGCATTAGTGTGGCCTCCTCTTATTGAAAATAGTAATGATTACTGTTTCTGATATGAATATACTATGTGATCTTACTTTTGTCAATCTTTTTTTTGAAAATTTTTAAGAATATTTATAAGATTCATGCATAGAATACAACAAAACAGTAAAATCAGAGGAATCATGGCAGGGTTACAGCGTTTTATCAGTTATATTTATAGATATGAAAATGATGAAAGACAGGAAAATGCCGGATTTGCCAAGATGGAGATCCGGGGAAATGTATGCAGGATGGAAGTACATATCCAAAATATAAATTTAGAACAGCGGGAAACTACAGTTTATTTATTTACCAGAAAAGAAAATGTTATGCACGGAATTCTAGTCGGGGAGATCGCTTTGTCAAAAGGCAGGGGAGATGTCCGCTATGCATTTGATACAAAAGAGTTAGTGGAGTTTGGTATTACTGTTTTAGATTTAGAAGGAATATTTATCCCATGCGGAGAAGAAATTTATCTTGCAAGCCAGTGGAAAGAAGGGACAGTCACAAGACAACGGTTTCAGGTGATAGAAAAAAGGAAAAGCGCACCGGCGGAGGCAGAAAGTAGTGAAATAGAAGAAGCTGCAGATATTCCGTCTGAAAATGGGCAGAATGTAAGTGGACAGCGTGGAAATAATCAGTCTGCGGACGAACAAAATAACTGCGAACTGTCTGAAAAAGAGCAGGATGAAGCGGAGCAGGAAGTCACAAGAGAGGAAAGCGGCACAGAAGGATCCACTCAGGATCAAAAGGTGACAGCGGCAGAAACTAAGGGCAATACAAGTCAGATGATGAACAACCGGATGAGGATGGGACAAAACAGGTCAGGTAATAGAAATATACAGGCAACAGAACTTCCGATGGAAGAATTTTTAGAAGATAGCAGCTGGGAGAGGATTTTTCAGAAGTTAAGGTTAAAAGAAACGGTTTTCTATCCATTTGAAGGGCAGGAGATCGAATGTATCCGTATGCAGTTACACGATCTGCAGGAATTACCGAAGAAATACTGGTATATCGGAAATAACAGTTTTCTGCTGCATGGATTTTTTAATTACAGACATATTATCTTAGGAGAAATGCAGGAGAACGGAAAAAAGGCATATTTTATCGGGGTTCCGGGTGTGTTTGCGAATCAGGAACGGATCATGGCATCCATGTTTGGTTTTCCGGAGTTTCGGACTGCAAAAATGACTGAATACAAAACCGGGAACTTCGGTTACTGGTACCGCATTATTTAAGAAGGGAAAATAGCATATGGTCTTCCCATGTGTCACAGATGCGGATAACTTTCCGGCAGGTGCCCTCATATTCAAAATTTAAAGCCATTAAAAGGTGTATGGAGGGTGCATTGTCTTTCATAACATAGGCCTCTATGCGATGCAGGTGTAATTGTTCAAACATCATGGCAATTCCAAACTGCATCGCTTCTTTTGCGTAACCTCTGCCCTGATAATTCTGATCGAATTTGTAGCCGGTCTTACAGCAGTCATAGATCGAATGGGTGATGTTATAAAAACAGACAGTTCCGATAATGATATCCGGCTGATCTTTTTCATAGATCCAGAAACGCAGGCTTTGCAGACGTAAGGTAAGGTTGTATTCACAGGAAAGTACGGCATTCTGGTATTCTGCGGTATAGAAATTCTCCGGTCGTTTTGCTTCATAGCGTTCAAACAGAAGCTGGTTTCGATTGTAAAAATCAAGAACCGCCGTCGCATTTTCCGGTGTTGGTCTTAATATTTTTAATAGCAGGCGGTTAGTTTCGTATGTAAGTTTCATGGAATTGCCTTTCTTGATTTCTTAAAATTTGTTATAATATGATACAAGGGTCAAGAGGTCAGAAATCGTTCCTGCTTGCAGGATAAGAGTTCGTTACTGTTCACACCTAACAGTGTGACCAGCAACGATTACAGCCCATTAAAAAGCCTCTACGAGGCAGGGCTGTAATCACACAATAATTAACACTATGGCGCATAGCTTGACAGCGCAGTGTCAAGCTTGCGTCTGAACAGTAACAAGAGTTCTGACTTGTTGACCCGCTCACACATGAGGAAGTAGCGATTTCCTTTGGAAATCAGCGGATTTTGAATGTGTGTAGAATTGTGGGAGTTGCGTAGCAACGGAGCAATTCGTGTATCAAATGAGTGTAAAAGGTACTCCTTGTATCATACTATATTGCCACAGGATTGGAAAGGGAAAAGATATGCTTAATACAGAAGAAAAATATATGAGGGCTGCGATAAAAGAAGCAAAAAAAGCATATGCATTAGAAGAAGTGCCAATCGGCTGTGTCATTGTCAGAGATGGCAAGATCATTGCGAGAGGTTATAATAGAAGAAACACAGATAAAAATACACTTGCACATGCAGAATTGACTGCAATCAAAAAAGCAAGCAAAAAGTGCGGGGACTGGCGGTTAGAGGACTGCACGATGTATGTGACCTTAGAACCCTGTCAGATGTGTGCCGGAGCCATTGTACAGTCGCGAATGAAAAAAGTGGTGATCGCGGCAATGAATCCAAAAGCCGGATGTGCAGGTTCGGTTATAAATCTGCTACAGATGGCTGAGTTTAACCATCAGGTAGAAATAGAAAGAGGACTGTTAGAAGACGAGTGTTCGACGATGCTCAGCACCTTTTTCCGCGACCTGCGTGAGAAGAAAAAGAAAAATTCATAGAATCTTAAACAAATCAACGAAAAGTATAAAAGAACAAAAAGCGCCTTTCCTGTATAATGGTTTTGAGAACAGGGGGCGTTTTTTTATGGCAGGAAACAGAGAAGTACAGATGATATCCATAGAACGAAATGATGCATATAGGCAGAGAAACAGACAGTATGTCAATCATAGATATGCCAAGGAGCGTAGAAATGATTCACGAATGATCCGCAGGCAGAAACGCAGGAGAAAGCAGAAAATGCTTCTGATCCGTACATTTCTTAGTATTGTGCTTTTAGCTGGTCTGTGTTATACAGCAGTTCATTATGACATTGGAGATTTGTTTGGAAAAAAAGCAAAGATAGAACGTTTAAAGAAGTCAGATGAATATCCGAAAGAACTGATCGAACTTGTAAAAAAGAATGAAGAAACTTATGATTTTGTAAAAGATTATCCAAATAGGGAAACTTACCAGAAAGCCACCATTGATATTTCAAAAGATGTTAAAAAAGGAAAAGTGCCACTTTTGATGCAGTGGGACAAGCGTTGGGGATATGATGCTTATGGAGATGCGATGATAGCACTTTCAGGATGTGGTCCTACTTGTATGACGATGGCATATCTGTATCATACGGGTGATACTTCCATGAATCCAAAAAAAATGGCAGAGTATGCACAGGATAACGGATATCATACCGATGAGGGGACAAGCTGGACATTCTGGACAGATGGTGCAACCGGTTTAGGTCTGTATGGGGAGGAGATTTCTTTAAATGAGAGTACGATCGATGCGGTATTAGATTGTGGAGGTCTGGTTGTATGCAGTATGGCACCCGGCGATTTTACAGATACCGGACATTATATTTTGCTTAGGGGATATGACAGCAAAGGATATTTTGTCAATGATCCTAACCGCAGGAGCAACAGTAAAAAACAGTGGATGTTTGATACTTTATCCGGGCAGATCAAGAATCTTTGGGCGATTTATAAATGATACTCTTTATATAACTTTTCGCGGTAGTCAGTATCAGCAAGTGCCCGCTCAATATGGTCTTTTTTACCGCCCTGCATCATTAACTGTAATAATTTTGTTAATCTGGATTCACCTTCTAAGATACCGGCCTGTTTCCAGATCTCCCGTTCATTTGTCAGATGCTTTTCTTCATCATATTCAAAGATACTCATTTCTATCGCCTCCGCTCGGTTCTTCCTTAGAAAATCTTCTAAGATACCGTTTTTGATGCAGGTATCGACTGCCTGTTCGACTGCTTTTTCAAGTGGTTTTTCCATTGCAAATTTTCGGACGATGGCTACATATTGTGCATATTCTTTCAATACCTTACATGCTTCTAACAATTCTTTATTTTCCGCAAAGTTTATATTATACACTGTGACACTCAATTCTAATTCCGGCAGATCTAACTGTTTTTCATAGGCATCTGATAATCTTAGTATCTGCTTATGTGGTTGTGGTTCTGTACCATTATAAAAGACTACAAACCTTGGTGTCGGCAGTTTAATCAGTTTTGAACTATATAAATCCTCATCTCGGATAATGCCCTGTAAGACTGTTGTGACGTAGATCAGATCCCGCAAGGGCATGTTTGGATTGACAGTGGACTGATGTTCATACAGATTCAACTCAAAATCAAATACAAAAGATACATCATTTTTGTAGTTCATATATACTGCATCCTGCAGAGTTGTGATCTCCAATTCGTCTGTATCAACATATGCCGTGCCATTTACTGCATTGTACAAACTTAAAAGATTTTCTTTTTCCTTAAACAGCATACGAAATATGGTGTCCTTATACTTCCGGTTTACTTTTACTTCTGTCATTTCTGTTCCTCCTTATAATGCAGGAGTTTTCAGTCCCCCTGCTCCTTTTTTATTTTCGGGATTTAAAAGCATGGGTTTTCTGAATGTTTAGAATTTAACAGATTTGTTGATTGGATGTTTAGAAAATATGCTTTTTTTGAGTGTAACATGAATGTCAGGTCTTTGCAATCGAGAGTTTTAAATTTTACACGAATATTTTTTACCAATTCTGTCATTGACAGAAACTGCAGTAAGGTGTAACATAACAGTGTTATGTTACACCTTTATCAAATATCAGGAGAAAGTAATGACAGGAAAGAGATTGCAGGATGGTGAAACGAAAAATCAGCTGCTTTTGTGTGCAAAAGAAGAATTTATGCAAAAAGGCTTTATGAAAGCATCACTCCGGAATATATGCAAACAGGCAGGAGTGACTACAGGAGCATTGTATTTCTTTTTCAAAGATAAAGATGATCTGTTCTGCAATGTCGTTGGCAATATGTTAAAACGTTTGGAGGTTGTCTTAAAGGAACATCTCTCCTTTGAAGCAGAGGAGTTGAATACCGGAAAAGCCACAGAACATGATGAGGGCAGTGATTTTGAATCCGCGGTGCGTATTGTACATGAGTTGTATCAGTATCGGGATGAGGTATTGTTGATCTTAACAAAATCACAAGGATCTTCCATGGAATCCATACCGGATCAATTCGTAGATCTGATGGATGCACATAATGTATTTGCCTGTGAAGCTATGTGTAAGGCATATGGAGTGCCTATGGTAGACCGGAAAGTCGTACACTGGATGTCACATTCACAGATCGATATGTTTATTTTTATGGTAACACATATTGATAATGAAGAAGAAGCACTTGCATTTGCAGATAAAGCCATGAAATATTTAGTAGCAGGCTGGTATGGTCTGGTGAAGCCGTGGAATCATTTATAAAAAGTAAGAACAGGTCTTTCTGACAAAAGGAAAGACCTTATAAAAAAACTTTTACATAACAATGTTATGTAAACATATGAACATGTATTGTAACTATAAATGTGCAGAATAATTGCCATTGGACAAAAGGAGGAAGCGCAATGTATTTAGAAATAGCAGATGTAAAAAAAAGTTATGGTGAAGGTGGAAGTTATGTACAGGTGTTAAAAGGCGTGAACACAGGTGTCGAAAAAGGACAGATGTGTGTTATACAGGGAACATCCGGTTCCGGTAAATCTACCTTATTAAACTGTATCGGTGGTCTGGATACGATGGATTCAGGTTCGATCAAGGTAGATCAGACGGAGATTTTTGGCATGAATAGTGACCAGTTAGCAGACTACAGACGGGATAATTTAGGATTTATTTTTCAGTTTTATAATTTAGTGCCGAATCTTACAGTAAGGGAAAATATACAGGTGTGCGAATATCTGACGGATGCCCCGCTTTCGATGGACGAACTGATCGAAACCTTAGGTTTAAGTGAGCATCAGAATAAATTTCCGGCACAGCTTTCCGGCGGGCAGCAGCAAAGATGTGCGATCGCAAGGGCATTAGTGAAAAATCCAAAGCTGCTGCTCTGCGATGAACCGACCGGAGCATTAGATTCGAAGACCTCACGAGATATCTTAGTGCTTTTAGAAAAGATCAATGCAAAGTATGGAACGACAATGCTGATCGTTACCCATAACAATTCCATAAAAAATATGGTACATAAAGTTATTTTTTTAAAGGACGGACAGATCAGTCAGGAATATGAAAACGAAGTGAGAGTACCGGCAGCAGAATTGGAGGATTTATAATATGCAGAAGATTTTAAGAAAAAGAGTCCTGAGGGATTTGAAAGAAAATCTGTTCCGTTATCTTGCACTGGCATTTTTGATCGTGATCGGAATGTATATCATTGTGTCTTTGATCGGTGCAGGTGTGACGATCATCGATAACGGACAGAAACACGATGATGCAAATAAGATCGAACAAGGACAGTTTGAGGTTTTTGTGCCATTGACAAAGGCAGAGATAGAAAAGATCGAAGAAACAGGTGCTTTGGTCGAAGCAATGTTTTATGAGGACTATGCCATAGATCAGGGGCAGATCGTGCGTGTATTTGCAAACCGCAGACAGATCGATCTGATAGAATGTGACACCGGTCATGTGGCAGAAGCAGACGATGAGGTCGTCGTCGAAAAACGTTTTGCAGAAGAAAACCAGATACAGACCGGAGATTCCCTTACGATCGCAGGACATATGTTTACGATTACCGGAACCGGAACTACACCGGATTATAATTTGCCGTTAAAGGAGATCTCCGATTCAGTTGCTGACAGTAAGAATTTCGGAACAGTGTTTGTGACGCAAAAGGCATATGATATGCTTCATGCTACCGGAAAGAGTGAGAAAACTGAAAATTATCTGTATGCTTACAGGCTGACAGGTGATACGGATAATGAAGCCGTCAAAGATGTATTAGAGGATATGAAAGTAGATACGGATAAGATCAAGGATACTTATTTTCAGGAATACTGGGAGCGGACAGGTGCGGTCTTAGATGATTTTAAAAATGGTATAGAAGATCTGAATGATGGAGCAGAGGAACTGTCAGATGGTTTAGATGAGATCACAGATAATAATAAGGTATTAAATGATGTTGCAGAAAAATTATTTACTGCTTATTTGATACAGGCTTCTTCGGCATTAAAAGGATATGGATTTTCCGTTGAACTTACGGAAGAAAATTTTGAAAAAGAATTAGACCATATTGCAGATAAAGAAGGCGGTGTAGCTGCACTTAGTATCAGAGGGGTAAAAAGTGATCTAAAACAGATCAGACAGTTTAAAAATGGTATCAAAGAATATACCGATGCAGTTTCAGAAGCAGGTGATGGAGCAGAGGAACTGTCAGATGGAATTGAAGAATTAAAAAGTGGAAGTGATGATTTTCTGGATGAATATGATACCGGGCTGTCTAATCTGACACAGTTTATAACAGCAGAGGAAAATCCGAGGATCGGGGCAGCGGCAGACGATCAACAGATCAATGTACAGTGCGGATATTTTTTCGGAGTCCTTTTAATGATGCTGTTTGCTTATGTGATCTCTGTTTTTGTGGTACATGGAATTGAAAGAGAAAGTAGTGTGATCGGTGCTTTATATGCATTAGGTGTCAAAAGAAAAGATCTGATGTTACACTATCTGACACTTCCGGTATGCGTGACAACGGTTGCAGGACTGATCGGGTTTGGTATCGGTATCAGCCCATGGGGAATCCCGACACAGATGGCAGATGCGTATGCTTATTATTCCGTTCCGCAGATAGAGGTATTGATCCCACCGATCTTAATCATCTATGGAATCATTATGCCGCCGGTTACAGCAATCATAGTTAATTATTTTGTGATCCGTAAAAAGTTGTCAAAGACAGCACTTTCCCTGATCAAAAATGAGGTAAAACAGCCGAAAGGAAGTAATGTTAATCTTGGTTCGATGGGATTTATCTCCAGATTCCGCATCAGACAGATGCTTCGGGAAATGCGTACAGGGATTACAGTTATCATCGGTATGTTCATTTCACTGATCTGCCTGATGTTAAGCTTGAATACAGCCGTATTATGCAGTAATGTACAGATAGACAATGTCAAAGATACGAAGTATGAATATATGTATACCTATAAATATCCGACCGAAAATCCACCGGAAGGCGGAGAAGCTGCTTATGTAAAAACGCTTAAAAAAGAAATTTTAGGTTATAATTGGGACATCAATGTGTTAGGATTAGAGGAGGATTCTAAATATTTTGATGCGAAGGTCGTAAAAGGAAGTAAAAATAAAGTGGCAGTATCTTCTGCCATTGCACAGAAATATAAAATCAAAACAGGAGATGAACTGATCCTGCATGATGAAGATGCGCAGATTGATTATGCATTTACGGTAGAAAATATTGTACAATATGCACCGGCATTCTATGTATTTATGGATATTGAAGACGCAAGAGAACTCTTTGGAGCCAGTAAAGACGAATATAATGTTGTATTTTCAGATCATGCACTTTCTGTAGATTCTGCAAGATTATACAGCATTGTGACAAAATCCGATATTGAAGCATCCGCAGGAATTTTTTCAGATCTGATGAGAAGCATGGTCATTATGATCGTTGTCATATCAGCACTGATCTTTACGGTTGTGATGTATCTGATGATGAAAGTAATGATAGACCGGTCATCATTTTCTATTTCACTGATCAAAGTATTTGGTTTTCATAAAAAAGAAGTAAGAAAACTATATCTTGATGGAAACTTCTTCATGATCGCTGTCAGTGCAGCAATCTGTCTGCCGCTGTCAAAAGCGATCATGGATCAGGCATATCCGTTTATGGTATCGAACGTAAATTGTGGGATCAATATTGCATTTAAACCATGGCTCTGGGCAGTATTGTATGCAGCAATTTTGCTGTTATATTTTGTGATCAACAAAGCATTAGTAGGCAGATTAAATAAGATCGTTCCTGCGGAAGTGCTTAAGAACAGAGAGTAGAAGTAAGCAGAAAGGAGTGTGGTCAGATGTCAGAAGATAGAACTTATATTGCGATCGATCTGAAATCTTTCTACGCTTCTGTTGAGTGCAGGGAGCGTGGGCGTGATCCGTTGACGACAAATCTGGTGGTTGCCGATAAGAGCCGTACGGAAAAAACAATCTGCCTTGCCGTAACGCCATCTTTAAAAAGTTATGGAATACCGGGCAGACCACGGCTGTTTGAAGTAGCGCAGAAAGTAAAGGCAGCAAACAATGCCCGAAGGTCAAAATTAGGAAAGCAGGAATTTTCCGGATCATCAGATGATGCAGTACAGTTGACAGCCGATCCGTCATTAGCCATCGATTATATCGTTGCACCGCCCCGCATGGCATACTACATGGAATACAGTACGAAAATCTACAATATCTATCTGAAATATATTGCACCGGAAGATATCCATATTTATTCGATCGATGAAGTGTTTATGGATGTGACACAGTATCTTACATTATATCATCTGACAGCGAGAGAACTTGTGATGAAGATGATACAGGACGTTTTGCAGACGACAGGGATCACAGCGACAGCAGGGATCGGGACAAATCTGTATCTTTGCAAGATCGCAATGGATATTGTAGCAAAACATATTGAACCGGACAGCAACGGAGTCCGTATTGCAAAGTTAGATGAAATGTCTTACCGCAGGCTTTTGTGGGATCACAGACCGCTTACAGATTTCTGGCGTGTCGGCAGAGGATACGCAAAGAAGTTAGAGCAAAACGGATTGTATACGATGGGGGATATTGCAAGGTGTTCAATCGGAAAATCCAATGAATTTTATAATGAAGATCTGCTCTATCATCTGTTTGGCATCAATGCAGAACTGCTCATAGACCATGCATGGGGGTACGAACCATGTACCATAGAGCAGGTGAAAGCTTATCAGCCGGAAACAAACAGTGTCAGTTCCGGTCAGGTGCTCCATTGCCCATATGATTTTGAAGGGGCAAGGCTGATCGTAAAAGAAATGACAGATCAGATGGTATTAGATTTAGTGGATAAAGGACTCGTAACAGACCAGATCGTGCTTACGATTGGCTATGATATTGAAAATCTATCCGATCCAAAGCGTAGAAAAATGTATAAAGGTGTTGTAACAACTGACCATTATGGAAGGCAGATCCCAAAACATGCCCATGGAACGACAAATCTGAAAAGACAGACATCTTCAACACAAATGATCATGGATGCAGTGATGGAATTATATGACAGAATCGTGGATAAAAATCTTTTGATCCGGAGGATTACAATTACGGCGAATAAGCTGATCGATGAACGGTTCGCAAAACAGCCCGATGCCTATGAGCAGATGGATCTTTTTACGGATTATAAAGAGTTAGAACGCACCCGGAAAAAAGAAGATGAAGCTTTAGAGCGGGAAAAAAATATACAGAAAGCAATGTTAGATATCAAAAAGAAATATGGAAAGAATGCTATTTTAAAAGGAATGAATCTGTTAGAAGGAGCAACAGCGAAAGACCGGAATGAGCAGATCGGCGGTCATAAGGCATAGAGGAGCAGAGCCATGGATGAGAAAAAAGAATTTCATAAATATGATGATATCATAAATTTACCGCACCCGGTTTCAAAAACGCATCCCCGTATGTCTTTACATGACCGTGCGGCACAGTTTTCGGCATTTGCGGCACTGACCGGACACGAAGAAGCGGTCATGGAAACTGCCCGTCTGACAGAAGAAAGGCAGATCCTGACCGAAGATGCCATTGCAAAATTAAATGAACAGCTTCAGTTGATCAGAGAGAATCTGGATAAAAAATGGGAAGTTGTGATCACTTATTTTATACCTGATGCGAAAAAATCCGGCGGGGCATACATTTCCCATTCCGGAATCGTGAAAAAAATGGACGTGTATACACATACGATCGTCATGGAAGATGGTACAGTGATACCGATGGAGGAGATTTGGGAAATGGAAGCAGCTTATTAGCCAAAAATAAAAGACAGGAATATTTTTATGAGTTTTCCACATACTAACTCCAAAGCTAATATATAGCAAAAAAGAGTAGAAGCCACTCTTTTTAAAATATGCATTTGGAGGAAAAATTTATGAAAGCAACAGGAATCGTGCGAAGAATAGATGATTTAGGAAGGGTGGTCGTT
>QWCN01005156.1_pt1 | contig 13104 bp, 10 predicted proteins | sample 1972711 | NCBI WGS metagenome assembly QWCN01 (sample SAMN09866707, study PRJNA288562) | Human gut metagenome isolate term1_stool, whole genome shotgun sequencing... | isolation source: gut | host: Homo sapiens | place: USA: California | reverse complement strand
GGGGGAGGTTTGGAGGGGGAAGGAGGGGCTTTCTTCAGAAAGCCCCTCCTTCCCCCTCCAATATTTTCTAAAACAGTTTCATCTGCGTAGCTTTCGTCTGCACATGGCGGACAAGCCGGGTGTGCCGGAACAGCTCGGGCAGCGCGGAGAGGAAGCGCGAAGGAGGCAGTTCCAACGCCTTGCCGTAGAGATGGCGCTGCGCCGCATGGCTGACGAAAACCGCATCCTGCGCACGGGTCAGACCGACATAGAACAAGCGCCGCTCTTCCGCGAGCGCGTCCGGATCGATAGCGCCGCCGGGGGCGCCGTGAAGCAGCGCATCCGCGCCGGGGAAGGGCAGGATGCCCTCTTCCAGGGCGGGCAGGAATACGGCCCGGAACTCAAGCCCCTTGGCGGCGTGCAGGGTCATGATCTGCACCTGCTCCGCCTGTTCGCGCACAAGATCCAGATCCTGCCGCAGGCACACCCAATCAAGCAGCCCTTCCCATGTCTTGCCCTGTTCGCGGAACGCCCGGAGCAGGGCATTGCAGGCCGCCGATTCGGTGAACAGCGGGGCGAGGAGCTTGGCGGCGTCCAGATGGGAGGCCAGCGCGGACGGCCCTGCCTGCCAGAGCTGTTCGGGCAGGGACGCGGCCAGCTGCGGCACATCCACGTCGAGGCTGCCGGGGCCTTCCGGCGCGGCAAAGGGACGCTGGAAGCGCAGCCCCGCCAATTCAAGGATGAGGGCGGCGGAAGGATCGCCCCAGAAGGGGGCCGTTTCCGGTGCCGAGCAGGGGACGCCCCGGCGCTCCAGAGCGGTTTTCAGAGGCGGGATGAGCGCTTTCATGCGGACCAGCACGGCCACTTCGCCGGGGCTGCACGGCGTGGCAAGCGTGGCATCGCGGCGGCGGGAATCTTCCAGCGTATGTGAGGTTCCACCGAGAAGAAGCGCAACCTGATCCGCTACCCATGCGGCTTCCTTGCGGGCGTCCGGGGCGCTGAACAGATGCAGGCAAGCTTCCGTATTCCGGGTGGGGATAAGTTTTCCACAGGCTGAGGATGGCCCAAGCAATGCCGAAGCCGAGGTCAGGATTCCGGCGGCGGAACGGTGGCTCGCGGCGAGCGTGACGCTCTCCAGCGAAGGCCACGCTTCACGCAGGGCGGACTGGACATCGGGATGCGCCCCACGGAATCCGTAAATGGCCTGATCGGGGTCGCCGATGCCGAAGAACCCATGCCCGTCTCCGGGCACCAGCGCCCGCACAAGGGCAACCTGCAACGGCGAAAGGTCCTGTATTTCGTCGACCAGCACGTTGGCCCACTGGCGTTCCGGTTCGGCTTGCAGGCGGGCCAGCCAGTGCTCCAGCAGATCCGTATAGTCCGCAAGGTTCCGCTCGCGCTTGGCGGCGTGGTAACGTTCCAGCAGGGCGGACTGTTCGGCCGTCAGGGGGCTGAGACGCTCGCGGGCGAGGGACAGCTCATCCCATACGCGTCTGGCGTCGGCGGCGGACAGGGCGTTGGCCTTGGCGAACACGCTCCGGGCCGTTTCCTCGGGCAGCACGGCGGGCAGGGCCTCCTCCGCCGAGGCGCTCCAATGGGACAGGGCCAGTGCGTGCAGGGTATCGGCCTGAGGCAGCGGGACGCCTTCCCCAAGGGCGCGTTCAAGGCGTTCCCGGAGCTCGGCGGCGGCGCGGCGGGTAAAGGTAACGGCAAGGATACGCTGAGCGGGGATGCCGTCTTCGAGGAGGCGCTGGACGCGGCCCACGAGGGTACGGGTCTTGCCGGAACCGGGTCCCGCGAGTACCAGCACGGGGTTTGGCCCTGCTTGGATGGCTTTCCGCTGCGCTTCGGAATACGGGAACGCCTTCGGATCGGGCGGCGTCTGAGGTGCCGAGGGCGTCATTGCCGCGAACAGGGATACCTGTTTCGATGCTGGCTCCTTGGAAGGTGCCGCTTTGGGTTTTCTGCCCGGTTTTGGGGCTTCGGGCAGAGCATCCAACAAGGAGGAAGAACGATACCTTCCGGTCACAAATTGTTTGCGCTCTTCTTCCGAGAACACTTTGACGACCCCGTATTCGCCGTCAAAGCCCGCTTCCTTGATGACGTCGCCCCGGCGCATACGGGCCACGGCCTCGCCGAGGGCGTCCCAGTGCTGACGCAAATCCGACTCGGGGACCGTGTGCAAAATATCCATTTCCGAACCGAACAGGCGGACCAGTTCGGACTGCCTTTCCTGCACTTTTCGGCTTTTGGGGCCGACGGAAAGCAGTTCGCCGAGCATTTCCGGAAGCGGGAACAGCGAGACGAATCCCGGATCGTGCTTGGGCATGACCGGGGCCTTGCGGTCGGCCAGCGCCATGACCCGGTGGAGCACGCCGACCGTGAGCGGCTTGCCGCATACCGGGCAGATGTTGCCGATTTTCATGGACTCTTCCGGCTCAAGGACAACATTACATGCACGGTGCCCGTCGAGGTGGTACTTTCCTTCCTCGGGGAAGAACTCCACCGTCCCCCGGTAGATGCAGCCTGAGCCTTCCTCGTCCCGGGCGGCCCGGCGCAGCGCATCGAATATGCCGTCATAGGAAGGCGTGCCTTCAAAGAGATTGGCTTCGCGGCCGAGGTTTTCCCCGGAATGCGCGTCGGAGTTGGAAACGAGCGCATAACGGTCGAGCGCGGACCAGAGCCGGTTCATGTCCGGATCGGAGGAAAGGCCGGTTTCCAGGGCGAAAATATGTGAGGAGAGCGATCCGAAGCAGTCTTCCAGCGCGTCAAAGCCGGATTTGGAACCAAACAGCGAAAACCACGGCGTCCAGATATGCGCGGGAATGAGCACGCCGCGCTCGTCGGCTTCAAGCACCATTTCAAGGAGATGCTCGCAATCGAGGCCAAGGATCGGACGCCCGTCGGAAGTGATGTTGCCGATGGCGGCGAGCTTGTTGGACAGCTTGTCCGCACTCTCCAGACTGGGCATGATCACGACGTTGTGCACTTTGCGTACGGAACCGTCTTTCTTGTAGATGGAGCTGATTTCCGCCTGGATGAGGAACTGCGGCTCGCTGACGCCGTCCGGACGGGAAAAGCCGGGGATTTCCGTTTCCAGCGGCGTCTTTTCGCGGACGCGGTAGAGGCCGCTGTTGTCGTCATAGACGAGGTCACGCCGCAGCTCGTCCCGCCATGCCGGATGGGTGAAATCGCCCGTGGACATGACGGAGAGGCCTTTGATCATACTCCATGCCGCAAGATTGCGGATATTGAGCCTGCCGCTGGTGGCGCGGGAAAAGCGCGAATGGACATGCAGATCTGCGCGAAAGTATTTCATACCTCAAGACTAGCGCAAAAAAGGGCAGAAAGCCAGTGATTCCAGTGTGAAAAAACGTTCCTGGCCGTACAGGGCGATTGGTTCGGCGACGGATGGTTTGGCGTGTGCGCCTTTACGGGCTTCTATGAGCACGAACGTGGCCGGAGAAGTTTTTTGCTTGTGGATATATTGTAACAAGTAGGGAGTGAGCCCCGCCCCATCCAGCGCCGCCAGCATATCCTGAAGCCTGTCCGGGCTTATGATGCAGACGAAACGACCATCCTCTTCGAGCAATGAGGAGGCTGCGGACGCGAACAATGGGAACGTTCCTTTATCCCCGAATAAGGCTTTTCGGCGGGCCTCTGTTGCGGGTAAGCGTCCGGAGCCGACAAGACGCCACGGCGGGTTCGCCATGACCAACTGGACCGGGGAGGCTTCCATACGGAGGTTTTCTAAAAACCGCGCATCGGCAAGTTCCCCGGTATGCAGAGCGAATCGATCCGAAAAACCAAGCTTGGCAGTATTGTTTTGAGCGGCGGCAATCAGCTCGGGATTACAATCCATACCGAAGCCTTGGCAGATGTTTCTTTTAAGTAACAAATAGGCAAGGCCAACAACGCCGCACCCCGTTCCAAGATCTATAAACCGTATGGTAACATCAGCTGTACGGCTCGCCGCAAAGGCCGCGAGCAGCAGCGCGTCGACGCTGAATCGGAAGCTGCCCTCGGGCTGTTCCAGTCCTGCGGGAAAGGCCCGCCGCGCTTCCGCGTGAGGAGATGGGGACTCACCGATCGGCGTTGTTTTTTCAGGTTGGGTCATAAACGGTATGCTGTAGGAAAGGAGGGGAGTGGCCGGTTGTGGCCTAATGAGAAGAGACTTGGAGGGGGAGAGGAAGGAAAGGAGCAGCAAGGCATTTTCCCGGAAGGCCCCTTCCCCTCCTCCGGTGAAGTTTAGAAAGTATAGTCGATGGCTTGGCGGGACTCGGTCACGAGCTTGATAAGTTCCTTGCCGACGGCGACATGTGCGGGGTGTTCGGCATAGGCCTTGAGCCCTTCGGCGTCGTCATGCGTGGTCATGAGGATCACGTTGACCGGCATGGTGCAGGTCGGGAGGAAGTCATAGGACACTTCAAGGGACTTGAGGGACGGAATCTGCCCCATGAGGGCTTCGAGACGCTGCTTGATGAGCTTGGCGTTTTCGGCGGCGGTACGGCCTTCAGCTTCGGGTTTCAGCGTCCACCAGACGATGTGACGAACCATGATGCGACTCCTTTTGAACAGAGGTTGAATCAGCGGAGAACGTGGGACGCCCACGCGGCCTGACCATAGGACAGCCCGCCGTCTCCGGGCGGCAGTGCGTGATACGTGAGCGGAACAAGCCCACGCCGTGCCAGCGCTTCCGGCAACAGCAGGGCGATGGTCCGGTTGTGGAAGACGCCGCCGGACAGGGCCACGGTGCGGACGCCGCAGCGCCGCGCCCCGGAAAGCGCCAGATCGGCAAGTCCTTCCGCCAGTCCAAGGTGAAACCGGCGGGCCAGATCGGGGACAGAAACGCCTGTCCGCCGCAGTTCCAGCAGGTGCAGAAAAAAGGCTGCCGTGTCAAGTTCCAGAAGGCCGCCCCGTTCCTTGATGGAGAAGGGCGCGGCCGTTGTTGCCGATAGGTCTTGATGCGCTTCCAGACGGATGGCGGCCTGTCCTTCATAGGTGATGGCCGGGCACAGTCCCAGCAATGCGGAAACGGCGTCGAACAGGCGGCCGCAGCTTGAAGTCATGGGCGTGGCCTCGCGGCGGACCATCTCCAAAATGGCGTCATGTACGGTGCGTTTTCCGTCCACCCCAAAGAGGGCGTCCATGTCCTCCGCAAACCCTTCGCGCAGTCCTTCGGCCTCGGGGAGCCCCATGAAGCCGCTTACAATGCGCCACGGTTCCCTGATGGCGGCCTCGCCTCCGGGCAAAGGGAACGGTGCAAGGCGTCCGATGCGTCCACCATAGCGTTCCTCGCTGGCGGATTTGGGATCGACGAAGAGGAGTTCTCCGCCCCATATGGTTCCGTCCGTGCCGTATCCGGTGCCGTCCAGTGCCAGCCCGAGCGCGGGGGCGTCATGCCCGTTTTCCGCCAGTACGCCGTACACATGGGCGAAATGGTGTTGCAGGCGCAGGACGGGCAGGCCGGAATCCAGCGCATAGCTCGTGGAAAGGTAGTCGGGGTGCAGATCGCAGACGATTGCCTCGGGTTTGACTTCCAGCAGTCCGCCGAGGTGTGTTGCCATGTTTTGGAAGAACTCGAACGTCTCAAGGTTTTTCAGGTCGCCCACATGCTGGCTGAGGAAAGCATCCTTGCCGCGCGTGAGGCAGAGCGTGTTCTTGAGTTCCGCGCCTGTGGCCAATACGCAGCGGCCCGCGTCGCGGGGGAGTTCCAACGGCCTCGGCACGAACCCCCTTGCCCTTCGGAAGAAGTGGAGCGGAGGGGATTCCCGGAGGAGGCTTCCCGAAGAAGGGTTCCCGGCTTCCCCCTCAAGGTTTTCGGCTGAAGTGGAGGGAACCCCCGCAGGAGTCCCGTCTGGGAGGGAGGGGGAACAGGCGGAGGGAATGCCGTTTTTTTGTGGATAATACTGTGGATTACCGTCTGTGGAAAAATGTGCTTGTAATGGTTCCACCCGCACCACGGAGTCGTCGGCACGGATCAGGATGTCCCGATTATGGAACAAAAAGAGGTCGGCAATGTGCCGCAAGCGGGCCAGCGCCTCGCGGTTGCCGAGCGAAATGGGCTCGCCGCCCGCGTTGCCGGAGGTCATGACGAGCGCCGGGAGCGGAGAGAGCGCGGCAAAAGCTTCGAGGAGCAGGTGGTGCAGCGGCGTGTAGGGCAGCATGACGCCGATGCTGTCCACGTCCGGCGCAATGGCGGGCGGCAGGACGCCGCACGAGGCGAGCACCACGATGGGCCGTTCGGACGAGGTCAGGACGGCGGCTTCCGCATCGGAAACACAGGCGACGCGTCGGGCCGTTTCAAGATCCGGCACCATGATCGCCAGCGATTTGTGCGGGCGGCGCTTGCGTTCGCGCAGCAGGGCGACGGCTTCGGCACTCGTTGCGTCGCAGACCAGATGAAAACCTCCAAGGCCCTTGACCGCAACGATGTTTCCGGCACGCAGGGCGGCGGCTGTCCGCTCAATGGCGTGCTGCCCTTCGGCAAGCTCCGGGCCGGAGATACGGGGAGCGCCTTCGGGGGCGGAGGCCAGCCAGACTTTTGGCCCGCAGACGGGGCAGGCGTTGGGCTGGGCGTGGAAACGGCGGTCGAGGGGATCGTTGTATTCGGCGGCGCAGTCCGGGCACAGGGGGAAGCAGCTCATGGACGTGGTGGCCCGGTCGTAGGGGATGGAATGGGTGATGGTGTAGCGGGGGCCGCAGTCCGTGCAGTTCGTGAACGGGTAGCGGTAACGCCGGTTCGTCGGATCGCGCATGTCCGCGAGGCAGTTGTCGCAGGTCGCCACATCCGGGCTGACCAAGACGGCGTGCCCGTGGTGTCCCTCGCTGTGTGCGATGGCGAAGGCCGCCTCGCCGTCCGCAAGGGGCAGTTCCTCGCGGCGGAGGGACGTGATCCGCGCAAGCGGCGGCAGGTCGTGTTCGAGCGCGTGGGCAAAGGCGGCCAGAGCCTCATCGGTTCCCTGCACCTCCACCCTGACGCCGTCCGACGTGTTGCCCACATGCCCGGTGAGCCGGTGCCTGGTTGCGGCACGGTATACGAAAGGCCGGAAACCAACCCCTTGGACCTGCCCGCCGATGATATAGCCGTGTCGTTTCATGTTGCGCTCCCGTTGTGTCCGAAAAAAGAGGCGTTGTGTCCGATTCCTGTTCTACCGCCGGAAAAACGGGAGAAAGCTGCGGGTGCACCGCCCATAAGCGTTTCCCGGCTACCATAGCCGCCCGTGAGAAGCGCGGCAACCCCCAAAGCTCTCATGACGGAACCCTTGCGGGCCGGGTACTTCGTTTGGTATGATCCCCGTTTGCTTTTCATGTCTTCCAATTTGTTTTTTCGGAGTCCTCACATGAGCGATTTTACAGTGCAGGAGCTGACGCTGGGCCAGCTTCTGGAGAATACGGCGGCCCGTTTTCCCGATACCGACGCCGTGATCCACGCGGACCGCGAGTTGCGGCAGACGTGGTCCGAGTTTTCGGCGTGTGTGGACGATATGGCCAGAGGCCTGATGGCCATCGGCGTACAGAAGGGCGAGAAGGTTGCCGTATGGGCGACCAACGTGCCGCATTGGGTGACCCTCATGTTCGCCACGGCCCGCATCGGGGCCATTCTGGTCACGGTAAACACCAATTACCGCGAAACGGAATTGCGTTACCTGCTGCAGCAGTCGGAATGCGAGAACCTCTTCATCATCGACAGCGTGCGCGACCACGATTTCATCGCTTCCACGTATGAGGTGATCCCCGAACTGCGCCGCCAGCGGCGCGGGATGCTCGAAGTCGAGGATCTGCCGCACCTGAAGCGCGTGTTTTTCCTTGGTACGGACAAGCACCGGGGCATGTATTCCCTGCCGGAACTTTTTTCCCTCGCCGGAGATGTCTCGGATGAGGAATACGAAAGCCGCAAGGCGTCCATTTCACCCTATGACGTGGTGAACATGCAGTACACGTCCGGGACGACGGGCTTCCCCAAGGGCGTGATGCTGACGCACGTGAACATCGTCAACAACGGCTATTGGATCGGCTACCATCAGAAATTTTCCTCGCGCGACCGGGTATGCCTGCCCGTGCCCCTGTTCCACTGCTTCGGCTGTGTCCTTGGGGTCATGGCCTGCGTGAACCACGGGGCCACCATGGTGCTGCTCGACGCCTTCTCACCCGTGCAGGTGATGACCGCCGTGGAGCAGGAGAAGTGCACCGCCCTGTACGGCGTGCCGACCATGTTCCAGGCCATTCTGGATCACCGCGTCTTCTCGCGTTTCGATTTTTCCTCGCTGCGTACGGGGATCATGGCAGGGTCCGTGTGCCCCGAGCCGCTCATGCGCCGGGTCATGGTTCAGATGTGCATGAGCGAAATCACCATCTGCTACGGCCTGACCGAAGGTTCTCCGGTCATGACCCAGACCCGCACCGACGACACCGTGGAGCGCCGGGTCAAGACCGTGGGGCGGAGTATGCCCGGCATCGAAGTCACCATCCGCGATCCTGAAACCAACGAGGAAGTCCCCCGTAATGCCGTGGGCGAGGTGTGTTGCCGTGGCTACAACGTGATGCAGGGCTACTACAACATGCCCAAGGACACGGCCGAGGCCATCGACGAAGAGGGCTGGCTGCACTCCGGCGACCTCGGCATCATGGACGGGGACGGGTATGTCAGCATCAGCGGGCGAATCAAGGATATGATCATCCGGGGCGGCGAAAACGTATACCCCCGCGAGGTGGAGGAATTCCTCCTCAAGATGGACGGCGTGGCCGACGTACAGGTCGTGGCCGTGCCGAGCCGCCGTTACGGCGAAGAGGTGGGCGCGTTCCTCATCCCCAAGGAGGGGGCGGACGTCGCTCCCGAGGATGTGCGCGACTATTGCCGAGGCAAGATCGCGTGGTACAAAATTCCGCGCTATGTGGCTGTGGTGGAAGGTTTCCCCCTGACCGCCAGCGGCAAGATCCAGAAATATAAGCTCCGTGAAATGGCGGCGGCGTATTTCCCCGAGGCCATGCGCGAGCGCAACGGCCTCCCGTCTAGGGGACGCCGGGGTACGGCGTGATATTTGATTTTGGGAAAAGGCGGCGCGGGCGTCCGCACGGGGAGCCATGTTGATGAAGACCATCGGCCTTATCGGCGGCATGAGCTGGGAAAGCACGGTTACATACTACCGGATCATCAATCGGCTGGTGCAGGAGCGGCTCGGCGGGTTCCATTCCGCCAAGTGCATCCTGCACAGCGTGGATTTCCATGAGATTGAGGCTTGCCAGCGGGCAGGGGACTGGGAACGCAGCGGCGAACTGCTGGCGGAGGCCGCTCGCGGTCTGGAACGCGCCGGAGCCGATTGCGTGCTCATCTGCACGAACACCATGCACAAGGTGGCGGACGCGGTGCAGGCGGCGACGTCCCTGCCGTTGCTGCACATCGCGGAACTGACCGCCGACGAGCTGGAGGCCGCCGGAGTGTCCACGGTCGGGCTGCTCGGCACGCGCTACACGATGGAACAGGATTTTTACACGCGCAAGCTCGTGGAACGGGGCATCACCGTGCTGATCCCCGAAGAAGATGGGCGCGCGTTCGTCAACCGCGTCATCTTCGATGAGCTGTGCCTCGGGACGGTCTCCGAGTCCTCCCGGCGGGCGTTCGCGGCGATCATCGGCGGCCTGACGGCCCGGGGCGCGCAGGGCGTCATCCTCGGCTGTACGGAAATAGGCCTGCTGGTGCGCCCCGGGGACACGTCCGCGCGGCTGTTCGACACGACGGAAATCCATGCCCGGCGCGCTGCCTTGTATGCGCTTGGCGAAGCGGTCCTACGCGACGGGGGAGAGTGATGAACACGATTTCTTCAATGAAGGTTCCCGGCCTGACCGAGGACAAGTGCGTGACCCTTATCGGCATGGCTGGAGCCGGCAAAAGCACCGTGGGCCGCGCTGTGGCCGAACGCCTCGGCTGGGCCTATGTGGACACCGATCATCTGATTGAATCCACCTATGGGGCGCGCCTTCAGGACGTGACGGACGCTCTGGACAAGGAACGTTTTCTGGATGTCGAGGCCAGAGTCATCCAGTCCCTTCGGATGCAGCGCGCTGTGCTCGCCACGGGCGGCAGCGTGGTCTATCGGCCCGAAGCCATGCGGTATCTGACCTCCCTTGGTCCGGTGGTCTTCCTTGATGTGCCGCTTCCTCTCATTTTGGAGCGCATTTCGCGCAAACCGGATCGCGGGCTTGCCATTGCGCCGGGGCAGACCGTGGAAGACTTGTTCCGTGAACGTGAGGCCCTCTACCGTCAGTGGGCTACCTGCCGTGTCGCGGCTGGGGACATCGACGTTTCCGAAACTGCGAACGCCGTTTTTGACGCCATTGCCGGGTGCGGACAGGCTCTATGAGTGAACGGGCTTGCGGCGTGCGGCTTCACCCTGCGGCCCGGTTGCTGCGGTGGATGGGACGCCATGCCGTAGGAGTATGCTTTCTCCTGATCGGCGTCTGGCTGTTCCGTGCGGTGCTTGCCGGAGCGGACGGCATTTCCTATGACTGGCAATGGTATCGCGTCTGGCGGTATCTGGGGCGCTGGACGGACGGGCATTTCATCCCCGGCCCGTTGCTCGACGGGCTCGGCATGACCGTGCGTATCGCGCTTTTCGGGCTTGCCCTTGCCGTCGCCGCCGGGCTCGGCGCGGCGTTGCTGCGGCTTTCCCCGTGGCCTGTGGCGCGGGGCATGGCGCATGTCTATGTGGGGTGCTTGCGAAATACCCCGTTGCTCCTTCAACTGTTTTTTGTGTATTTTCTGTTCGCTCCCGCCATCGGCGTGGGGCCTTTCGGCGCGGCCGTGCTGGCCCTCGGCCTGTTCGAGGGGGCGTACATGGCGGAACTGTTCCGGGCGGGCCTGCAATCCGTGCCTCGGGCGCAGTGGGAAGCGGGCATCAGCCTCGGCCTCGGCGTATGGAACACGCTCCGGCTCGTTATCCTGCCGCAGGCCGTGCGCCGGATGTTGCCGCCGCTGACCAGCCAGCTTGTTTCGCTCATCAAGGACACCTCGCTCGTCAGCGCCATCGCCGTGGCGGATCTCACCATGCAGGCGCAGGTGTTGATCGCGGATACGTTCCTTGCGTTTGAGATATGGCTGATCGTCGCGGCGCTGTATCTTGCGCTCACGCTCTGCGTGGCGCTGCCCGCCCGCTGGATGGAGCGCCGGTACGCCTGGCGGTAGGCTTTGGGCGGGGGAAGGGGAACCTTCCCGAAAAAGGCTTCTACCTTGCTCCCCCTCCGCCTTCCAAGGCGTTCGGCTTGCGGGAGACGGCGCGGCGGGCGTTTCCGTTGCGGAAAAGAAAAGTTCATAGGAGGCGTTATGAAAAAGTTTTTTGCTGTGTTGATGCTGGCGGCGGCCTTGCTCCTGCCCGGTCTGGCGCAGGCGAAGGACGCGCAGACGTCCATGATCGACGATGTGGTCAAGCGCGGCGTGCTGCGCGTCGGGTTTTCCTCGTTCGTGCCGTGGGCCATGCAGGACAAGAACGGCGAATTCGTAGGCTTTGAAATCGACGTGGCGAAGCGCCTCGCCAAGGATCTGGGCGTGGAACTCCAGCTTGTGCCCACGAAGTGGGCCGGGATCATCCCCGCGCTGATGGCCGGGAAATTCGACGTCATCATCGGCAGCATGAGCGTTACCCCCGAGCGCAATTTGAAGGCGAATTTCACGGTTCCCTATGATTACGCCACCATCGAAGTCATGGCGAACAAGGAAAAGACCAAGGGCATGAAGTTCCCCGAGGACTTCAACAAACCTGAAGTGGTCGTTGCCCTGCGCACGGGCAGCACGCCCGTTCCCGTGGCCAAGAAAGTGCTCCCCAACGCCACCTTCCGCCTGTTTGACGACGAAGCTCCCGCCGTGCAGGATGTGCTCTCGGGCCGCGCCGACGTGATGTTCTCGTCCGCGCCGCTTCCGGCCTTTGAGGTGCTCCGCAACCCCGACAAGCTTTACCAGCCCTCCACGGACGCCTTTTACCGTCAGCCTGTGGGCATGGTCATCCGCAAGGGCGATCCCGACAGCCTGAATGTGCTCGACAACTGGATCCGCACGGTCGAAGCGGAAGGCTGGCTCCCCGAGCGCCGTCATTTCTGGTTCAAGACGACCGATTGGGAAGCGCAGCTTCGATGAGTTCCGGCGGCTCCCGGAAGGCGCTCCGGCGCGAATGGTCGCCCTATGCCGAGTACGGTCGGCAGGGGCGGCTTTTCCCCACGTTCGGGCGGGTGGACGCCGTTCTGGTCGTTTTGTTGCTTCTGGGAGCCTGCTTTTTCCTGTGGCGTTCGGAAACCATAGCCGCCTATCGCTGGAGCTGGCCGGAATTGGCGGATTTCCTTGTCCGCCGCACGCCCGGCGGCTACGAGCCCGGCCTCTTGATCCGGGGGCTCATCGTCACTCTTCGCCTCGGTGTCTGGTCGATGGCGCTGGCTCTGCTCATCGGCGGCGTTCTGGGCGCCCTTTCCGCCGGGAAACGCGGCGTCGCGGCGTTGCCCATTCAGCTTTTCGTCAATTCCGTCCGTAATATTCCTCCTTTGGTACTGCTGTTTCTCCTGTATTTTTTCGCGGGCAACCTGCTTCCCGTTTCCGATATGGAACAGGCCCTTCGCTCCATGCCTCCTTTCGTCAGGGATGCGGTGGCGTGGGGATTCGCTCCTGAAGGCCAGCTTGACCGCATGGTTGCGGCGGTGCTGACGCTTGGGGTGTACGAAGGGGCCTATGTTACGGAAATTGTCCGCGGAGGCATCGAAGGCGTACCGCACGGGCAATGGGAAGCTTCGGCGGCGCTCGGTTTTTCCCGTTCGCAGCAGCTCCGTCTGGTCATTTTTCCGCAGGCCGTGCGCGCGATCCTGCCTCCGCTCGTGGGGCAGGTCATCACCACGTTCAAGGATTCCGCGCTGGCTTCGCTCATTTCTTTGCCCGACCTGACTTTTCAGGCTCTCGAAGTCATGGCGATCAGCCGCATGACCTTTGAAGTCTGGATCAGCGCCGGGGCCATCTATTTGCTTCTTGGTGTCCTCTGCGCCCGCTACGGTCGCTGGCTCGAAACGCGGGGGACGTGGAAGGCGTAGAAGGGTGCAAGAGTGGAATCGGGGGAAGGGAGGGGAAACCTTTCTAAAGAAAGGTTTCCCCTC
>QWCN01005597.1_pt1 | contig 13127 bp, 8 predicted proteins | sample 1972711 | NCBI WGS metagenome assembly QWCN01 (sample SAMN09866707, study PRJNA288562) | Human gut metagenome isolate term1_stool, whole genome shotgun sequencing... | isolation source: gut | host: Homo sapiens | place: USA: California | reverse complement strand
TCGGAGGAATTTTTAATTCCTGTAGCTAAGATATGAAATTTTTATCACATTGACAATCAATTTGTTATAATTTTAAGCCTATTTCGCGACTGTCCCTATATTACTGAATATCAAATATTAATATCGGGAATTATATAGTTATGATACCATATAGTTCCCGACAATTGTAAGCGTTAGCCTATTCTTTTTTGTGCAACCTCTATCGCATCGTGTTTTAATTCGTCTTCATCCTCTACCGCATCTAATACTTTGTCTGCTAACCATAGAGTGAGAAGTTCATTTTTATCTATATTGAAATATTCTGCCAATTGTATTACTTGTGTCCGTTTAGCTCGTCTGTCTCCGCGCTCTATTTTGCTGAACATCGGAGTATCTATTTCAAGTAGTGCAGCCAATTGTCTTTGCAGTACTCCGTGCTCTGCTCTTAATTCTTTTATTCTTTCTCCTAATAACATACTTCTTCAATTTACGAATTTGACATGAGTTAATCGGATTTTATTATCCGCTATAATATGACGGAATCCGTTATAATTTCCGCTATAATTGGAATAAACCGTCAAAATCTTCTGTTATGACTATTCTTTTAAGAACCATATCCGTCCTTTTGCGTAAATAAGTTTATCCACACTTAATGCGCTAAGTATATCTCCTAAAAGTCTCAATTGCTGTTCATGCGTCTTAACTTGCGGCATTACATCTTTGATATATTCATAAATACTATCACGTTTCGCTCCATCTGTACCGGCATTCTTAAGATACTGCAAAATCATCTGTTTCATTTTCTCCTTATCAAGTCCTTTCTGCTTAGTATAACCCTGCAGTTGATTAGTGGCCTTTGCAATCCCTAAAGATATTGTATAATTGGGAGCTTCGCCCTCAATAAGTCCTCTGTTTAGTAAATTCTGCGCAACATCCTCATGAATAGTTCTGCCCTTTTGGACTGCATCTAATGATATGCAGTCCCATAAGGTCAGTGAATCGTTGGTTTTGAGTAAATTAGTATATTGTTTATTTATTTCATTGCCATAAATGCGTACCGACACTTTTCTGTTTTTAGCGTCAATTTCATAATCAGGCATTGGAAAATGGCGACGCCATTGTTCATTAAACATTTTCTTGATACCTCTACTTACTGTGTCTATCATGTTGAAATCAACCATTGCCCTACAAAGACACTCATTGCGGAAATATGCTTGAGGCTCTTCATTTGTTAAAGCATTTTCCAAAGTACCAGGAATGAAACTCCCTGCATTGGAGTAATAAAGGTAAGTCGGATTTTCTACAAAATTGATTCGCTGCTGCATCGTGTAATCTTGATGGGCAATGCAGTTATGAAGAGCTTCACGGATAGTATAGTCGTCATATTGCTTCATCGTGTCTGGGAAGAGCGTGCCTCCCGGCATTTCACGCATGGTTAGATTTTCAATCTTTGATAAGATCTCATCTACGGTTAATATAAATGGCACGGTGAAGTGTTCGTAATCCACAACATCTTGCTTTTCATCCCGTCTCGTCCAAGTCACCTGAACAACAGCTGGACGTAGCTTGAAAGCGGATTCATATTTACCAAGAAGAATAATTGCAGCACGAGTGATTCCTCCGTTCTTCATTATGCCGCACTTGCTCAAGAATGTTTCCACTGTCCATGCATTTACTTCGGCTTCAGGGATTCTGCTGTGTACTTTCTTGAACATCATACGAGCTTTAGCTATGGCAACTTCATCAAGGTCGTCAATCGTTGCATCAGATACAATTTGTGCCGACCAATCCGTTTCACTGAAAATTGGTTCATCAAGAATTGTACTCATGCGTTCAGTAGTCATTTCTACGAGAGAATCCTCTATTCGTTGCCATGCCTTATTATGAGCAAACACGGGCCGTTTGGGTAGATGTTTGGGAATATGTATAACCCATACTTTACGATTAGTATCATCTGTGATAAACTCATCTATATATAAGTCTTCTGTTGAAAGATTTACGCATCTTTCTGTTAGACGCAATATTGCCTTTTGCTTATCATAGTTATAAGTGTCCGTTCCAACAATCTCCAATGTCTTGTCATGAACGCCTATCACTAAATCTCCTCCATCCATGTTGGCGATAGCCGACACGTAGGAAATAACATCATTCTTTTCGTCCCCACAGAACGAGTTCTTAAGATTCTTAAATTCCTTCCATTCACAGCGAGCATTCTCCTGTGGGTACTCGCGGAGAAGGTATTGTTGTAGTTCGAGTTCGGTCATAGAAATATAAATTAAATAGAGTCTTTTACCCTCTTGCTCAGGAGGTCCCATTAAAAAAAGATTATTAGTAGTAGACCAATTGTGACCACCAGATTAGATCTGCAAAATGCTTACCCATCTGCTTCTAAAACTCTTCCTTAAACGGGGATGGCTTTTTTGAACCAGCCCCTTTGTCTTGGGACTGTTCAATCTATATGACACCGATGTTAATAAAATAATTTTTATTAAACATAGTTTTATACATTCTGAATTGTTCTTGCATCACACGTTATCATCCCTGTTTGCTTCCGGGCTGGCATTTACCTACTCTCCCGCTTTTGCAGTACCATCGGCATAAACGTTTTTTACTTCTCTGTTCGGAATGGCAAGAGGTGGGGCAACGCTATTATAAACACCAAATTTGTTCTCTTTAGAGTTGTTCAAGTCAAATGACCTTTCCAATTCCAACTCTGGACGAGTTAGAAGAATTGGCATTTCCTTCTGTTCCTCTTCCCTTACAATAATTGAAGCATTCTTTGCTCTCGTTGCTGCCCAATTTCTAAGCGCAGCAATTTGCTCTTTCATCGTGGTAGACAACGGCACTGTTTTTAAAATCGCATTCATTAGATGCGTTGTCTTAAGTTGAGGATTCTCTGGATTTTCAACATAAGCATCAAACATCGCTTCTTTAATACACTCTTCAATTTCTGCACCATTAAAACCTTCAGTATTATTGGCGAGAGACTCCATAGGGTAATTATTCTTTATCGGGTTTTGACCTTTCTTGTTAAGATGAATGGTAAAGATGTTTTTACGCTCCTCCTTTGATGGAAGATCAACAAAAAAAATCTCATCAAAACGCCCTTTGCGCAATAATTCTGGAGGAAGTTGATTGATATTGTTGGCTGTAGCAACGACAAAAACAGGAGAAGTCTTTTCTTGCATCCATGTCAGAATAGTTGAAAAGATGCGCGAAGTCACACCGCCATCAGTAGATCCACTTGATTGAACACCACCAAGTCCTTTTTCTATTTCGTCAATCCATAACACACATGGCGCGACTGCTTCTGCAGTTGCTATTGCTTTCCTAATATTATCTTCGCTACTTCCAACTAATCCTTGGAATACTTTGCCAACATCCAAACGTAGTAATGGCATATTCCAAAAAGAGGCTATACTTTTTGCCGTTAAACTCTTGCCACAACCAGGGACACCAAGCAATAATAAACCTTTAGGCTCTTGCAATCCCCAATCTCTTGCTCTCTTTTGATAAGCTATTTGACGTTTGAATAGCCAATCCTTCAGAACATCCATACCACCAACATCTTTCAAACTTTCATTTTTGGGAAAGAAATCCAAGATGCCTGATTTGCGAATGATTTGCTCCTTTTCTGCTGAAACTGTATAGGGGGCATTTTCTCCAAGACTATCTTTAACAGCCGCTAAACAAAATGCAAGGTCTGCTTCCATTGAGGTCATGCCTAATGCTGCATCTACCATTTTGTTTCTCATCTCAACAGAAAGATTCTTCTTAGTTTGTCGTTCTACAACAGCCAAGGTTCGCTCCATGTCTGTTCTATCTGGTAGAGGTATATTAAGAACAGTTACATATTTCTCCAGTTCTGTTGGTAACTTGTAAATAGCAGACAAGATAATTGCATGAGTGTTCGTGAATTTTGCATGCTCAGCTATCTTACGGATGTAATACTTGATTTTGTCCTCTTCAATGTAATTGCTCAGATCTTCAAGAATAAAGATATCTTTAATTTCTCTATTCTCATTCTTATAGATATACTTCAAAGTCATTTCTGGTTCATCGTATTCTTCTCCTTTATACAAAGAGCCTTCTGGAGTCTTCTCCATCAAGCCCTCTACACAATTCCAAGTATAGATACGCACCTTCTTATTATCTGTGCGTAAAAGGTCTGCAATTCCCTCTATTTTCTGTTTTGTCCTGTCATATTCAAAACTATTCAGATAAAACACGGGGTAATATGCAGATAGCATATCCTTGATTTTTGTATAAATTGATTCCATAGCTATTTCTATTCAATAGTTTGAATATTTACTCGGCGAGGCTTAAGCTTTCCTGCATATTTCGCAGGTATAGGTTTCTTTGTCATCACACGCTTGTTTCCTAACAGCTGTTCCAAAACATCCATTGCGTCATGAGCACGCTCATTGACATCGTTAGGCAAATAGTCGGAATCTGTTACTATCGTGCCATCTTTAAGGATGGTGAACTTTATTTGCGCAACAGGTTCCGTCTCATTTTTATCTTTAGAGCGTCCAACCATATAGAAGCTATATACCTCTTCTGAGTTTGGTGTGAAATGTTCATTCTCCTTGTAATTAAACCCTTTCTTCTTAAACTCTTGAATTAATGAGTTGTGGCATTTAATGCGTAGAATTGCTCTTGAAGTTCTAATACCTTTTGGGTGGCATTAGGCATATAATACGTGTTGTAAGTGACTTCATTTGTTGTAAGGTTCAACTTTAATGCAAACTCACCATATAGGCGAGATTTCTGTTTAGCATCCGAAACTGTTAGTATGTTATCTTGGATGGTGTATTGCCACCCCAAAGCATCGCATGCGGACTTTAATACGTCCACATGCATTACCTGAGGGTTGCGCACAAATCTTGATGATTCGAATCTTGACATGTTATGATAACTTCTTTACTATTTCTTGTATGTTGTTTTGATTCACTTGAATTAAGCGTTGCTGTGTTCGCTTTTGCTTTGCAGTAAATTCTTCCTTGTGATTGAAAAGTGTAGGATACCTAAACAAATAACTGCTAATACCAATTGATAAATCAAAAGCATTATCTCTGTTACGTGAAGGCATGACTGTAAGCATTTCCATTAGTTTGACGAGTTCATCATCTTGAACTATAGCAAGCAGTTTGTCATTCATAGGAGTCTTCTTTATCTCCTGATTAATGAATGCCTGACTAAGTCTTGCTAAATACAAAGATAGACCGTCTTTAGTTGCTTCTGGATCTTCACTAAGAATACCACTTTGCTGCACAGCACCTATTGTTCTTGGGCTTGTTTGTCTTTGCTGAGGATTATTTCCCTTAAAGCCTTCCTTTCTTCCTGGAAAAATCTTCTGTTCTTTGACGTGTTCAACCAACTGTTTGTTGTTGGAAAGAAGCTCAGCCAATGACGGATCATCAACGGAATTTGTGTTCATGTCCTTCTCAATGATATCCAACTCTTTCTTTAACTCTATCTTTTTCTTGCTATTAACACCTATGGTATTGGCAAGAGCGACGAGTTGTTGTCCAATTGTAGTCAGACGCTTACGTATAGACGAAACAATACCTTGATACTTCTTTTCTTCTAACAGTTCAACTATAGGGAGATATAGTTTTTTTATTTCAGAATTATCAATGCTAAGGAAGTAGTCCATTCTTTCATTTTTGTAACTTTCAACAGCTTCTAGACTCAATTCCTCAATTTCTTTCTTAATACGCTCTGCATATTTTTCTGCAAATTCAACTTGGAAACTAACGTATTTGCTTTTTGCTATTGATGGGTTAGCCAATGCCATTTCTTCACGTCTAACATGTGTTTGATGCTCAGAAACATAGAATGACAGGACATTGAAGCTGCCTGAAAATAGTATCTTTTGATCTCCCTTTACTTCAATGACATTCTTAAAATGAAACTCTGGCAATTGAACGTAAAAGAAGTTTGGATATTGATCTGCGAGCATTTTTATTCCTGGCTCAACTTCTTCATCTATCATAGGTTTCTCATCATTTGGAGATTGAGCTGGTTCGGAATAAGCAATAAATATGCGCTTGTTTTCATCTGCCAAGAAATTCTCAATAAGAGGACCTCTGTCATTCATAAATGCAGATTTTCTAATCCATGGACTCATAAGCCATATTTCATCTGGATTATCTTCCTTGAAAATCTTCTGCAATTCAACTTCAAATGAAACAGAGTCGTACAAAGCTTTCTTATGAAGGCGATCTTTTGTCTTTACTGTTGTCTTCTTTGCAGATTTTGCAATTGAAGTTTTTTCTACTTTATTGCTCTCATTTTCAGCATTTGTTTCTTCAACTATTTGCTCCTCTTCTGCCTCTTCATCAACAAGACGCTTTTCAGCCTCGATAATGTCTAGAGAAACATTAGCTTTCGCTTCCTTTGCAGCTTCTTCATCAAGTATTTGAGTGTCAAAATTCATTTCGCACTCTGACTTTATACATTTATCCAACAACTGGGATGCCAAGGTAGCATCGCTATTGATGTATTCTGCGACAACAGGATTAAGGCTGTTTATGTTTTCATCAAATGCAAAAGCTCTAACAATACCAGTACTTACACCTTGCACAAAGCATATGTACATTTTATAGCTACCTTTATGTCCTTCTTTCCAATCTGCACTTTCTAGCAAATAACGCTCTTGGGGATAATGTACATCTTGAGCCTGTACAGCCGCATATTCTTTTATTTCATCTATTGTTAAAGACAAATCTTCACACTTAGTGTTGATAAATTTTATATGCTCATTTACTGTAGACAATGCATTTTTAATAGTTTTCCAATCAGCATGGTCTGAATCCACAAATATGTCAAAAGACTTTTGGTATGTGTCAGGACGTTCACCTTTGTCAGCATACACCTTACCTGCTTCGGTAAGAGCAATATAGTCGTCGTCACCTTCAATAGCATTAAAAGATCGAAGTCCATCCAAAGCTTTTGACAAGATTGACTTTTCTGCTTTGTCATTAACTACATCTAATCCAAGGATTTGACCAATGGTGCTAAAAGACGAATGGCCATCAATTAGCAGTATGCCAACTATTCCTTTTTCAATTGCAGAAATTTTAGCAGGTCGTTGAGTTGTACCAAAATATGTAGCCTTTACAAACTGAAGCTCGTAAGGGAAATAGCCGATGATTCTTTCCGAAATCTTTTTTTCGGCATAAACTGCTTTTGCTATCTTAGTGTCTAAACTTTCTACAATAGCAACTTGCTGTTTTTTATTTGTCTTTTGTCTTCTATTTTTCATCGTAATGCGGCTCTTAATTGTTCAACAGGAAATGTCTTCATACTCTGAATGGATGCAGCATAGTTGCTATTGCTTTCGAATTGGCGTTTGTTACCGACAACAATAAGCAATCTGCGAGCACGAGAGAAAGCAACATTTATACGCTCTATCTCTTTTGCAAAACCAATGTTATTCTTAGCATTGCTTCGGACAGTTGATACAATAATAATGTTACGCTCCATACCTTGGAATCGGTCGACGACATCCATTCTATAACCACAATCCTTATATTTGCGCTTTATTTCACGGCTTTGAGCACTATAGAATGTGATGATACCAATCTCTTTGTCTTCAGGCTTCTTTTGAGCCTTCATGAACTCATCAAAGCCTTCCGATTGTTGCAGAGCTTTCAACACCATATCAATAGCCTTCAACTCACCTTCATTCTTATAACCTGGGTTTAATCGGGTTTCTGGTGTGGTTACGTCTATCCAAATTGCATGGTATTCAGGTTTAAATATTGGTTCGAGGCTTAAGCCATGCCACCTACTTCCCTTATTGCTAAGATCAGGATCATCCATGGATTGCAAGATACCACATTTAAGGCCACCTGTAGCAGCCAATTCTTCTTCGTAGAATTGCTTAATGGTATTCATGATGTCTTCATGCATACGGTACTGCGTATCAAGTGTTGAAACGATAGTCTTACGAACCTTTGCAGCCGATTCGAACAATCGCTTAAACTGTGATTCTGCCTTACGAAGCTTTTCTGCCAATTCTTTTTGGCCTATCTTTTCCAATGACGAATCAATGGTATTTTCGTCTAACATCGGAGGCAACTGCTTATGGTCACCAATGATAATAATCTTCTTACCGAGAACCAACGGAACTGCCATTTCAAGAGGAGTCGCCTTTGAAGCTTCATCCATGATAACTACATCAAAGAACATGTCATCATTTTGATTGCCACCAAAAATGTCGCAATATGTTCTCATAAAATCCGTAGAACCACAAATGCTACATGTTGCTGCAACAAGATTTACATTTTTTTTGTACAACCGACAGAATTGGCTCCGAGACTGTTGATCTTGGTCTTCCAGTTCTTTTTTCCATGCTGATGTCGCAGTAGCATATTTAGGATCATTAGAAATGGCATTGCAAATTCTGTCAATCCATATTTTCGCAGCATTATCGCCATTTTGTTTAGAATCTGCAGTCCAACTATCAATAATAGGTATAGAGAATCTTCGACCTTCTGGCTCAAGTTTATCTGGCTTACCAATACGAATAGGACGAATACCAGGCTGCCCCTGCAGTCTTTCAAGTGCATTGTCTACTGCAAGGTTCGTCTGTGATGTGAGCAGAATTTTGCATTCTGGATTCCGTCTTATTGATTGCCAAATTATTTCAGCGATAACGGTTGTTTTACCTGTTCCTGGAGGACCTTGTATCAAAGCCAAATCATTAGCAAGAACAGATTTGGCGACAGCTTCTATCTGTCTGTCATTTGGAACAGGCCTTGATATGCAGTTTTTCTTAATGTCTTCAACTGCATCAGTTATGCTAACAACAGTTTCTCCTGCATACTTAGGATCAAATATGAAACTTTGCAGGTTTTCGTTTATTGGCTTGTGATTGAATTTTGATGCAGGACGTAGAATACGATTCATTGCACGGCTCTGACGAAGCAATTCCATTGCCTCGCCCATCGCAGGGAATTGTATGTAATCTCCCTTTGTTATGTGAAGGTCACCAGAATCAATGCCATCTTCCGCTTCGGTATCAAGTTGAATTATAGCAAAGTCAATTCCTCGACGCTTGCATGTACCAAGTTTCGGACTATTATATTTCAAGAAAGCACGTTGCTTGAATTTAACCATACGCTCCCTTGAACGGAATTTGCTTGAAGCAAACTCTTCATCATCGATTACTGAGACTTCGTCGTATTTCTTTCCATTTACGAAATTGACGTACTCTTCGCGGTATTCAGATTGGAGCTTCTGCTCCAATTCAAGTTTAAGCGATTTATCTTCTGTAAGACTCCAAGTTGTTACACCCTTGTCGTTAGACTTTTCAAAGTTTAACTTGATACCGTATATACCTGAGATACAATCACGAATAATCGCAATAATTTTCTCTCGTTCCTCTATAGTAGTGAAATTGAACTCAAAATCCAATCGTGTTGCATCTTTCTTCAATTTATATAAAGTGAAGTTTTTACGATTGTCTGCAAGTTCAACACCAACCTTCTCGAACAATGATTTTCTAAATTCTATATCATCACATAAGAATATAACAGAGGCAGACGGAGTGTACTTTGGAAATACAATTTCGACGTCTTCGCCTAATTGTGATTGTATAGTTTCTTTGAGAGTATTGTATTCCTCTTCTGTCTTAGGATACAAAACAATGCTTGATCTTGGTACATCAACAAAGATAGACTTGTTTTCGTAATTGTTATACTTCAAGTCCGCCAGAATCATCTTGTCAATAATTGGTCTAAAAGCATATTGATATACGCTGCTTACGCGCTGATCGGGATAGTTTTTACAAACCTGATTAAACAAAGAACCAACATGTTGTGCTTGTTCGATGTCATTGAGGATCCAACAATAAGCATCTCCTTTTGGGCTTGCAGAATCTATGACGATTTCTGGATTAAAACTTTGTGGACTTATCGAAGCTCTACAACTAACAAATGATAGTTTAGAAAATATCTGTTCTTTGGTAGTGAGAGGCTTTCTAGACGTAACAATATAGAAGTTGCCAGCAGCTTCTATTTTGCAGTCAAAAGACAAGTCGGATCTTACAGAATTTATGTCAAAGGAACTCTCTGATGGGCGCAAACCGACTTGAATTTGAGTTGTATTTCTGACCTCAGCAATACCCTTACACAATTTATCAACAATTCGATTCAAGATGGCAATTTCACGATCTGTAGAAGCAACGAAATCATTATCTCCTTTTTTATTAAAAGAAGATCCGAAATTATGAAATTCTTGCTCAATATCAGCAACAATAGATGCAAGCTCTTCTGGGTCAGAAAGGACTTCCAATGAACCATGCACATAGTTTGTTACCTGCTCTTCTGCAGAATAACAGTACTCCTTTCCTATACTCTTAATTGCGTCTATTGTGTCGCCAGGAATGATTTGGTAGCTATCAAACGAAATCGTACAGTCTCCATCTTCTAATTCTACTGTAGGCTCAATTTCACACTTCCCTTGAAGTTCGTCTTCGATTTTATCCTTAAAGTTTTGGATATAACTATCCATGTCAAAATCAAGTCGAACTAAACCATTCTTTTGCTTAGTGACTTTCTCGATTTTTATCAAATCTCGTTTTGCGTCAAGAAGTGCATTTAAACCATCCAAGTATGCTTGCCACATTTCCTTATCCTCCTCTATGTGAATTTCAATTGGAGGAATTGGTAAAGCAAAACAATCTTTTAGGAAATTGCTAATCTCTTCTGTGTGGTTTAACCAATATGAACCAGCTCCACTTATCAGACGAAGTTCACTTTCGTTCTGATCGACAAATTTTATCTCACATTTTCTCTTTGAATACTCGTTTTCCTCTGGAAGAACGATATTCTTCTCAGATAGAACTGGATTAATCAATGAAAATCCATCACGAGCCAATTTTGCTGTTAAAGAGATATTAATTTCATCAATTTTTATAGCAAGCTCATCTAATAGCTTACCGTCTCTATTTTTTTGCCGTCTATGAATAAAGCAACACTCATGTACGCCCTTAATCTGTGCAACCATATCTTCAAAGCTCGTTGAGTTGTTCTTGTTATTGAAATCAACGTTCTTTTCAGAATAACGCACAAAGAGAGGAAATACAGAACCGTCATCGACATTCGAATAGACGTTCTCGTCGAAAGTTCTTTCTAATTCCATATTTGATTTGTTTTATTGTAAATATACGATACTGATGTTTCTGTCAAACATATTTAATTGTGCACGAACAATAGAGTCGTCCTCTATCATGACAACTACACCATAGTTCTCAAAAGATGCAGCTTGAAGTGGTGCACCTATTGCAAGGGCATTTTCATCGTAGCCATATCCTCGCAGTTCTACAATGTTTCCTTCTACATTAACTATTTTCATTCTTTTAGGTGCCATCTGAACATTGTTCTTCCAAAGTGGATGAACCCCATCAAGATTATACATGGTTACAGTATAGCCTTCTTCTCCTTGTATGTTTTTTTTGATAACGAGTCGACGATTACAACCATAGTTGTGTCCGGAAATATCTTGTCCGTTCTGGAAACGAATGTGATCAGAAGAGTCAAATACAACTTGTCCATTTGAAGGGTAATTATTTCCTTCTAAAAGGTATCTTACAAAAGAGTTGCTCATTGTTGGAACTATTTTTGAATTGTCAAATTTTGAACACAAAGATAGGAAAAGAATCTCATACGATTGTTAGAATAACGAAAAATTACACCTATTCTACTCCATAAAAGGTTTTTAGGCTTATTTTTTCCGATAACTTTGCTTGTTTTTTCGTTCACTCCACGGAAGGTCAGACGATGAGCCCCCCCGAGCCTGTACCGACATGAACCTCTGCTGGTCCGCCAGCGGCAAGGGTGAAAACGGCACCCAGCAATTCCGCCTGTTTTCCATTTACCTGTTCCTGCGGATCAAATACAGCGTTGACAAACTCCTCGTCCGTGATCTGGCCGTTGAAATGGCTTTGGGCCACATCATAGTCTATTTGGAATTTGATGTTCTCAAAAAGCTCATCACCGACCCGTGTCCAGATGTGGAGCGACGGATTCCGATAGTTTGAGACATTGATACGTACAAGTTCGGCACCGGACGAGAGGCTGTAACGTTGGGGATTGGCCTTGCGGTCAAGCAAACTTATCTGTTTCCTCTGTCTATCTATGATTGCATCCTTCTCCTTGAATTGCCGTTCTGCCGTTTTGCCGTTCTGCCGTTTCTGCCCTATGAATGGCCTTGTCAATCTCTTTTTGATAACCATTCCGTAATTGTTCTATATCCGCTTTATGTTTTTCTTGTAACTGGGACTTTTCTGCCATGAGTATTTTAATCTGATTTTTGAGTTTGGCAATCTGCTTGTTCTGGTATTCATGTAATTTGGTACGACGCATCACATCGTCCGCCGACAAACGGGGTCCGGACTTCGTTTCATATTTCTTTTCGCCCTCCCGCTTCCTGCGGATACGCTCTCCGGTTACAATGGGCACGACTGTGGCGTGCAGATGCGGGGTCTTCTCGTCCATATGCAGCACGCAGGACACAAGATTCTCATCACCAAAGGTCTCCTTTAGCCATTTGAGATTGACATCAATCCAACTGCCCAGTTTGCCGTCATTGGCAATTTTCATCATCTGCTCATGTGTTCCGGTCAGCATTATGCGTATTGCCTTTGTCTGGTTCTTGCTGACTTTGCGGCGCAGCCCGGCAGTGTTAATACGGTGCTGGATTGCTTCTGTGCGATTGGCTACTCCATCAGGAAACGTAAGCAGTTCCCTGTTCTGTGATGTTCGTTTCGCATCGGCATTTGCCGGAACATATTTCTTTCCTTTGGCATCCTTCCTTTCTATATGGCATGACATTCCACTGTCATTGCCGCTGCCACGTTGCAGGTGGCAGACAGCGTATTGTGTATTACTCATATCTGTTCGTTATTTTACTATGATTCTTATTGTAAAATCCCGTCCTATGTGCCACAAGCAACTGGGTGTCGAGAGGACATCCCTCCCTTATGGGTTTTTTGACTGCTGGACGCGAAGCGGAGGCGGTGAAAATGCCCTAATAAACTACGGGATTTTACAAACCCTTTTTCAAGGACAGCGAGCTGTCCAATCCATCCAATTATCATATCTGTTCTGCATCCACCAATTCCAACCCAAGTTCGT
>QWCN01005145.1_pt1 | contig 13130 bp, 28 predicted proteins | sample 1972711 | NCBI WGS metagenome assembly QWCN01 (sample SAMN09866707, study PRJNA288562) | Human gut metagenome isolate term1_stool, whole genome shotgun sequencing... | isolation source: gut | host: Homo sapiens | place: USA: California | reverse complement strand
CCCATTTTCGACCACTCGGCTTGTTCAGCAGACAGGCGACCAGCAGGAACACCCACGAGGAGGCGACGCCGCCGATGAGACCCGCTTCGGTGCCGAGCGTGATGGTGCAGGCGGCGCATACGACGAAGCAGCCGAAGTCGGCCCAGCTGGTGCGCCAGAGCGGTGCGAGCTCGGCGAACTTGGCGAAGAGGGAGAAGAGGTTGACGATGACGATGGCGGCGAGCGAGGCGTTGGGGATGTAGATGATGACGCCGGTGAGCAGGTACAGGCAGATGATGATCAGCAGCGGCGAGATGAAGTTGTGCAGCGAGGTGCGCGCCTCTGCGAGTGAACTGCTGAGTGATCACCCACCGCAGTTGGCGACCAGAGCGGACCGCGAGAGCGAGCCAGCGGGCGGGTAGCAGGAGAAGAAGGCGCCGACGATGTTGGCGCCGCCGAGCGCGACGAGCTCCTGGTTGGGGTCAAGCGGGTAACCGAACTGACGCGCGAAGATCTTGCCGAGCGAGAATGTGATAACGTAGTCAACGACGCCTGTGGGTGAGGAGGTGGCGAGGCGCTTACAGATCATGATGGCGCTGGGCACAAGCTTGCCGAGGTTCTTCATGTCGGGGATGGTGAGTGGCGGCATGCCGCGCACGATGTCGTAGTCGCCGAGGTACTTGAGGTGCCAGCGGTGCTTGAGGTCGAAGGCCCACATCACCAGGATGTAGAGAATCACCAAAAACAGCTAGGCGTTACGATTGGGCAAAAGGACGACTTCGACGGGCAGCGGCTTCTTGGGCAGGTACTTCTTGTTCAGCTTCTTCATAGCGTACAGAATGATCGTGGCGGAGGCGCCGATCAGGAATGCCCACCAGTTGAACTGGTTTCGCAGATCCGTGAAGAACAACTTGATCACGATATTCAGGAAGACTGATTCCTTGCATGAAACTCCCCAGAGGTGCTTGAGCTGCGATCCGCCAATGTTGAAGGCGGAGGCCGCGGTGAAGGCAGTCACGATGGTTTCGGAGAGCAGACGCGCCACCACGCCTCCCTTGCAGACACCGAGGAGCAGGAAGATGATGCCGCAACAAAGCGAGAGCGTCGTCATCGCCTTGATGTAGTTGGGCAGATCAGTTGTCGGGTTGATGTATGACAGGGCGCTAGCCACCATCATCGACACCAGGGCAAATGGACCGATGTGGACGTGGCGTGACGTTCCGAGAATGCCGTACATGAACACAGGGACGATGCAAGCATACAGACCGTAGATGGGGGGCAATTCGGCCAGCATGGCGTACGCCATTCCCTATTCGTAAAACAATGTGTTTAATCACAACCTGAGGAATAGCCATGATGCCCACCGTGAGTCCAGCGATGAGATCGAAGGAGAAGTACTCCTTCTTGTACCTATATGTTATTCCGTTGGAAACACGAAAGGACGTACTTTGGCAGCCATTCCGTAATCGGAATGAAGGTGTGGAAGAAACGCGCACAGCAGGACGGCTTCTACAGGGTGAGAATAGGGGAAGAGCAACAACATTGCTTGGAGTCATCGTTGCAACATACTGCTCGTCCGAGGAGGAAGCGATGTGGCTTGAGGAATCACTGTCCTTCTTCTCCGCGGAGATGGGCGACACGTCATTGCCAGCATGCGTCGAAGCTTCTGGCTTTGCCTCACTTTCCACAACTACAGGGGCTGCAGTGCCAATAGGAACTGTGTTTCCATTCGATGGCTTTATGTTTGCATTCGGATCTACATAGTCAACAAGCGTGAAAACAGAAACCCATTCACAAAACCAATTCTGCTAAAGAAATACTAACAAATGGGCTGTAAGTGATTTGTGTTATGTTTGGGGCCATTTCTCGCAACTGGAGCGTATTTCGTTTTCATCGATAAGGAGGAATGTGATGAAACAGAGTGACGGAATGTTCATCCTGCATATGAAATTGGCGATTGCAATTGGGTTTGTCGTTTCTTTGGAATGATGGTTCAAAGTGTTGTTCGTTGTTTTGGTTGCTTTACTTATGCAATGTCAACTCCATTTCTGCTTGTTTAATGCACATTGGTGAATGAGCACCAGTAGTGGTTCTATTCCATTCACTACACTGCGCCTAATGCGTACATACCATTCCCTCCCTTTTCCCATCAAATCAATCCATCCATTCCAGTTTCACTCCAAAACCATGAAATAACCATGAAATGGAATCTACGATCATCCCTCTCCCTTACAACACGCTTGGAAGGAAAAGAGCCAGTCCGAATGGGCGTTTCATTCATTCCACTTTGCAGAGAATCGATTCCTTCGTTTCGGAATGACCACGTAGTGTTCTATGTCTGAAATCACCCATAGTGTGCAGCAGCTCTGTCTTACGTCACCCTGTAGGTGCGACTCGAACTCTTCATTCTAAGGTGATGAAACAGAGACACTTGTTCTGAAGACAGGGATGAAGAATCCGTTCGTCTATCTCTTCTCGATGAATGGATTGGAGTTCCTTTCCTACATGCTTAGCAAGATCATGGGCTATCTGATCGTTCTCGGGTCCGTGGTGATGAAATTGCCTCAGATCCTGGCGATCGTCCGCAGTCGCAGCGTTATCGGCCTCAACGTGTACTCCTTTTATTTTGAATGTGCGGAGAATATACCCGCTGTCATATACAACATTGCTCACGTCGCATTGTTTCTGCCCCATCACACATAGCATTATCCCTTTTCTACCTACGGAGAATGCGTGATGATCCTCGTCCAGGCCATCATTTTGGTTCTCCTGTATCATCGGTTTGGATCGTCTCTCCCTTTCACTCTAGATACACCACCAATCCAGACGTCGGTAAGACAATGCTCGTTCGCAATTCCCTTTTGCTTGTCGCCTTCTCCTGCTTCATTTACTTCCTCCCCTCTTCCGTATTCTCCTTTCGCCTTTACAACGTAGATGCAATCCATCGTGCCCCTGATCAGCACGGCGTTCGGCCTGTCGGCGCGCATTCCCCAGATTATCACCAACTTCAAGCAGGGCCACACGGGGCAGCTGTCGCTCGCGTCGTGGTCCTTCTCGTTGGCGGGATCGGCCGTTCGCATTTTCACCACCCTCATGGAAGTGCCCGACAAGCTGATCCTGTTCATGTTTGGAAGTGGGTTCCTCTGTAACCTGACGCTGGTCCTGCAGATTCTGTATTATTGGAAGGAAACAAACAGCGTTTTGAAATTGTCCAAAAAGTAGCTTGATGATGTTTGATCAACACATCCAGACGAGGCGCTTGCACAGCGGACACTCCGCCTTGCACCGCACGACCCACCGATCGATGCAGTCTCGGTGAAACCCTGCACATCACGATGGAGGCAAAGAACAACGATGTCCACAGCGAAGACAGCGGAGTCTGGTATGCTTCTGGAAAGGACTCATACAGATGGGGCATTCGTCCTCCACGGGAGTGGTTACGTCAATGGAGGGAAAGAGAACGTCCATCTTTTCCCTACTTACTATCATTCCCTTGTACACTGTACGTTGTCATCGGACAAGCCATGGCTTTCGTGATCATGGAGGGAGAAGCCGCTTTGTCGAATGCCGTGGAGAGGATGAATAGGAATAGGACGAATAGGAAGCAAATGGCAAAGCAAACATACAAGGATTGCTTTGAAATGCACGCAGACTTGACAAGGGGAAGATCGGAGGATGACTACAGGAAACGAGACACTGTGTGCATACAATTGCAGAAGTAAGGGCAGGAATCCACTTGCTGTGAACCAGGATCAGGGTGGTGTTGGGATAGTCCATCGCGCTGTCCAGTGCTTCTGTTGGAAGGATCACCGTGGAGCAATCCTTTTCGATTGCGCAGAGGCCATTGAACTAGGGAATCAACTCCCAGAACGAGTGGGACCGTTTCAGTTGAGTTGAGCAGGGGATAACAAATCACCTGAATGTCTGGATTCAGCGTTCGTATCCGCTTGAAGTTCGGCAGCACGTCCTTGTACACGTCGGAGCAGTTGGCATTGGAAAAGACATTGAGCACTCCATGGATCTATCCTTCATCCCAACACGAATCACTACGTTGGAGTAGGCTTGCGTGTCGGCACTGCGGACCTCGATCGGAACGCGGAGTTGGGTATTCTGCTGATTAGGTATAGAATCACCCTGCACATGATTGTACAGAACGACCATCTCTGTTAGAGTGAGATACACAATCAAATTGGTGATCATCGCTTGTTTCTATGGAAGGGGGGATAGACTCGTCGTGTCTGGAAACGAGTATTGGATTCGGTCCAACAAACGATGTGCAACCAAAGTAGATGGCAGTTTTGATAACACGTTGTATGCCTGTGGAAGAAACACCAAACGGTCTGAAACTAGCTCGCTATTCCTTCTTCACTTGAGGATTGTTCTTCAGCAGGTAGTTGGCAAGAAAGGATACAGGATCACTCGGTCTAGGAAGCATTACAGAACACGCAACAGAACCAACCTTTCCTTCGCAGTTTCAGCAAGTCCGAGGAGGAGGATCGGAACGACGGTTTTATCGAGATAAGCTCTGATGGGCAGGGACTTCAAATCATCCCCGGCAGCAGGCGTCATGTTCTCCTCCGTGACGGGCGTAGCTTCCTAAAACGCGTTAGGATTCCCCTGCATTACTCACTGTCTTGATGGGGACGGATGTGGAGGCTTCTACTTCTTACTTCGATACAAAGCACGTACCTGTGGCCGACATACCTGTATTTGAGTTTGTATATGTGGTAGATAGTGCGATTCCCGCCTAGCAGCAAAATAGCCCTGATTTTTGGAACCGGCAGGATGTGCCGAACCGTGAGGTTAACGAAGGAATGAAGAGTATCAATAGGCATGAGAATGTCTTGAATTCACAAGCGTGTCTGAAACAAGCACATGGAATAGAGTACAGTTAGCCACTTGATTGGAGCTTTTGGATCGTCTACCCATCAACTCATTCTAGCAATGCCACTTCTTCCGTCACCAGTGAATCAAGAAGCGAAAAACGATACTGGTCCTGCGCGATCGCCTGCTCTATCCGTAGCCGTATCCATGCCCGGTCGCTTTCCTCCATCCATGAAAAGGTCTTCATACCGTGAAGCGAAATGATCGTCTTCCTCAACTACCCATCACCTTCCCCGCTCGCCCTCACCGAGTCCATTCCCCAGTCCAGGCTCTCGCAAAGATACCTCCCCATTCGCCGCCGATCCTCCTCCGCCAAGTCCTCTTTCGCTCCTAACTGCTGGCAGAGGCTCAACATCACGTCCTGTCCCTCGGGATTGCTACCCACACCTCGCAGCAGCACTGTTCTCTCCTCCAGGGTGAAGACGGGACACCAGGTCTGCAATAGAGCGAAGAAGGCGGCGACAACACAGTCCTCGCGCGAGAGGAAGAACGGCAGCATGAGAAGGAGGGTGTGGCGGTGCGGTGCAGAGAGGCTGGCAGGAAGCAGACGCAGGAACTCCAGCGCGTGTAGCTGTTGCCGCGTGTCCATCGCGGTCAGCGTGTCCACGAGAGAGGCGAGGAAAGCAGAGAGTGCGGGCGAGGCGTGGGCGAGGGAGGCGAAGCGGACGAGGACGCGCAGACAGGCGTCGCACAGCACCGTCTCCTGGGCGTACTGCTGCAGCAGCAACGGGAAGAGCGAGTCGTGCAGCGCGGCGGCGGCCATGGGCGAGAGAGAGGCGAAGGAGAGGTAGAATTGACTGCGCACGTGCGAAGAGTTGTGGAGGAGGAGGACGCGCGCCATGTGCTGTACCTGCGGGTTTGCCGCCAGGCCTTGTTCCATCACCGCCGCCAACAGAATGCAGCTGGCGATTGATTCGTTGACCGAAATCGACTCGATTTTGGACCATCGCATTTCCTGCACAAGCCACTGCAGTCGCTCTCTAGGCGTCATTCTCCCCAGAGGGGCTCACGGCAGCTGCGGACCGCCCAGCTCGATCACCCGCGCGAGGAGTGTGGCCACAAGCTTTTGGATCTCCACGGGCACGAAGACGCTGTGAAGCAGCCGTAGCCAGTCGGTCCAGGGGAAGAAGGCGGCGTCTTGGAAGAGAGCGTCGGCGACGTGGCAGCCGCAGAAGGTGGTGAGCGTGATGAGATAGTCTGCCGTGAAGCGAGAGGTCTGCCGTGCCTCCCGAAGAAGCACTGTCATGATGGATGTGAGGAGTGTGGGTTGCGCCGTCCTTTCAAGTGCTGCGAATTCTACAGGCTGCTTGGATTGTACAGATTGTACGGACGGTGCGCACAAACCAGATGGCACAGCCTCAGCGAGTCGCCAAGACTCAACAGGGATGACCTTGAAGCAGGTCTGGAGGGTCTAGAATAAATGACCGATACTACGCTTACGCGGAGCAACTCCACCACCATCAGGCCGGGCGACGGCTGCGTGAGCTGCTGCAGGAACCACGCGAGGAGGGAGGCAAGGAGGGCGGGAGGCAACTGTGCGCACAGCGAGGAGGGCGTCTTCTTGAGCAGTGTGCGCAGGGTGGTGAGGCACTCGTGGGTGAGGCTGACCTCGCCCGCCCATTGCGTGGTCAGCCGCAGCAGGTCGGTCAGGCAGGGGAGGAGGCGGCGCGTGGAGGGCGTCTGCGCTTCGACCAGCCGGAGGAACTGGAGGACGTTGGCGTTGTACTTGGTGTGGGGGTGGGAAGTGGTGGTGAGGGTATGCAGGAGGGAGCAGGCGAGGGCGGAGTAGGCGTCGGGGAGAGCGTCCTTGCGAGTAGGGTGCTGGAGGAGGAAGCAGAGAAGGTGGAGACTGATGGAGTGGATCTAGGGTGGAGAAGGGGAAAGGAGCATGCCTTGGAGGTGATCTCATCGGTTGGAAAGGGCTGAAGGGAAGAGAGGAGGGTTTGGAGGAGGAGCTCCGATTGCTCCGGTGGGATGGTGAAGCGAGGAACGTGGATGAGGTTGCTGAAGCACAGAAGAGATAGGAGGCGGGTTTCTGCAGGAAGGGAGCCGTCCATAACGTAGACAAAGAGGTCAGAGGCAAGATGATGCAAACACTCCGAACTGAGCTGCTTTCCCTGTGAATCGAGAATGAAGGCAACCACGCGGAAGGCACTGGGATTGGGAACCGAATCGGTGACTCTCAAGCAGAATGACTCGGAAAAGCAAAACTAGCAGTGAGATCGAATCAATACAAGATACGTGATGCTTTGTGCATGCAGAAAGAAGCAATTCGATGAGATGCGGACTCGACTCTGCTTGAACACTGCAAATCATGCAAAAGATGGACCCGATGACTTCTTCGACCTCCTACAACATCATTTTGTAAATAAAGGGAAGACCATTGGCGATTGCTTAAACGCGTTGCTCTCCAATTGATCCAATAGGGATACTGCATTTTGGACTCCATCCTCCTTGGAATGGAGGGGGTTCTGCAAACAAGTGTCCACAGCCCTCTTCACGTCGTCTAGGGACTTCCTGCTACTGCTCGGTGAAGCATGCAACGGCTTTCTTGCGAAGGGCCTCCTTTGCATCCTCCTTCACAGCAATGCAGATCAAGAGTGACTTGTCCATCAACATATAAGAAACGCAAAACGTGTGAACAACAAACAAGGACAATCACCAGCTTCATATCCCTTCCCTTACTCGTCCTTGGCGACGTTGAAGTATACAAGCTAGATATCAGAACATGCGCACCACCCAAACCTTGTATCCGCCCTTTCCGCTAGCGACCACACGGATGTAGTCACGGAGGTTCTGCTTCTTCAGATACTTCTTGGTGAGGTACTACTTGTGATGCCACTTAGCAACCTCACACCTTGATGTATCTCTTGGAGAAAGCGCAGGACGCAACCACGCTGATCTTCTCGCCGCTGGAGGAGACAGCGATCAGATCGCCAAGGTTGTTCACCTTGTTGTCCACCTTGATGTGCTCAGCGAGGAACTTCTCCTACGCAATGACTCGCCAGCACAGCCACTACGAAGGTGGCAATCTCCATGATGCTATCCTTCACGGGGACAGCGCAGTCGACAGTGAACTCAATCTTCTTAGCAGGCTACAGGCCGATTAGTCACTCCTCGCGGAGAGAAGGGAACAGCGCGTCCAGCGCGCTCACAGAAACCCAACCTACAGCAGCCATGGTTCTCTAGATGAAGCCGATGATAGTTTTGAGCTTCTCACCACTGGAGAACGGTTTGGAGGGTCGCCGCTGAAAGTGGAGAATAACCGTGATTCGCTTTAACAGCAACAAACACGCTTCAAAAGGGGAATAGCACAAGAAACAGACTCAAATGGTAATATGCTCGCCGCTCTTCACCGGAATCTGGGTCTGAACGACCATGTCGATCTCCTTCTCCGTGACCTGCCGCAGGTTCTGGATCACGTCCTACACCCTTACCAAATACTATTGGTATCACATTGTGGAGATAGCGAGACTCCTCCTGTTGTTGCGCGGAAACGTACATGCCGTTGTCCACGTACTCGTACGAAGAGGAAACCATGTCGATGGAGTGGCCCAGCACGCCATTCGAGGACATCAGTTGTGTGTGGAGCTGGTCCTTCGTGGGCTTCGATCGCAGCAGCTCGTGAATGGAACGGCGGATAAAGTTGACCGAATCCTCACTGACGTTGGTTGCCTGCTTCTTATAGAAAATGATACACGCGTGGTTCACCAGCTGCTCGAAACGAGCGGATTTGCCGATCATCTCGTTCGGCTGCTCCAGCCACTCCAGATACTGCCTTCTGTCGTCGCCCTGGGAGCAAACCAATATATTCACTATGAGATTCTGTGTGTTCAGACCCAAACCGCGAAGTGTACCTTCACTGCCGCACTATTCACCAACTCCACGGGGACTTGGAGATTCATTTCTTTTGAAAGGCTCTTCACCGCTCTGTCCAGGTAGTCCCCGTGGCTGGTCGGCATCACCTGCCCATTTTGAAAACGCCGCAATTCTTCTGAAAAGGTGTCAATATTATCTACAACTCACGGGCATCCTCTGCTCCCACCTTTCTCCATATCTACGGGGATCAGCTCGTCTAGTTCGTTCATCATGCCCTCAAGGCAGTTCAGCGTCACCACTCCATACAGTTTCGCTCGCACAAGATACTGATAGCTGGTTTTGATCAATATCTTCTTCTTCTGGTTCTGCGTGTTCATCTTAATGGCTCTCGCCAACGCGTTCGCTGTCAGCTGCTTGTCCAACAAAGAGCCCAGGGAAAAGTCATCACTGTCTCGCCTTCTGCGCCTTCTTGCGCATCGCCATGTCGATGATCGAGGGGAACAGGTACTGCAGCACCACCACCGCCTTCATGTAGAACGGGGCCACCACCAGGTTCCCTCTCCGCTCCGCAACAGCGCGGCGAATCATCTCCGCCAATTCGCCCGGCTCCATGCCCTTCTTCGTGTTGCTGTCCATCTTGTTGTAGCTCGCGCCGCTGCCCATGATGGAGTTCAGGCTGTGGTTCGTCCTACGTGTCACCCTCGCATCCCCGTCCCCACTTCACGTAGGCAGGCGACACGGTCAGGATGTTCACGCCGTTGGCGGCTTCTTCCGCACGGAGACTGTCGCAGTAGCCCTGGAGGGCGTGCTTCGCGCCGGAGTAGCTGGAACGCACCGGAATGGCCAGCAGGCCCTGGATGCTGCTGATGAACACGACCGTTCCCGCGTGCTGCTTCCGCATGGACGGCAATGCCGCCTTCGCCAGCAGAATGGGGCCCATGAAGTTGGTCTGCATCATCTTCTTCTCCACCTCGGGCGTGGTCTCATCGTTGAAGGCGCGAATGCCCAATCCGCTGCTGATCACCAGCACATCGATAGAGCCGCAGAGATTCAGCACCTTCTATGCGTCAGTCCATGCTGTGACGTGCTACGTCCACCGCACTGGGGAACTCTTCGTCCTTCTCAACATCGACAAGCACAATGGGATACTCAGATTCGGGCTTGCTCGTGCGCTTTATTATTTCCTGCTGCACCTCCTTCAACTTTCCCTCGCTGCGCGAGCTCAGTACGACCTTCTTTCCGGCTACTGCGTACTGGATCGCCACTTCTACTCCTAATACTGGCCGCAGGTGTGATACCCTTTCCGATTCCAGAGCTGGCTCCGATAACCCACACCACCCTCGAAGCATCGCTGATTTGTTTCTTTGATTTGATAAACAGATACACTGCCGCAGATAGAATTACAACGGCAATCGAAATCACCAATCCCGTTTCCATGACAAACAATTAGTGGCGTACAGACGTGTACTCTTTCCCCAATGACTCTCTCGCAGTGCCCAGCTTTGGAGACGCGTGCATCACTCCAAAGAACACTTCGCAGGGGCGTGGCAATAGCGGCAAAACCCGAACTCGCGCCCGAAGAATCATTGGCGAACGAGGAGAGCACACAATCACAGAAAGAATGACGTTACAGGAAGAGAAAGGGGTTCTGAATTGGCGAATTGCAACCGTCGTGTTGTTCATCATCTTTGCAGAGCAGCTCGTGTGCTCCATGCTGTATGCCGACTCCCCCTTTTTGATTGAGGAGTACTTCCCCGGAGTGGTTTCCTATACAATTTCTGATCGCGTAGATCGATTCAAAGCAGATTGGCCACTATGCTGGCTACATCGTTTCTATGTACAATATCGGCCAGATTCCGGGGTGTTTGTACTGGGGATGGCATGCGGACCACTTTGGGAGAAAGCATGGCTTGATCCTCGTCACCATTTGTGTTTCTTTCGATTTCCTCTCACCATATAGTGGATGGATTACTGATGATCGCCTTCGGATTCTGCACCAACTTCTACGCCGCCATTACCTTCCGTTTCCTCTGGGGAATGAGCGACGGCTACCTGGGCATCTGCAAGACGATTCTGTCCGAAATCTGCTCCCCCGACATGCTGCCCTTCACGACCGGAATGACCTTTGTGGGTTTTGCGATTGCGGGGTTGCGGCAGTGAAGCGTCGTTATGCGTAGCACGCTGGGCCCGATCATCGGCGGCTATATGTCCGATCCGGAGAAGCTCCTTGCCGGACTGATCGAGCGGATCCCCTATCTCAAGAAGGCCCCATTCGCCATTCCGCTGAGCGTGTGCGGCTTCCTTTCTCTGATCTGTTGTCACATTTCCGCTTCCTCACGCTAAGGCTGTATCATGACAATCCTGTGGGTCGACGAGACTCTGCCTGAGGAGGAGCGCAACAAGCAGCAGCAGATGAAGGCGGATATGAAGGTCTCCCCAATCTCGGCTCCTCACTCGTAGAAGCAGCTCTCCGGTATTCTGCGCAAACGTGACCGCTGCGAGAGCCTCACCACGGAGGAGCACGTGATGATCGAGATGAAGAGCAACAATTACTGGTCCATGTTCAAGGACCCCGTCATCGTGATCACCGTCCTGCTCTACGGTGCGTCCTCTTCCCCGCGGTTATCCCTAGCGTTCGAGGGCCTGATCCAGACCACGTACGACACGCTGCTGCCGGTATGGCTGGCGGCGGACAAGAGCGTGGGCGGCTTCTCGATGGACAAGAAGGACTTGGCGTGGGTGGTGAGTTTCGTCTCGCCCATGCAGATGGCGACGCGTGGGGGCGGCGGGTGCGCGTGAGGCGTAGTGCTGCTGTTCCCGGTGGTGTCGCGGCTGTGCAGCACGCAGCGGTCGTACATCGGGATGAGCTTCATCCAGGTGGCGATCCTGGCGTGTCACCCCGTGGTGTCGACGCTCAACCACATCAGCCTGCAGGGCGTGGTGGCCGCACTGTACTCCGTCATCTCCTCCTTCCACATCATCCGGTCTATTCTGTTCAAATATCCTGAGTGATTTGGGTGTGCTTTGAGTATTGTGAGTGTTTTGAGTGATGTGAGTGTGTTTTGAGTGATGTGATGAGTGTTTTGAGTGATGTGGGTGATGTGAGTGTTCTCAAAGCACTCAAACACACTCAACACCCTCAAAGCCCCTTCAACCCCCAAAAGCATTCCTTCACAGCACTGCCATCTTCGTGCTGATCGCCAACGGCTGCTTCCAGGAGTTCCGCGCCAAGGCCTACTGCCTCAGCCAGGTCCTCGCCGGGCTCATGCGCTTCGTCGTACGTGCGCGACGCGCCGATGAGCTGTAGGGCCCCACGCTGATCCCGATCCTGTTCGCGTGGAGCATCGAGAAGCCCAGACCCTTCCCGCTGAACTACGGCCTGAGCATGTACTGCCTGGCACTGCTGACGCTCGTGTGCATCGTGATGGCCTGGGTGCTTCCCAAGAGCGTCAACGAGGGAAAGGGCTCATTGTACACGGAGGTGGAGAACCGGATGGAGAAGAGGCGGCAGGAGAAGGCGCAGGAGGGACTCGACGCGCCTCTGCTGGAGAACCCTGTGCATTGACGTGTTTGTTGGAAACAGAGGAATGGAACCAGCCCTTGATCCAGTGCCAGAGGAAGCGGTAGAAGGAGCCCAGATTCCAGGAGTAAAACTCGCAGTAGAAGATGAGAAACGGCACGGTCGCGCACATGAGATAGAAGGACAGGATGTTGCGCTTGGCGACGCATTGCCTACGTCCTACACAGCACGAATACCTACCCCATGACCGTGCAGTGGTGGTCGAAGCTAGGAATCAGTGAAAAGAATCACTCCCACCCCTCGAAGCACACGCCGCATGCGGAGCAGTGCGCTGCCCTCGGTGGCCGGTACAGATCGCAAAGGCTGCAGTAGGAATAGCTCAGCGACTCGAGCTTCTCCTGGTTTTCAAGGGAGTTGTCCTCCGTCTTCAGCACAATTCCCGGGTTGCACATTCCCGTGTAGAGAAAGGAGGAAAAACCGACCACGTACATGCAGCGAACCACAAGGGCCAGCGTGGTCCCCCACTGCTCCGACGTCGTGGTCCATATGAAATAGCCTCCAGCCAAGAAGATACACACGAATAGCAGGAACGTCAGCCTATTTGTCACGCCACTCTGCTGGCCAGCACCGGTCCGGCCCGAGCGAAACGGTCAGCCCTTTCCGGCTATGATCCCCGTAGATGATGAAGAAGTGGCCCTGGTGGTAGAACCATCTACGTCTCTCACTGTACCACCTCGTCTGCATACCTTCTGTGCGCTTGCGTCTTCATAACAAAGAGGGGAGAATAATCTGACAGATCTCACATTTCCTGCAACTTGGCATTGTAGGTATCCGCCCGCACCTTCAGCGCATCTACCACCTCGTTGAGCTCCGTGATGGTGGAGAGCACGTTCTCCGCCAGCACCTACATCTCATCCTCTGCTCTTTC
>QWCN01005141.1_pt1 | contig 13136 bp, 10 predicted proteins | sample 1972711 | NCBI WGS metagenome assembly QWCN01 (sample SAMN09866707, study PRJNA288562) | Human gut metagenome isolate term1_stool, whole genome shotgun sequencing... | isolation source: gut | host: Homo sapiens | place: USA: California | reverse complement strand
ATCCTCAAGGATATTGAGGTGGTGAACCGGGAAATGCACCAGCAGCTTCCGGATCTGCCATTGATCTTATTCGGGCATAGTATGGGTTCGCTGGCCGTGCGCGCTTTTGCAAGAGATCATGATGACTGCATGGACATGCTGATCGTTTGCGGTTCTCCAAGCAAGAATGGGGCAAGACCTCTTGGAGAAGCAATTGCCCATATGGAAAGTGCTGTGTTTGGACCAGCCCACAAGAGTAAAGTCATCGAAACCCTTTCCTTTGCCGGAAATGTGATGCGCTTCCGCAAGGACAAAAACTGTACTTCCTGGATTTGTGCCAATAAGGCAGCTGCGCAGGAGTACTCCGATTCTGAACTTTGTGGCTTTACTTTTACAGATGATGGCTATCTGGCACTTTTTGAGCTGATGAAGCGTGCTTACGACGTAAAGCACTGGCACTGCACCAGACCGAAAATGCCCGTGCTTTTTGTCAGTGGCTCTGATGATCCCTGTATGATCAACGTGCGTCATTTTGCAAAAGCAGTGCAGGATATGCGGCGCGCCGGTTATGTAGACGTGAAAGGCAAGCTGTATCCGGGAATGCGCCACGAAATTCTGAACGAGACAGACCGGAAGAGGGTTTATCACGACATTGCCTTTTATATAAAGAAAAAGGGCTTTTGAGAAAAGACGTCCATTATGCATAAGATGCTCTATTTTGCACATACTCACAGAAATACAGTGTGAAATGGAGAACTATATGAGAAAAAAAGGCTGGATTCTGCTGCTGGTTCTTCTGGGTGTGGCTTTTCTTATGAGCTGCGGCAAAGATACGGAGCCGGATGAAGCAAAAGGGGAACTGGTAAGAATTGAGAGGGAAGGATGCCAAGCTGGTGTCCTTCTTTTTTTGAACTAAAAAATAGATTAGTTTTATATAGATTGCAGAAATGATTTTTGAAACAGGCTCCCAAGTCTTTTTTAAACATGCTGTAGTGTTATGACAAACAATCTGCGCTTGTGAAACAAACAAATGTCTTTGTATAAAATACACAAAAAACACACCATAATAGCACTAAAAAATAGTACAAGCTTAAAAAATTGCATTGTCACTGTTCTAAAGTTTAAAATGTTACTTGAATAAAGCAAATTGAAATGCTATAATTTTTTTTACATATTATAAAAATGAACTCTGGTCAGAAATCAGTCTGATATGGGTGTGGTATTTTTGACGACATCTCTCATAAAGGAAAACGAAATAAATGTTTTCGACCGGAAAAAATAAGGAGGAAAAATGGGAAAGTATTTTGCAAAAAGACTTGGAATGGCGATTCTGACTATCTTTCTGGTAGCCTGTCTTACCTTCCTGCTGATGAATGCTGTACCTGGAAGCCCATGGCTCAGTGAAAAAACACCTTCCGAGACCACACTGGCTGCACTGAATGCCAAATATGGACTGGATAAGCCTGTCTATGTACAGCTGTTTATGTATCTGAAAAATATTCTTCACGGTGACTTCGGTGTATCACTTAAGATGCAGAAGAACCGTGCAGTTCTTGACATTATCGTGGATATGTTCCCGGTATCTGCCAAGGTAGGTGCGCTTGCACTTGCATGGGCGATTCTGGTGGGTGTACCTCTTGGCTGTCTTGCCGCATTTAAGAGAGGCAAGCTGACAGACAGCATTCTTCGTGTGATCTGTACACTTGGAATCTCCATGCCAAGCTTCGTTGTGGCATCTGTTCTTCTGGTAACCCTGACCGGAAACAATGCACTGAATCTGTTTCCGTCTATTTTTGATCCGTCGCAGGGATGGCGTGCCTATGTACTGCCATGCTTTGCCCTAGGCTTTTATCCAATGTGCTATACAGCACGTCAGACACGTTCTGCCATGCTGGATTCCTTAAGTCAGGAGTACATTAAGACAGCCCGCGCCAAAGGTCTGAAGAACAAAAAGATTATTTTCAAACATGCTCTTAGAAATGCACTGATTCCGGTTATTACATACTTAGGACCGCAGGTGGCCTTTACCCTTTGTGGTGGTTTCGTTGTAGAGAGCGTATTCTCAATTCCGGGACTTGGACGTTATTTCGTACAGTCCATCCAGAACCGTGATTATCCGGTTATTATGGGAACTACCATTTTCCTGGCAGCATTTATTATTCTGATGAACCTGGTTGTAGACTTCCTTTATAAGGTTGCTGACCCGAGAATCAGCCTTGCGAAAGGAGGAGAATGATCGTGGCAGAAGATAAGAAGATTAAGAAATGTCCGGTGAGTCTTCAGCCGGATATTGAGAACCTCCTTCAGGATTTAAGTCCGGATGATTTTGCATCTGCGTCCAGACAGGAGAAGGATGATTTTATTCAGGACCGCCAGAGTGTTTCCTACTGGAAAGATGCCTGGAGAAGATTAAAGAAAAATGTGGTGGCTATGGTTGCACTTGGTGTGATCGTATTCCTGTTTTTGTTTGCCTTTGTGGGCCCGCTTCTGATTCCATATGGCTATGACGAGTTTAACAAAGGTGCTGAGAACCTTTATCCCTATCACTACACACTGGAGGACACCCAGCGTGTGAACGACGAGATCGCTTCCAGAACCCAGTCCGATGTAGTGGATGTAGATGAAATGATCGCCCAGGCGAAAGCAGAAGCTGAGAAAAAGGGCGAGAAATTTACAAAGAAAGATGAAGCAGTTATCCGTGCAAAAGCAAAAGTTGCTGCAAAACCTTCAGAAGACTCTTCTGAGGAGCAGAGTGTAGATGAGGATTCCGTCCGCAAGGAGCTTGGAATCAAGAAACATATTTTCGGTTATTCCCAGGCAGAGCTTGAGCGCAAGGCAAATGGGGAAAAAGTATTCCCACATGTGTTTGGTACTGACATGTATGGCCGTGATATTCTGGTCCGTGTTATGTATGGTGCCCGTGTTTCCATGTCTGTCGGCGTATTCGCAGCCATCCTGGTACTGGTGATCGGCGCTCTTTATGGTGCTATTTCCGGCTACTGCGGCGGCAAGGTGGACGCAGTGATGCAGCGTATTGTTGAACTTATTTATGCAGTTCCGGAGATGCTGGTTGTTCTTCTGATTGCAACTGCACTGAAGCCAATCCTTACCGACTATGTGAATTCATCAGGAACCAGTCCTCTGAAATCCTTTGTCAATGTACTTGGACCGAACCTGATCTCCATGTTTATTGCATTTGGTCTGTTATATTGGGTTACCATGAGCCGTATTATCCGTGGCCAGGTACTTCAGCTGAAACAGCAGGAATATGTAACAGCAGCAAGAGCACTTGGTGCATCTGGCGGCAGGATCATCCGTCGTCATCTGCTTCCGAACTGTATCGGACAGATCGTTGTTACTACCTGCCTGCAGATACCGTCTGCAATTTTCCTGGAATCCTTCTTATCCTACCTTGGAGTTGGTGTTTCCGCACCTCTTCCAAGCCTTGGATCCATGGCAACAGACGCACTTAGCGGTATGTACACTTATACTTACAGACTGATCGTACCTTCCGTGATCCTGAGCATTATGATCCTTGCATTCAACTTGTTTGGCGATGGACTTCGCGATGCTCTTGATCCGAAGCTGAAGAAATAAGAGAGGAGGAGAACAATGTCTGAACAGAAAAATAAATTGCTGGAAGTAAAAGACCTGAAAGTCTCCTTCTTTACCCCGGCCGGCGAGGTAAAAGCCGTTGGCGGTATCTCCTATGACCTTGATTATGGCGAAGTTATGGGAGTTGTTGGAGAATCTGGTTCTGGAAAGAGCCAGGAGGCATATTCTATTATGGGGCTTCTTCAGTCCCCAGGTAAAGTTATCGGAGGCTCCATTACCTTCGAGGGAAAAGATGTCCTTTCTTTTTCCAAGGAAGAGATGACTGCGTTCCGCGGAAACAAAGTAGCTATGATCTTCCAGAATCCCATGACCTGTCTGAATCCGGTTTACACCATCGGAAATCAGCTTGTGGAAGCTCTTCGTGCCCATGATAAGAAAATCAGCAAAGAAGAAGCCCAGAAACGTGCCATGGAAATGATGGAACTGGTTGGAATCAATAATGTGGAGAAGCGTATGAAGCAGTATCCACACGAGTTTTCCGGCGGTATGCGACAGCGTGTCATGATCGCTATGGGACTGATCTGCCATCCGCAGCTTCTGATCGCAGATGAGCCGACCACAGCCCTTGATGTTACCATTCAGGCACAGATCCTTGACTTGATGAAGGATCTTCAGAAAAAGACCGGAATGGGAATCATTTTCATCACACACAACCTTGGTGTTGTGGCAGATATCTGTGACAAGGTATCCGTTATGTATGCAGGTAAAATTGTGGAGCAGGGACCTGTAGATGACATTTTCTACGAGCCTGCACATCCATATACAAAGGGTCTTCTTCGTTCCATGCCCCGTGTTGATGCCGAGAGCTATGAAAGACTGATCCCAATCGAGGGAACCCCGGTTGATATGCTGAATCCGCCGGAAGGATGTCCGTTTGCTCCACGTTGTGAGCATTGCATGAAGATCTGTCTGAAGAAAATGCCTCCTTACGTGGAAGTGGGCGAGAAACATCGTTCCGCCTGCTGGCTTCGGGTTCAGGAGCTTATGAACAAGGAGGAGAAATAAATGGCAGAAGAAAAGAAGCTTCTTGAAATTGAGAATTTACGAAAGTATTTTCCGGTAAACGGCATAAAAGGTCCGGGGGTACAGGCTGTACAGGATGTTTCCCTTTATATCAAAAAAGGTGAAACACTCGGTCTTGTAGGAGAGTCCGGATGTGGAAAGACTACACTGGGAAGAACGATTCTTCGCCTTTATGAGCCAACCGGAGGAAAGATTATTTATGATGGCGAAACCATTTACGACAATCCTCTGGATAAAGACGGCAAACCTCTTGGAAAAGCCAAAGCTGCCAAAATGCTTCCCTACAGAAGAAAAATGCAGATCATTTTCCAGGATCCGTCCGCTTCCCTGGATCCTCGAATGACAGTTGGTGAGATCATTGGAGAGGCCATTGATATCCACAAGCTTGCAGCGAGTAAGAAAGACCGCGCTGACATGATCAAAGAGCTGCTGGCACAGGTTGGATTAAATACAGAGCATGCAAACCGTTATCCACATGAGTTTTCCGGCGGTCAGCAGCAGCGTGTTGGTATTGCCCGCGCCCTTGCAGTAAAACCGGAGTTCATCGTCTGTGACGAGCCGATTTCCGCATTGGATGTTTCTATCCAGTCACAGGTGGTAAACATGCTGGAGGACATGCAGGAGCAGATGGGCCTGACTTATCTGTTCATTGCCCATGATCTTTCCGTTGTCCGTCATATTTCCAATAGAATCGGTGTTATGTATCTTGGCTCTCTTGTTGAGTTGGGAGAGAGCTATGAGCTGAACAGACATCCGATCCATCCATATACACAGACCCTGCTTTCCGCAGTTCCGGTTCCGGATCCAAAGCTGAGCCGGACAAGAAAGCGTATTATTCTGGAAGGAGACGTGCCAAGTCCTATGAATCCGCCAAGCGGATGCCGTTTCCACACCAGATGTCCATATGCCACTGAAAAGTGTAGCCAGGTAGCTCCTGTGTTCAGAGAGCATGAGCCGGGTCACTGGGCAGCCTGCCATTTACTGGACAAATAAAGGGAGTTTAGGTATTTCGTTCTTCCTCACGGAAGAGCTGATGAATACAAGCGTCGATTCTCATCTCTCATGCGGCGCAAAAAAGCATAAAGGAGGAAATGTAATGAGAAGAAAATTTATGTCTATGGCACTGACTGCAGCTATGGTATTAAGCATGGCAGCAACTCCTGTATTCGCCGAGGATACAGCATCTGACGAAGGATTCAACCTGAACCTTTGTATCGCATCTGAACCACAGACAATTGACCCTGCACTGAACTCTGCAGTTGATGGAGCTATCATGTGCAACCATATGTTCGAAGGCCTGGTTAAATGGGTAAATGACGGTGAAGGAAATGCTGTCACAGCTCCTGGACAGGCTGAGTCCTGGGAAAAGACTGAGAACGAAGATGGTACAGTTACTTACACAGTTAAACTTCGTGACGGTATCAAATGGTCTGATGGACAGGCTGTAACAGCTGGTGACTTCGTTTATGCATGGCAGCGTCTTGCAAATCCTGAGACAGCAGCAGATTACTGCTACATGATCGACATGGTAAAAGGATATGACGCAATTGCTGATGGAAGTGCTGATCCAAGCACTCTTGGAATTACAGCAGTTGATGATCAGACTCTTCAGATCGATCTTACCTATGACTGCCCGTATTTCGAAGAAATCATGGCATTCCCGGCAACCTTCCCGGTTCGTCAGGATATGGTAGAGAGCAGTGACAACTGGACATTTGATCCAAGCACCTACATTGGTAATGGACCATACAAAATGACAGAGTGGTCTCACAACGCTTACATTTCCATGGAGAAGAATGAGAACTACTATGACTATGAGAACCTTGGACCGGATACCATCAAGTTTACACTTCTTGATGACAACAACGCAATGCTCAAAGGTTACAACAACGGAGAGCTTGATTTCATCGAGAACCTTCCTGTAGACGAGATCCCGACCTACCTTGCTTCTGGCGAGCTTGAGATTGGTGACTATCTTGGAACCTACTATGTATGCTTCAACACAGAGGACGAAGTTTTCTCTGACCCTAACATCCGTAAAGCATTCTCACTTGTAATCGACCGTAACTACATCGTAGAGAACGTTTCTCAGGCTGGTGAGGTTCCGGCTGACGGATATGTACCGAACGGTGTAAATGATGCAGCTGGTGCTGGTAGTGATGACTTCCGTACAGTAGGCGGTTCTTACTACAGCATTTCCGATGAGGATTATGAGGCTAACTGCGAAGAGGCTCGTCAGCTTCTTGCAGACGCTGGTTATCCGAACGGCGAAGGCTTCCCGACTGTAGAGTATCTGTACAACACAGCTGATAACCACAAGAAGATCGGTGAGGCTCTTCAGAACATGTGGCAGACAGAGCTTGGTGTAACTGTTAACCTGAACAACCAGGATTGGAACGTATTCCTTCAGAACAGAAAAGATGGTAACTACCAGATCGCTCGTAACGGCTGGATCGCAGACTACAACGATCCTTGCTCATTCCTGGATATGTGGTACACAGACGGCGGCAACAACGACGCTCAGTACTCCAACCCAGACTATGATGCAGCCATCGATGCAGCAAAAGCTACTTCTGATCCGGAAGAGCGTATGAAAGCATTCCACGAAGCTGAGGATATCCTCATTGGACAGGATAGCGTGCTTGCTCCGATCTACTTCTATACACAGCCATATATGCTCAATCCAGACATTGACGGCATGTATTACACACCACTTGGATACTTCTTCTTCGGTTATACAAGCAAGAAATAATTCAGGCAAAAGAATATAAGTCTTTTGGCATTACTTAAATGTGATGATGAAGGAAATGACAGGCATTCGGAATTTTTCCGGGTGCCTGTTTTTATGAGCAGCAACCGAAAGCGGGATAAAATTTGCGAAGCTATTTTATCCTGTTGACCGATTATGCATGATAGCGGTATAATAAGCAGATAATGGTTATTGAACCAGACAGGAGGAACATATGATGAGAGCCAGCGGTATTTTATTGCCTATATCCAGTATCCCTTCCAACTATGGAATCGGATGTTTTTCTAAAGAAGCTTACGCTTTTGTAGATCAGCTTGCAGAAGCGGGTCAGAAATACTGGCAGATTCTGCCACTTGGACCTACCGGATACGGGGATTCCCCTTACCAGTCTTTTTCCACATTTGCAGGAAATCCTTATTTCATTGATTTGGAGGAATTGATCCAGAGAGACCTTCTCACAGCAGCAGAATGTGCAGAATGTGACTGGGGCGGCAGCAGAAGCTATGTGGACTATGAGAAGGTTTATCTTTCCAGATTTTCCCTTCTTCGGAAGGCTTACAGACGTTTTTACCAGATGGATGGGAAAGAAAAGGAGCTTCAGCTGATCCGTGAGGAGATGGAAGCCTTTGAGAAAGAGCAGGGCTTCTGGCTTGCAGATTATTGTCTTTATATGGCAATAAAGGACAGCCTGGAGGAAATTTCCTGGAATCAGTGGCCGGAGGACTTAAAGACACGTAAGCCGGAGACGCTTGCTAAGGCAAGAGAGGAGCTGAAGGAAGATATCAGCTTCTATGCCTTTCAGCAGTTCTGGTTCTACCGCCAGTGGAACCGGCTGAAGAAATATGCAAATGACAGAGGTATTAAGATCATCGGTGATCTTCCTATCTATGTGGCTTTTGATGGCGCAGATGCATGGGCGAACCCGGATCTGTTCCAGTTTGATGAGGAGGCTACACCGGTAGCAGTGGCAGGATGTCCTCCAGACGCTTTTTCTGCAACCGGTCAGCTGTGGGGAAATCCGCTTTATAATTGGGAATATCACAGAAAAACAGGCTATAACTGGTGGATTCTTCGTATGACTCACTGTATGAAGCTGTACGACAAGGTCCGGATCGATCATTTCCGCGGTTTTGACGAGTACTGGTCAGTTCCCTATGGAGATAAGACCGCTGAGAACGGAAAGTGGGAAAAAGGTCCTGGAATAGAATTGTTCGAGGTTCTGGAGGAGAAAATTAAGGATCTGGATGTGATCGCAGAGGATCTGGGATTTCTTACAGACAGTGTCAGGGAGCTTCTGGCAGAATCCGGATATCCGGGTATGAAGGTGCTTCAGTTTGCCTTTGATGAAAGCGGCGAGAGCGTATATCTTCCTTTCCGATATGATAAAAACTGCATTGTATACACTGGAACCCACGACAATGAGACTACGAAGGGCTGGCTTGGGAACCTTACCCAGTCAAACAGAGACTATGTGAACCAGTACACAGCCTGTGAGGATAAAGACACAGATGAATGTGTATGGGGGCTTATCCGGGCGGCACAGTCCTCAGTAGCAGAAGTGTGCGTAGTACCTTTGCAGGATTATCTCTGTCTTGGAAATGAAGCGAGAATGAATACGCCGTCTACTTTGGGAGACAACTGGAAATGGCGTCTTACAAGAGGTCAGCTTACGGATGAGATTATTCATAGAATTAACGCCATGACCAGATTATATGGACGAATCCAGGAGAATAAGAAGTAAGATGAAGAGATTGCTTAGATTTTTGAAGGGCTACGAGAAAGAAAGCTTTCTGGCTCCTTTGTTCAAAATGCTGGAGGCCACCTTTGAGCTGATCGTGCCTCTGGTTGTTGCCAGAATCATGGATATCGGCATTAAGAATCAGGACAATGTCTACATCTGGCACCAGTGTGTGATCATGGTACTGCTTGGAGTGATTGGCCTTGCATGCTCTCTGACTGCACAGTATTTTTCTGCAAAGGCAGCCATGGGATTCAGCACTGCCCTTCGCAAGGAGCTTTTTTCCCATATCAGCAGGCTTTCTTACAGAGAACTGGATATGCTTGGAACTCCTACCCTTGTGACAAGGATCACCAATGACGTGAATCAGGCACAGACTGGTGTGAACATGGTACTTCGTCTGTTCCTTCGTTCTCCTTTTATTGTTGTGGGTGCAGTGATCATGTCCTTTACCATTGATGTGAAGATTGGCCTGATCTTCCTGATTGCGGTTCCGGTGATCTCCATTGTAATTTACGGAATTATGCGCACAACAGTGCCAATTTACAAAAAGGCTCAGTCCTTCCTGGACAGAATTTCCCTGATCACCAGAGAGAATCATGTGGGTGCCAGAGTGGTAAGGGCTTTTGGAAGACAGCAGGAAGAATATAAAGAATTTTCAGAAGTAAACGACGATTACACCAATGTGCAGGTAAGAGCGGGAAAAATTTCCGCACTTCTGAATCCTGCTACTACGGTTATTATGAACTTTTCCATTATCGGAATCCTCTGGTATGGAAGCAGGGAAGTGTCTGTGGGTATTCTTACACAGGGGGAAGTGGTTGCCCTTGTAAACTATATGAACCAGATCCTGATCGCACTGATCGCTCTTGCAAACCTGATCGTGGCAGTGACAAAGGCTATGGCTTCCGGTGTGCGTCTGAATGAGGTGCTGGATACACAGCCGTCTCTCACGGATCAGGGCAGCAGTGTTCAGAAAGAGAATGCAGGCGCTGCAAGAGTTGTTTTTGAAGATGTGAGCTTTACCTATGCAGGCAGCAAGGAGCCGGCACTTTCCCATATTTCCTTTACGGCAAAACCAGGTGAGACCATCGGTATCATCGGTGGTACCGGATGTGGTAAATCCACTCTGGTCAATCTGATTCCACGTTTCTATGACGTAACTTCTGGTAATGTGGTAATTGATGGAAATAATGTAAAAGAATATCCATTTTCACAGCTTCGTAAAAAGGTGGGGATGGTACCACAACAGGCAGTTCTGTTTAAAGGAACCATCCGTGACAATATGAAATGGGGGAAAGAGGACGCTTCAGAAGAGGAAATCCAGCGGGCTCTTTCCATTGCGCAGGCAAGTGATTTTGTAAAAAGTAAGCCGGAGGGCTTAAATACCATGGTAAGTCAGGGCGGCGCCAATCTTTCCGGCGGACAGCGCCAGCGTCTTACCATAGCAAGAGCACTGGTGGGAGATCCGGAGATCTTGATCATGGATGACAGTGCTTCTGCCCTTGACTTTGCCACAGATGCGGCTCTTCGTCATGCCATTCATGAGCAGACAAAGGGAATGACTGTGTTTATCGTTTCCCAGAGAGCAACCTCCATCAAGCAGGCAGACAAGATTCTGGTCCTGGATGATGGTGAGCTGGCTGGTGTGGGAACACACAAAGAGCTTATGGAATCCTGTGAGGTCTACAGAGAAATCTGCCTGTCACAGCTTTCTGAACAGGAGGTGAACCGCTGATGGGAAAGAATAAAGAGACTATGAAGAGGGTACTTAGATTTATCAGCCCTTACAAAGCAAAAATTATCATTATGCTTCTGACAGCGCTTGTCACCGTTGGATTTACCCTGTATACACCCATTCTTATTGGTAACGGTGTAGATAATATCGTAGGTCCGGGAAATGTAAATGTAGCCGGACTTTTAAAGGTACTTGGAACTCTGGCTGTGATCGTTGTGGGAAATGCAGTTTCCCAGTGGGTGATGAACCTTCTTACCAACCAGGTTACCTACAGCGTGGTGCAGGATGTGCGAAGCCAGGCGTTTGCCCATCTTCAGGAGGTGCCGGTATCTTATATAGATGCCAATCAGCCAGGAGATATTTTAAGCCGTATTGTTTCTGATGTCAGCCAGTTTTCAGATGGTCTCCTTATGGGCTTTACCCAGCTGTTTACCGGTGTGCTGACCATCTTTGGAACCATTGGATTTATGCTTTCCATCAGTGTGAAGATTGCAGTGATCGTCATTTTGCTTACTCCGATTTCCCTGTTTGTGGCAAGCTTTATTGCAGGCAGAACCTTCCGCATGTTCCAGGAGCAGTCCGAGAAGAGAGCGGAGATGACTTCTATTGTGGAAGAGCTTGTTGGAAATCAGAAGATCGTGCAGGCTTTTTCCTATGAGGAGAGAGCCAATGAAAGATTTGGAAAAGTAAATGAGGAGCTTCGCGTCTGCGGAATCAAAGCGATTTTCTTTTCCTCTATTACAAACCCGTCCACACGTTTTGTAAATGGCCTTGTTTACACAGCAGTTGGAATTTTTGGTGCATTTACAGTAATTAAGGGCGGTATGACTGTGGGACAGCTGACCAGCTTCCTGAACTATGCAAATCAGTATACCAAGCCGTTTAATGAGATTTCCGGCGTTATCACAGAGCTGGAGAATGCGTTGGCATGTGCAAAACGTCTCTTTGACTTTATTGACACACCGGCACAGGAGCCAGATGCGCCTGGTGCTGCAGAACTGGAGAAAGCAGACGGTCGTGTAAGCGTGGAGAATGTTTCCTTTTCTTACCGAAAAGAAGTTCCGCTTCTTACTGATATTTCCATTGACGTAAAACCCGGACAGAGGATCGCCATCGTCGGACCTACCGGATGCGGTAAGACCACAATGATCAACCTTCTTATGAGATTCTATGATGTAGATAAGGGACAGATTAAGGTAAGCGGTTATCCGGTAAGAGAGCTGACAAGAGACAGCCTGAGACGAAACTTTGGTATGGTGCTTCAGGAGACCTGGCTGAAGGCAGGAACCATCCGCGAGAACATTGCCTATGGAAAGCCGGATGCGACTTTGGAAGAGGTTATGGAGGCAGCTAAGCATGCACATGCCCATAGTTTTATCAAGCGTATGCCAAACGGCTATGACACCGTGATTTCAGAGGGCGGCGGAAATATTTCCCAGGGACAGAAGCAGCTTCTCTGCATTGCAAGGGTTATGCTGATGCACCCGGCTATGCTGATTCTGGACGAGGCCACTTCTTCCATTGATACCCGTACTGAGGTGAAGGTGCAGAAGGCTTTTGCAGAGTTGATGGAAGGAAGAACCAGCTTTATTGTAGCACATCGTCTTTCCACTATTCAGGAGGCAGATCTGATCCTGGTCATGAAGGACGGAAATATTATCGAGCAGGGCAGACATGAGGAATTGCTGGCGAAGAAGGGCTTCTATGCGAATCTGTATGAGAGTCAGTTTGCTATTTCATAAGGGGGATGAATATGGAAAATAAGAATCTGGAAGAGACTGATGTAAATGAGAAGCAGAAAGCCAGAAATGGGAAGTCTGCTATGCCTATGAGAACCTGCCTGGTTATGATTCTGGCAGGGGTTTATGTGGCTTATCTTGGTGTTTCACTTTGCCAGAATGTAATAAATGGTGCTGAGGGCAGCAGTCCTGGCTTTATGGTTGCGGGAGTGATTTTTATTGTGCTTGGCGTGGCTTTCGTGATCAATGGAATCCGCGGCAGCATAAAGGCTGGCAAGATTCAGAAGGAGTCGAATGCAGAAAGTGAAGCGCAGGCTTCTGAGACAGAAACTTCAAGGACAGTTGAATCTAAAATGGAAAGTACTTCATCCTTGAATAAGAAAATGTCTATTGCTGACCGCGCTAATCTGGTTAGCCAATTAGGGGATGCGACAGAGGATGAAGAATAGAGAGTAATGTTTTTTGAAAAGAAATTGATATATTAGATAGTGTTAATATATGTATGAAAAATGAGTGGTGTAGTTATTTCGAGAACGATGTACTAGTTTGCAGACC
>QWCN01006571.1_pt1 | contig 13137 bp, 18 predicted proteins | sample 1972711 | NCBI WGS metagenome assembly QWCN01 (sample SAMN09866707, study PRJNA288562) | Human gut metagenome isolate term1_stool, whole genome shotgun sequencing... | isolation source: gut | host: Homo sapiens | place: USA: California | reverse complement strand
TTATATTACTTAATGCTCCATTTCCTCGCGAGGAACAGGGTCAGGGAGGACCTTGCTCTTCTTAATCACACGATCGTCCAGAGTCGGACCCACGCCGTGATAGCCACGACTACACCTCACTGTAACCCCACAGAACTACCAAGACTCAAGAATCGACGCCAGGGCGCCCACAAAGAACGTCAGCTTGAAGAAGTCGGGGACATTGCCGCGCTACCCATCATTCTCCTCTCCCTCGGCCTACAGCAAGACCGGCCACAGCACCGGCAGCAGCGCCGGACACGAAGTAGCCCCACCAGTCGTTCTTGTTGCGGATCGTGTACTACGTCTCATGTCCCACACCAATTGTTCACCATCCACGTGCCGAAGCCCTCGTAGGCAGCGCCGCACAGAGAGAGGATGATCTACCCGATCACAGCGCCCACACATCCCAAACGGCCGGGCGAATGATCATCTTCGCGGAGCGAGCAAGCGTGGTCGGACGAACTATGCCTCACTTCCCTGTGCCTGCGCCCTCACTGTCAGGTCTGTAGGGAGGACGAACCCACACGGTGCTCACGCCTCCGAAGAAGGAGCCGATGGCAATGCCGGACCACTACGCCGTGAGGCGAGATACGCGCTTCCCACGAAACCGCGAGTGATTCTCCTCTTGTAGTCCTTATCGTCTGTAGGCTTCATCGTCGCCTTGAACTTTTCCCAAGCGCGCATTATGGTACGAATCGAAGGGATCTTGAGCGTCTTCCCTCTCGCGCGTTCCGTCATCGGTTCTCCTTCCTCATCAAGGAAGTGATTGTCTTGCTTGTTTTCGTTACACGCGCATCATGAGAAGAAAAAAGATGTGTTTTCATAACAAGCCCATCATGAGAAGGAGAGTGAGGTATTCTCCCAGCAAACCCATCATGAGAAGGAAAGGTGAGCTGATTTCACAACAAACACACTTAAGCAGACTCCTCCGTGGGAATGGTGAGATCGAGATCGTGGCCGGTGATTCTCTTGTAGATGCTCAGCACGTCGTCAGCCACTGTCTCGAAATGGCTACGCCTCACACCTTCACACCTACACTCACCTCGTGGCATCGTAGGAGGTGGAGATGTAGCAGGAATCCTCCTTGCCGTCGGCGATAGGCTCGTACGTGTCGGACACCTCGTCGAAGCGCTCCAGTACGTCGCCCAGCAGATCGATGGCCGGCGCCAGCTCCGCCAGCGGGTCGGCGGTCTCCACGGTGGTGGAGGCAATCGCGATGTAGATGCCCTTGGCACACACCGCGTGGTCGAAGGACACGCAGGACACGTAGATGTCTACGCCTCACGCCATATGCAATATCATACCGGAGTTGCGCTTGGGGTAGCCGGCGCGCTCCACCTGCTTGGTGGGGATGATGATCTGCGCGGACTTGGAGTCGCCCGTGCCGGCGATGGGGTGGTTCAGGAAGCAGATGGAGCGCACCACCTTGCCCGTCTCGCGCAGCATGTCGTCGGGGAAGTACGACGGGTCGCCCACCACGAAGTCGCAGGAGGCCGCCTCGCCGTTGGACACCACGCCCTTGATGTGCCCGTCGTCGTCGAACAGCAGCTCGTCGGGGTTGCGGTCCAGCATGAACACGCCGCCCTTGATGGCGCACAGGCGCGAGAAGCCCTCGGGCAGCCCGCCCAGGCCGTACATCGGGTACAGGAATGGCGAGGACCCGTACTGGTTCAGCGAGTGCCCGTACAGCTTCATCGCCTTCACCGTCTCCAGCGCCGGCTCGTCCAAGTAGTCGTCGTTCAGGCGCAGCGCCATCGCGTGGCCCGTGAACTCCTGGCAGTTCTCGTCCAGTCCGTACTTCTTGTACAGCTCGCGCATCGTCATGTGCATCAGCGGCACGTCCTTGTCCGCCGGCACGCCGCCCTCGCCCGGAATCTCCATCGGCAGCACGTTCGACAGGAAGCTGCGGTAGCGCATCTTCTGCATCAGCGACAGCAGCGGCGTGCTCAGCGCCTCCTGCGTCGTCGCGGGCATCTACCGCTTATGGGTGGGGAAATCACACACCTTGCTCACCGTCTTGTTCTTGCCGTTGAATACGTAGCTGCCCTCGATCTGCTTGAAGTCCAGGTAGTTCGTCACCTTCGTCAGCAACAGCATGTTCACCAGATTACCGCACGCCATCAAAAACTTCGGGATCAGGTCCACGTTGGTGTCTCGGTTCTGGCCCAGCTTCGCAAACTCCTCCTGCGTGGGCTCTCGGTTCCTGAACTTCTTGAACAGGTTCTACAGCGTCATGCGCCATGCCGCAATCGCACCGTCAGATTGAGAGAGGCGCAGTCGCCACCGTAGTAGTCGTTGCGGTCGAGAACCAGCACCTACGCCGTAATGCGCAGGGATTCGGACAAACCTTCTTGCCCTCCGTGGCGAGCAGTCCGGCGACGATGCACTCCTTCAGTCCGGTGCCGAGGATAATCGCGTCGTACTTGCCATCAGCGAGAGCGGGGTACTCCGTTCCCAGAATCGTTACAGGCGGAATGGGCTCTCCATTGTGGAATTGAAAAGAACACAGAAATGGGTTGGATTGTGAAGATAGAGCGCGAATCATCCCAAGCGGACAGTGTGGGGCGCCTTGATCATCAAGGCGGTGGTCTGTTGATAAAGCGAGACGGCGTTTTCAGAATTCCTCAATCGGAGGCGACTACAGTTTCTTGTTCGGTTCAATGCAGTTGGATTTGGGCTCGTACGCGTGACCAAATAGGGAAAATAGCAAGATTGAGTGGCCCACGGATGCCTCTCGCTACAAGCTGCAGGGAGTGATTGGAAAGGTGAACGCCGTGCGTTTCGGAGTAATGGCTAGGGAGCCTTTGCAAAGGTACACCAAGCGCTCTGCCTGGACAACAATATTACCGTGGCCATCAAGATTTTGAAGTTGGAGGACCCGTCGATCAACCTGGAGGATATCCGCAAAGAAGTCCTCACGATGAAGCTTTGCGATAACGAGAACGTGTTGACCTGCTACTGCTGTTTCAACGTGGGCTCCACGCTGTGGATCGTCACGCCGCTCATGATAAAGGGATCCTTCTTGCGTATTCTCCAATATCTCGCCTCCCAGCACCTGATTCGAGACGGTCAGGGATTCCAGGTACCTTGGGTGCGAGCACTCGTCTCACGCATAGGAGGACATTGTGGCATATATCATCCGTGAAACGGCGAAGGGTCTGAAATACCTGCACGAATCAAATCTGCTTCATCGGTTTCTCTTCTGTCCTCGCCTCATGGCTAGAGATGTGAAGGCCGGCAACATTCTCGTGGATGACAAGGGCAACGTCCGTCTCGGCGACCTTGGCGTGGCGCGTCTCCTCGAGGGCACCGTCAAGAACCAGGAGGCGAGCACCTTCGTGGGCACGCCATGCTGGATGGCTCCTGAGGTGATGAACCGTGATCAATACGACTCACGGGTGGTTCCAGTGGCGGTTTCTCACTCACAGGCAGACATCTGGTCGCTGGGCATCACGGCGCTGGAGTTGTTCAAAGGCGTGCCGCCCATGGCGAAGTTCGAGCCGATGGAGATCATCATTCGCACGCTGCAGGGCGATCCGCCCTCGTTCTCCTCCTACAGCGACAACTACCCGGTGAAGCCGTCGTCGGCGTTCGTGAGCTGGGTGAGTTCGGTGCTGAAGAAGGACCCGTCGCAGCGGTACACGGCGGAGAAGGTGCTGAGTCACCGCTGGATGTCGCTGGCGGACCAGGGCAAGGAGAGTTTGCTGGAGCTGCTGAAGACAGTGCCGGACCTGAAGGGACACGAGGAGCAGCAACAGGAAATGCCGGGGTGAGTGAGAGGAAGTGGGGTGAGGCGTAGGAAGGAGGTGCAGTATGTGAAGAATACGACGTGGAACTTCTCGCTGCCGTGAGGGAGAGGAGGCGGGGTGAGGCGTAGGAGCGCGACGAAGAAGGAGGGCTCGGACAACTCGTGGTTGGGGAAGTTCAATGATGTATCAGTAAAGGAGACGGAAGTTCCCTAGTTCGTGTAGTCTATTGCTGGCTGTTTGTGACAAACACGATAATCCGGTAGACAATCAATAACGGTCGTCCAAAACAGCGGGTCGCTTAAATGGGACGAGCCACAGGGATGTTACCGCTGACTCCGCCCACCGCTTTGTGGAACAGCGACTTGCCGCACATGCACATGCCGATCACCACCTACGCCTCACACGCTCATCCCGCACGTACCAGCACGTCGACGGCGTACCACGCGGCACCGATCAGGAGGAGGACCACGCCCGTGATGTTCTGCTCACTCGCCGACTGGCCAAAGCAGTCGTACTCCTTCGTCGTGGCGATGTATTTGTCGCTGCAGCCGCGCGTGAACTCCGAGGCGGCGATCACGGGGTCGAGGTTGGAACGCACCACCACGGGAATGGTGGCAGGGAGCGTCTGGGTCTTGGTGTAGGCGGCGGCCTGGTAGGTGTTGGAGTAGTAGCAGCCGTCGCCGGTGTAGGACAGCTTCTCCTTGGCGGGAGAGTCTGCAGTCCACTTGTCGCCGTTCTTGGCGATGCGGAAGCAGATGTCGCTGATGGTGTAGTACACGTAGCAGTAGTTGTAGGACCACACACCACCTCTGTCAAAACATCTGGACTGGCACTCGTTGTAGTCATCGGTGCAGCCCAGATTGCTGGCGGTGTAGGTCTTGTAGTACTGAACATCGAGAGTCTTTGAAACGATGCTGTTGCCGGCCATGTCCATCACTGTGACCATAATCTGCTGAACGTTGGGGGTGTAGAAATTGGCCATGTAGTATTGCGCAGGAGGGTAAAGGCAACCGTCCGCGGGGTCCTTCTTTTTGTCGCACTTATCGGCAACGGGGTAGTAGGGTCTGCTTTCAAAACTACCCGACGTAGCATTCTGGGGAACCTCATTCATGTACACAACGAACTGCTGATTCCTGAACTCCTCAAGTCCTCCGTCGATCCACTTCTTCGCCCGGACGTTGTACCTACGTATCATCCGAATCGGGCAGTATCTACTCGTTGATACGCTCAACGCGGGTGTTCTTGGAAATAAGCATGATGAAGCCGACCAGAATAAGGATCAGCGGGATGATGATCATGCAGCAGATGCAGGTGCAGATGCGTCCGCAAATAGAATCGTTGTTTGAACCCTTTCCCTTGGCCATTGTGCAGTTAACAAAAATTAAAGTGTGGATGGATGGATCGACAGATACGTTGTTGCAAAGACCAGTGCATGTCGAACTGATTACTGCCATATCTGTCACTGTGTGACGTACTTGGAGGTTTTGGAGGAGAATTCGCTGAAGTGAAACGTGTGGTGGAGAATAACGACCTGTCCGATGGTATGGATTTGATAGGCTACGTCGATTGGATGCTGATTACCCTCTTTTAGCAAGATTCTGGTGGTACGCTATTACCCTGGAATCGGATGAGAAAAACAGTGCACGATCACCATCCTGTCGTATCCATTCCACGGACTGGTTATTTGAGCCCATTGACACAAAACAAACAGATCATGCCATAAAAGACTTGTACTTTTCAGAAAAGGCCTCCTCTTCCTTGGACTTGCCCCGCTCCGACAACAGACGCTTGATGGATTGGCAGAGCTCCGGTGTCGGCTTCACCTACGCGTTACAACATTCGTCCAAACGCACTTTGCCCTCCTTCACCAGGTCGTCTAGGAATGCAATTCCATTCTCTGGATTGCTCTCCACCATTCCGTATGTCAGGTACAAGAACAGGTCCGATTTCAAATAGCGGTCCAGCATCGAAAAGGCGTTATACATCGCCACAAGGGAATTCGACGATCCATACGATTTCTTCAACTACTCGTCATCTCCACACGTCATTTCCACCCTTTCGACAAGGGCGCCAATCTCCCGATCTTGACTCACCTTCACTTGTCCTCGACGCGATCGATGGTGATTCTTGAGGAACACCTCGTCTGTGTAAAGCAGCACTCCGTGGATGCAGTTCGCTGACTGCGACACTTCTGCCCACTGCAGAATCTCCAGCATGTCCTGCGATGGGAGGCAAATCTGCAAATCGATGATGCGCTTCCACGTCGAAACCGGGATTTGCATGGCGGGATGTGTGGCAATCTACAGATCAGACGAAAGGCTTATCATTACAAATCGCAGCAACACTGCCAATTCAATCATGCGATTCCGCTCTGAGTGCTTCATTTCGTCCAAATAGTCCTCCAAGTTCGAGGGACTCGATTCCCTCTCCTCCAGCCAGCATTCGCTCCATAATCGCGTAAACACGTCGTCACTCTTCGGCACATCGAACACATAGCCAGATCGCATGAGTGTGTGGATGCAGCGCTTCAGCCGCGAGGTCTCGGAATCATCAATCGCGATTCCTCGTTTCTGCATCTCGCAGTACAAGCACAGCATACCCTGCGGGTTCTGCTGCTCGGAACACTTCGTCATTTCGCGCGATAGAATCACATTGAGCAAATCCTTGTCCCCCTTTTGGAAGCGCGTTTGGTTGATGAGTTGCACCGACAGTGAAGGAGAACGCGTTTCGAGGGCATTGAGAAGGATGCTGAGAACAGGGAGCGAAAGGAAGCGATTCTGACTCTTCATCTTGCTTACGATGTGCACGCACAGAGAATCGTATTCGGGATGGGTTGTCAGGGTACGGAGGATATCCTCATACTGGATGGCCGTGATTTCTGAATTCTCGCTGAACAGCCCATAGGTGAAGCTGATTACCTTCTGATGCGCATCGCAGACACGGTAGGCGTGAAGAAGCGCGTCGACCAAGGACATGCGTTGGCCATTCTTCTTCACGGCCGCCTCGTAGAGCATCGTTACGAGATGACTGTCTCCAATCCTTCCAGCGGTAATAATCACGCACTCGTATGCGTAGCTCGAAATGTAGTACTTTGACTGCGCGAAGAAGTCCAAGAGCTTTAGAATGTCTGAAGATTTGTAACAGCAGTTCAGCATATTCATGATGTTGATGTCCACCACATTCCCCGGAACGTAGGGGAGAATCGCAAAGATTTCGTTTATCGATCCGCTGCGCAATGCCTTTGAGAAGCGCACGGCCGCCACATCCGAATCCGTAACGGAGCTGGCTTCGGAGGATAGACAGCGAGAAACGGGGTGTGCACTTCCTACAGATGGATTGCATAGAATCTACTTGTGATTCCACTGCCATTCTTCCACCCTCGCACTTCGCGACTCAATAGAAGGAACGAGTCTTCGTATGGATTGAACAGCGCGAGAAGAAGCTCTGCTAATCATAGCGCAGGAATCCTTCTGGCAGGCAAATCATTGAGTGAGAGAACAAACAGAGTGGCGTTAGTGTCTCCTTGAATGGCTACGATGGTGGCGAGAGCGACTCCGCGAGTGACTACGATGGTGGCGAGAACGGCTGCGAGAGCGACTCTGCGAATGGTGATGATGACGATGTGACCGTCTTTCTACCCCTCAACACCCCATTTCGCACCCACCTCTATCACCGCTACCTAGTGCCATCATCCGCTCTCCCCTCCGTCTGCGATTCCACAACTTGGACACCGATTGACTGAAATCCACCTTGATGCGCCGATCATCGATCAACACGTTGTTCATCTTGTAGTACGCATCCACTGCACCCTGCTCCGTCTCAAACTCGATGAAGGCATATCCGAGTGAATTGCCCGTCTCGTGATCTCGAATGATCTCACAGCTCTTCACTCCAAAGCGGAAGAAAATCATGCGCAAATCCTCATCCTCCGTAATTGGATTCAGCTGGCATACGAACAGCACATTCTCGGGAGGTTTCACATCCGCATCGGGAAGATCGCCCAGCATTTCCAGCACGACTGCATGGCTCTGCGCCTCCAGCCTCTTCTTCTCCTTCTCGATCTCCTCCGCCGACTTGCCTTCGTTCTTGTCCTTTAGATCCTCCTTCGTCAGACCACGGGGTACCACCTCCTCCTTCGGCACGCTTCTCTCGGGAGAGCGGTCGGGAACAACCAATCCCTGCGGATCGTCGTACGGATCGTCGATGATGTACGTGTGAAGGATTCGGATGTCCACATAGGGCCTGTACTTTTCATTGCAGAATGCCTATTGTGTGAGGGTAGTCGAAATGGATAACGTCGTTGATCTTCTCCAACACATCCAACCCCTCCACCACTTGGCCGAAGATCGTGTGCTTCTTATCTAGATAGTCTATGTTGTCTCGCAGGGTGATGTAGAACTGAGAACCGTTCATGTTCTCCTTCTTGTTTGCCATTGCCACTGTGCCCATCTAATTCTCATCACTACATAATGGAATTGCCTTTGCATGCTTCTTGGACCGATCAATCTCGTCTTTGAAGAAACGCTTCTCCGGGCCGTCGCTATCCATCAACAAATATAAGAACGATTACATCAATCCAAACACGGATGATCCACCCTTTCCCGTTCCTAAACGATGAGAAGAAGACGCATTTCCCCACCGGTTGGGTCTCCCGTCTGGGCAATGAAGTTCTGCTGAACGTTGAAGAACAGACAGTTGTTGTAGTACTTTATCTTGCACAACTTCAGGAAGTTCAAACATGTCGTGGGGCAGGAGTCCGTCAGCAGGTCCACCGTCATCGCTCCCTCCGTCGTTTCGATAATCACACTCATCGCGGAAAACCGATTGTTTTGTATCCCAAGCGGATAGTGGTTCATCCCCGCTTGATGATCAAGGCCTTTGCGTACCATTCTCTTTCTCTGTTTGGCGTTGGTGTGCCATGCTGCCTAGCATTGCTTCCGTTTTCAATACTGAAACGCTTTCCATCTATGGGCTGATCTTGCTTGTTAGCTGTTATGGTGTCATCAAGCCCATGTATATCATCACTCAGGGATATGGATTCTCCATGTCTGCAGTTGGTGCTTCCGTTGCACTCCTTCTTTCCCGTTATGTCAACCTGAATGGCTTCTCATTCTCCTCCGTTGTGCTGTTCCTGCAATCAATCGTACTCGTGGCCTACGGACTGCGTCTGGCATCGTTTCTATGGGAACGAAGGAAGAAGGAATCCTACACACGGAATCAGCACGGCTCTTTCGGTTCCCGTGTTGGCTTCGCCTATATGATTCCCCTGTTGTTGATGGTAACCTTCCTGTATTTCTGCTACGGTTTGCCCGTTTTGGTGGGTTATCGCGCTCTCGTCAACGGTTATCATTTCAGCTCTGTTGTACATCTCGTGGGCACTCTCGTCATGGTTGTTGGTCTCCTAACGGAGAGTACTGCCGATTCTCAGAAGAGTCGGAGCAAGCTGGAGAAGCCCGATCGTTTCTGCGATACGGGCATCTATCGCTACTGCAGAATGCCCAACTACTTTGGCGAATTGCTCCATTGGACTGGATGCACGTTGTCTTGCATCGGCGATGACATGAGCATTCTCCAACTCGGATTATGTCTCTTTGGCATCATCTGTTCCTACAACCTGATGCTCTCTGCCGCGAAGAGACTCGACAAGAGTCAGTTTGATCGTTACCATGGTGATCCCCAGTACATGCAGTATCGAAAGGAAGTTCCTGTGTTGTTTCCCTTCACTCGCTGGTATTCGATGATTGACGTTGAAAAGGCGGAGTATTCTGTTTGTTTAACAGTATAGTAAATGGAAAATGACTCTATGTGTATTGAATCCGATATGGACTGATCTTTCACTTCCTGCTCACCAGCGACTTCTCATCACACCCCATTCCTCTTCATCTGCTTCATTGGTTGTTCTACTGAGAGGAAGCTTCACTTCCTCAATTCCCCTCTATTGTGGTAATGAAACGCCCGCATCTCCTATTTCCGAACAGACACCGCCATGTTGAATAGCTATTCCTCGGTTGTGAATTTGGAGACAATCGTCATCCAAGTTCTGATTCTGTTTGTTAGCAGCTACGGAATCATCAAGCCCAACTTTGTCATCGCTCAGGGATATGGTCTTTCCATTGTTGTGTTTGGTGCTACCATTATTGTTCTTCTCCTTCGCTATGCCTTCACGAAGGGCATGTCTCATGCTGTGACCGTTCTGATCGCCGAATCCCTTTTGCTACTGGCTTACGGCTTCCGTCTTGCTTCCTTTATTGGTAATAGAAACAAGAAGGACTCCTACATCAAGAACCGTCAGGGAGCCTTCAACAAACCTATGAGTCTTCTGGTAACCATTCCTCTCTGGACCGTCGTTTCCTTCTTGTATTTGTGCTATGGTTTGCCTGCTTTGATCGGTTATCGCGCTCTGGTCAACGGATACCGTTTCAATGTCGTCCTCCATCTTGTGGGAACGCTTGTCATGCTTTTCGGCCTGGGGATTGAGAGTGTCGCCGATTCCCAGAAGAGCCAGAGCAAGCTGGAGAAGCCCAACCGTTTCTGCGACTGCGGACTGTATCGCTACTGCAGAATGCCCAACTACTTTGGCGAATTGGTCTACTGGACGGGCTGCGTGTTGTCCTGCATTGGGGACGAGATGAGCGCCCTCCAGATCGGATTCTGTCTCTTCAGCATCGTTTGCGCCTACTACATCATGCTCCATTCGGCTACTGCTCTGGACAAGCGACAGTTTGACAACTACCACAGTGATAGCGAGTACATGAAGTACCGCTGCGAAGTGCCCGTTCTCTTCCCCTTCACTCACTGGTACTCGATGATCAAAGTCGAAAAGATGGACTGCTGTCTTTGTTAAACAATCTCGGGGTGTTGCCTCTTTGTAGCGTAGACTTGCTTTCGTCCATTACTTCTCCAGTCAGTTAACACCACTTCTTCCATATTCTATTCTTTCTGTAATGAAGTCACCCACTTCATATGAATATAACGTCATCCAAACGGTTAGAACACTGTAAAGGCTGGATTGAGGCGATTACTTGTAGAGAAGGAGTTACAACCTACAAAGCACTGGAAAAGAGCAGTGATAGAATGGTAGTGATGAAAGTGATAAAAAAGGACAAAGAGAATGCTGAATTCCGCACTACACTCAAGGAACTCGAAGCGTTGGATTCTCCCTATCTGGTGAGATACATGAAATGTTCTGAAGATAAAAATGGGTTTACTGTTTGAAAGCGGGTTGTAGGTAATGGATTAGATTGTGATGGAGAATTGTGCATTGGAATCATTCAGTGAATACATGGATGTGAATGATAGGCTGAATGAAGATGAATTGCGCGCGATTGCGAGTTGCTGTCTGTTGGGTCTCGATTTCCTTCATTCGCAACACATCATGCATGGAGTAGTTGGGCAGTGAAAGGATAAGTGCATAGAGCATCAGACCATCGAATCTGTTCTTTGGTGAAGATGGAATGGTGAAGCTGAGTGATTATGGATTAGTCAAAGCAGGGTATTCACGTGAGAATACAGAAGCAGTATTATATGATGCGCCCGAAGCATTCAAGGAACAGAGGGAATTGAAGAGTGATGTGTGGTCCCTTGGCATTACACTGGTTGAATTGGGCAAAGGAGAGAATCCTTTTGAGGGTATTGATGCGAGTGACATAAGAGAATGCGTTTGCGACGATGATCCTCCTTCTCTTTCAAACGAGAAATGGTCTGCTGAGTGTGTGGATTTCGTTGCGAAGTGTCTGGTGAAGGATGTGAAGGAGCGATGGGATGCGAGTGAGTTGATGGAAGTGAGTAGTTGCATTTGTGGTTGATGAGTAGCACCCGTTTGTGAAGGAATTCATACAAAGGATTCAACAAGATAGTTATTCTGAATCCCTCCTTGAGTTGGTGAAAAGATGGAGAATCGAGAGATTGAGTATCGAGTATTTGAACAGTTACAGAGATCAAGCCTTTTTCACACTGTTCAATCGCAACGGATTGTGCTGGTATCATGAAGGGGTTATTGAGAAGACACCTTCTGTTGTAATGGAATTGAGCAGGAATGGAGTGATTGAAGTGGATGTTGAATCGCATGAGTTGCTGCGAGTGAATGAAGAGGAGGTGAGTGGCATTGAGCACAAGAAGGTGTTGGATTTGAGTGATGATGGAGAGCGCTGGGAAGGCGATGTGCTCAACAACCAACCCTATGGTTGGGGCGTGGTGTATGACAGTGAGGGCGAGAAGAAGTATGAAGGGTTCATGATTGGCGAAGTGAATGTGTGTTACGGCACTCAATACTACTCGGACATCCAGAAGGTGGAGTACGAAGGTGAATGGTGTGAAGGAAAGCGATGGGGACGAGGTGTTCAATTTGATCGGGCAGGAAACAAAGTGTACGATGGAGAGTGGATGAATGATGAACAACCAAGCAAGCGAGTGGTACTGACTGAAGAGAATCAACTCCTTCACAACCGCGTTGAAGAACTGATCGTGAATAACGACTGTTGTAATGGAAGAGAATGGAGGCTCTTCGATTTCTCCATCCTACTCAACTTGAGAGAATTGAGAGTGGGAAACTATTGTTTCAAGAATGTGGAGGAAGTGAAGTTAATTGGACTGAATCAGTTGGAGAGAGTGGTGATTGGAGGGTGCAGTTTCACAAAGAGTGAGGTTCGCGAAAGTGCGGATCCAGATCATCATTTCTATTTGAAGAATTGTGAGAAGTTGAGAGAATTGAAGATTGGTTACTATTCTTTCTATGATTATTCCGTGTGCGAGATTGAGAATCTCCCTTCTTTGGAAGTGATTGAGATGGGAGAATGGGATGGTTATTGCTACAACTTCGCTTATGCTTCATTGGAATTGAAGAGTGACTCTGAAGGAATGAACTGATGAATAGACTTGTCCAGTTTGAAATCGCTTCTGTTTAGTGATCATACATTCCAGTATTGTTCTCGTGTTGTGTTTGAGAGTGATTCTATCAGAGAGAGAATAATGAATAGATCTTCCTGAGTTGATTTCCATTCGACTGGGTTATGAGGCTTTCTGTTTCAAGGAGGAGGATGACTCGAGTGAATTGATCATGCGAAGTGGTGATGATGAAAAGAGTTGATAAGTAGACTTGCCCAAACTCACAACAATCACGACTGATGAAGGGAGTGAAACATTCGAGAATCCCCGTCACATCACACTGGAGGGTACTGCCTATCACTCTCACATCACAAACAGGCATGCCCTCTCTCACTACTGTTACTCTTGTCACAGCATATGCTTTCTACAGCAAGAAAACCATTCACACCAAGAGTTCCTCTTCCTCCTCCCCCTCATTCCTAGACATCTCTCCCGCTCTCCAACAGTATTTCTGGTATATTGTTTCTTCCACACGCAATTCAAC
>QWCN01005125.1_pt1 | contig 13168 bp, 12 predicted proteins | sample 1972711 | NCBI WGS metagenome assembly QWCN01 (sample SAMN09866707, study PRJNA288562) | Human gut metagenome isolate term1_stool, whole genome shotgun sequencing... | isolation source: gut | host: Homo sapiens | place: USA: California | reverse complement strand
CGCATGCCGGGCCTGCTCTTTTGCAGCAGCCGTTTTCCTTCTGCTTTTTTGACCTTTTCCTGTAGTGCAAGGCTCAACGATTCGGGGGCCGGTTCATCGGCTACCTCTACGATTTCGATTTTCGCAAAACGCCCCAGTCGTTTTTTATACTCCTCGCAAAGCGTACCTAAGGCCTTTTCCTTGAGTTTTCCTACGCATAAAATGCGTATGTGCATTTGGCAACGCCCCTTTACTCCAGCACGATTCTGGCAGATCCTTCGGCCCTTCTGGCAACATGCACGCAGACGTCACGGCCAAGCACCGCTCCCTGGCCCGAGAGCTGCTCGCAGACAGCCTGCCGGGCCATGCTTTCCCGGTTGTTTTCCGCAGACAGGTGCCCCAGAATGATCTGCCTTGTTCCTAATTTAGCCAGCGCTACAGCTGCTTTCTCTGCCGCGTCGTTGGACAGATGCCCCCGGGCGCTCTCAATGCGGGACCGTAAGTAGTAGGGGTAAGGGCCGCTGCGCAGCATGTGCAGGTCGTAGTTGCTCTCCAGCGCCACCAGGTCGCACCCGGCAAGGGCCTCGTGCACCGGGGGCGTCAGCACGCCAAGGTCGGTGGCGATGGTCATGGTCTTGCCGTCCGGGGTGTGGATGCGGTAACCCACACAGGGCACATCATGGCTGGTGGGGAAAGACTGCACCCCAAATGCGCCCACGTCCTCTTCCCGGCCCTCCAGCGTGTTCAGTTCACAGCTGGGCGGCACGATGCCGTTGGCATCCAGAAAATCCAGCGTGTCGGCCGCGCCGTACACCGGCAGCGGGTTCTTTTTGAGGAAGGTGGACAGCCCCTTGACGTGGTCGCTGTGCTCATGAGTGACCAGAATGCCGTCGCAGTCGCTGACGGCAAGGCCCAGCGCCTTGAGCGCTGCCGAGGTGGTGCGCACCCCCTTGCCCATGTCCACGATCAGGTACCGGCTGCCGCAGCGCACCACGCTGCTGTTGCCGGAAGAGCCGGAATACAATGAGATGAATTCTGCCATGAAAAACCTCTTACTGCTCATGAAAACAGCCCGCCGCAGAATACGGCAGGCTGTTGGTTTTGTTCAGACTTGCTGTGGTTACAGGGCCTGCTCCAGCGCGGCGGGCACACGGTCCACCTTGCTGATGTCGGCACCCAGGCCGCGCAGCTTTTCCACGATGTTCTCGTAGCCGCGCTCAATGTGGCCGATCTCCTCGATCTCGCTGGTGCCGTCTGCCATCAGGGCAGCCACCACCATAGCGGCACCGGCACGCAGGTCCAGCGCACGCAGCGGAGCCGGGCTGAGCTTTTCCACGCCCTCGAACACGGCCACCTGACCGTCCACCTGCACGCTGGCACCCATCTTGCGCAGCTCGTCCACATAGCGGAAGCGGTTATCCCACACGCTCTCGGTGACGGTGCTGGTACCCTTGGCCACGCTCAGCAGCACACCCATCAGGGGCTGCATGTCGGTGGGAAAACCGGGATGCGGCATGGTGTTGATCTTCAGGGGCAGGATGTCGCCGGTACGGCGTACCCGCACGGCATCGTCGAACTCTTCCACCTCGGCACCGGCACGGCGCAGCTTGGCGGTAATGGGCTCGAGATGCTTGGGGGTCACGTTCTTGATCAGCACATCGCCGCCGGTGGCAGCGGCCGCCACCATGTAGCTGCCGGCCTCGATCTGGTCCGGGATGATGCTGTAGGTGCAGCCGTGCAGCTTTTCCACACCGCGCACCTTGATCACATCGGTGCCGGCACCGCGCACGTCGGCACCGCACATGTTCAGGAAGTTGGCCAGGTCCACTACATGGGGCTCCTTGGCGCAGTTTTCCAGAATGGTCTGGCCCTTTGCCATCACAGCGGAGAGCATGCCGTTCATGGTAGCGCCCACACTGACCTTATCAAAGAAGATGTGTGCGCCGTTGAGCTCCTTGGCACGCACCGTGATCATGCCGTAGTCCACGCTGTCCTCGGCACCCAGGGCACTGAACACCTTGAGATGCTGGTCGATGGGGCGGGGGCCCAGGTTGCAGCCGCCGGGCATGGCCACCTGCGCCCGGCCAAAGCGGGACAGCAGAGCGCCCAGGAAGTAGTAGCTGGCACGCATCTGACGGGACAGATCGTCCGGCACGTTGGTGCCGGTCAGATGGGTGGTGTCGATCTCGTAGGTGTTGCGGTTGAGCATCTTGACCTGCGCGCCCAAGGTGCTCAGGATCTTCAGGCTCACCGCCACATCACTGATATCCGGCAGATTTTCGATCACGCAGACATCCGCCGCCAGAATGGTAGCAGGCAGAATGCCGACCGCCGCATTCTTTGCACCGGAAATGGTGACCTCGCCGTGCAGGGGCTTGCCGCCCGTAATAACAAATTTCTCCACTTTTATGATCTCCTTGTCAAAGGCCTGTGCCACAGGCCTGTTAAGGTTCCTGAAAGCATTCATATCCGCTGCCTGTGCCCGTCCTGTGTACAAAGCCAACAAAGCCCGCGCACAATTACAGCTATCTTATTATACACAAATTACACAAAAAAGCAAAGCCCCGATTGTACGAGTTCCATTATTTTCTGTTTTGCCCAGAATCCGTTCCGATATTCTGAAAATTTGTCTCTTTTTTTCAAGATTCCGACACATTCCGGCGGTCAGACGCCGGTTTGTCACATTTTACCACACCTGATCCTCACTGCGGGTCTCCTTGATCCAGCCCAGCTGATAGGCCGTTACCAGCTGTTTGAGATCGTGCACCCGCTCCCGCAGCACCTCGCCCTCGTCGGTGTCCTCCACGAGGATGCGGTGGTTCTCGGTCTCCAGAATGTTTTTCTGGGAAATGATATCCAGGTTTTCACGCACCGCCTTTTCGGCACTCTCAAAGGGCTGGTGGGTGCGCAGCGACATGGAGCGGCTGGAATACACCAGCGTGTAGCCCGCAATGCCGGTTTTTTCGTGGTAGGCACGACAGAACCCACCGTCGATCACCACCAGACGGCCGCCGCCCTTGATGGGGCTCTCGCCGTTCTTTTCCCGCACGGGGACGTGGCCGTTGACAATGTGGCTGGTACCCGGCAGGCCGAACTCCGCCAGAATGCGGCGGCAGGCGGCCTCGTCGTTGTACCAGGTATAGTAGGGATCCTTGACCTCCTCATGGGTGGCGGGGTCTGCCACATACAGCCGCTCGAAGGTGGTCATAGCGCTGCGGCCGAACAGCGGTGACAACCGCCCGCACCACAGATACCACAAAAAATCCTGTCCGTTCTGGCGTTCGGCGCTGCCCTCCGGCGCGTAATAGCCCCGCCGGGCCCGGGCATCGCAGTAATCCATCAAGGCACGGCCGGAATAGCGGCGGCCCTCAAAGCGTTCCACCGCAAAACTGCCCTTTGCGGTCATGGGCACCACACCGTGGTACAGCAGGTTGCCATTTTCAATGTGGTACACACTGCCCTTTGCATAGAGGAATTCCACATGCTGCTGCAGCTTTTCGCTCTGGCGGAAGGACTGCACCAGCTTGCGCAGCACCAGCTTTTCGTCGTCGTTCAGGGCCGCCGGGTCGGCAGGGTCCACCGTGGGGAGGGCCGTGTCCCGCAGCGGGTAATCCTGTTCGCCGATGCGGACAGTATGCTTTTCCCAGTCGATGCGGCGCAAAAAATCCCGCCCCTGCATCTGGAAGTCCGGGTTGCGGTCGATGACCTGACATTCCAGCTTGAACATCAGGATGCTGATGGCCTTGTGCATCACCGCGCAGCGGTGCAGCATGCCCTTGGTATAGGGACCGCGGGCCGCGTCGGTGTGGGGCATCCAGATGGACAGATCGTCCTCCCCATAGAACTGCTCGGCCATGCGCTGCAGATGCCGCAGGTTGATGCCGTAGCAATCCTCGAGCATGCCGTGGTTGTGATAGGCCAGCGTGGTCTTGAGCACCGTGCAGATGCAGATGGGGCTTCCGGCGGCGGCACCCATCCACACCACGTCGTGGTTGCCCCACTGGATGTCCACGTTGTGGTGGCGCATGAGCAGGTCCAGAATGATGTCCGGGCGCGGGCCACGGTCAAACAGGTCGCCCACGATGTGCAGCTTGTCCACTGCCAGATGCTTGATCAGCTCGCACAGCCGCACGATGAAACGGTCTGCCCGGCCGTTCTCGATGATGCTGCCCACGATCTGCCCATAATACAGGTCTTTGTCGTGGTCCTCAAAATGGGCGTGGAGCAGCTCGTCCAGGATATAGCCGCAGCTGGCCGGCAGGCACTGCCGCACATGGTCGCGGGTGTGTTTGGACGATACCAGCCGACAGATGTCAATGAGCCGCAGCAGGGTGTCGGTGTACCACTGGTCCAGCGCTTCCTCGCTGGTGCAGCGGTTCTTGAGCTGCGGCAGCTTTTCGTTGGGGTAGTAGATCAGGGTGGCCAGCTCGGCACGGGTCTGTTCCGGGATGGCCTCCCCCAGCACCAGGTCCACTTTTTCACGGATGACACCGGAAGCGGAGTTCAGGATGTGGACAAAGGCTTCGTTTTCGCCGTGCAGGTCGCTCATGAAATGTTCGGTGCCCTTGGGCAGCTTGAGCAGGGCCTGTGTACTGATGATCTCGCTGGCCGCCGCAGCCTGCGAAGGGTAATCCCGCGAGAGCAGGGTCAGATATTTGAGGTTATCGCGGATCTCATCGTTCTCGGTGCGCATGAGGGTTCCTCCTGAAAGCAGTTATTCTCTTTTTATAGTATAGCACGACCCGTGTAAAATGTGGTATACTGGGGGCAACAAACTTTACACAAAGGACTTTGGATATTATGCCGAAAACCGATCTTGTCTCTCCGCCCTCCCACTGCGCCCTGTGCCCCCGCCGCTGCGGGGTGGACCGGGCTGCCGGAGCCGTGGGCTTCTGCGGCGCGGGCCGCACCCTGAAAGCCGCCCGCGCTGCCCTGCATTTCTGGGAGGAGCCCTGCATCAGCGGCACCCGTGGCAGCGGCACCGTGTTCTTTTCCGGCTGCACCCTCAAGTGCTGCTTCTGCCAGAACTACCCCATCAGCGCCGAAGGGCTGGGCAAGGAGATCAGCGTGGAGCATCTGGCCGAAATCTTTCTCAGCCTGCAGGCACAGGGAGCCCACAACATCAATCTGGTCACGCCGGGCCAGTGGCGGCCCTGGATCACTGCCGCACTGGACCTTGCCCGGGCACAGGGCCTGCATCTGCCCATTGTGTGCAACACCGGCGGCTATGAGACCGTGGAGAATGTGGAGGCCTGGCGCGGGTACATCGACATCTGGCTGGCCGATCTGAAATACGTCTCCCCCGCCCTGTCGGCGGAACTTTCCGCCGCACCGGACTACTTTGCTCAGGCAAAACCCGCCATTGAAGCCATGATGGCCCAGGCCGGGCACCCGGTATTCGACGCCGACGGCATCCTGCAGCGGGGCGTCATCCTGCGGCATCTGGCGCTGCCGGGCCATGTGGACGACAGCTTTGCCGTGCTGGACCAGATGGCCGCCTGGAACGATGCCGACCTGGGATGCTTCCTGCCCAGCGTCATGAGCCAGTATACGCCGTTCTACAAGGCCGCGGAGCACGGCATCGGGCGGCGCATCACCACCTATGAGTACCACCGGGTGGTGAACTACGCCATGGACAAGGGCCTTGTGCAGGGCTATATGCAGCAGAAGAGCAGCGCCAAGGAGGAATACACCCCCAGCTTTGACCTGACGGGGGTGTAACGCAAATTCTCTCTTTTCGTCAAACTACCCAAATTTCGGTTCTTATTTTCTCTTGCATTCCCGCGCAAATGCTTGCATTCCGGCGGTGCGCGCACTATAATGGTTGCATGGATACAACGATGTGTCAAAAGGATCCACGGTGAGTTTTTTACAATATCAGGAGGACCGTTATGGAACATTTCAATCCCATCCTTGGCAACGAGACCACCGGCCAGAAATTCATCACCTGCGGCGAGATCATGCTGCGTCTGACCCCGCCGAACTACGAAAAGATCCGCATGGCGTCTGCCTTTGAGGCCAGCTACGGCGGCAGTGAGGCCAACATTGCGCTGGCTCTGGCAAACCTGGGTGTGGACAGCACCTTCTTCAGCGTGGTGCCCAACAACAGCCTGGGCAAAAGCGCCGTGCGCTGGCTGCGCTCCAACGACGTGCACTGCACCCCCATGATCCTCACCGAACCGGACGAGACCCCCTCGAACCGTCTGGGTACTTACTATCTGGAGACCGGCTACGGCATCCGGCCGTCCAAGGTCATCTACGACCGCAAGCACAGTGCCATCACTGAGTATGACTTCTCGCAGGTGGATCTGGACGCCCTGCTGGACGGCTTTAACTGGCTGCATCTCAGCGGCATTACCCCGGCACTGGCTCCCAACTGCCGCAGCCTGATCCTGGACATGCTCAAGGTGGCCAAAAAGAAGGGCCTGACCGTGAGCTTTGACGGCAACTTCCGCTCCACCCTATGGACCTGGGAAGAGGCCCGCGACTTCTGCACCGAGTGCCTGCCCTACGTGGATGTGCTGCTGGGCATTGAGCCCTATCACCTGTGGAAGGACGAGAACGACCACAGCAAGGGTGACTGGAAGGACGGCGTGCCCCTGCAGCCCAGCTACGAGCAGCAGGACGAGATCTTCCAGCACTTCATTGAGCGCTACCCCAACCTGAAGTGCATCGGCCGCCATGTGCGTTATGCTCACAGCGGCAGCGAAAACAGCCTGAAGGCCTTTATGTGGTACGACGGCCACACCTTCGAGAGCAAGCTGTTCACCTTCAACATTCTGGACCGCGTGGGCGGCGGCGACGCCTTCGCCAGCGGCTTGATCTATGCCATGCTGCACAACTACAAAGCCATGGATATGATCAACTTTGCCGTGGCCAGCAGCGCCATCAAGCACACCATCCACGGCGATGCCAACATCACCGACGATGTGAGCAGCATCCGCAATCTGATGAATATGAACTACGACATCAAGCGGTAATTCACCGCACGATGCAGCAGGGCCTGCCGGAAAACCGGCAGGCCCTGTTTGTTTCCGGTGCGCAAAAAAGGCACCCACCCCGGAGGGCAGGTGCCTGTGCAGCTGTGCTCAGTTGGAAAGGATCATGCGGTCGTTGGCAAACTCACCGCCGCTGGCGATCTGGAACTTGGCCAGCAGGTCGCTGACGTGCAGGTTCTTTTTCTCTTCCCCGGACACGTCGTAGATGATGTGGCCCTCATACATCATGATCAGGCGGTTGCCATACTTGATGGCATCCTTCATGTTGTGGGTGATCATCATGGTGGTCAGATGGTTTTCCTCCACGATCTTAGCGGAGAGGGTCAGCACCTTGAGCGCGGTCTTGGGGTCCAATGCTGCCGTGTGCTCGTCCAGCAGCAGGAGCTTCGGCTTATTCATGGTAGCCATGAGCAGGGTCAGCGCCTGTCGCTGACCGCCGGAAAGCAGGCCCACACGGGCGGTCAGCCGGTCCTCCAGGCCCAGGTCCAGCGTCTTGAGCAGCTCACGGTACTGTTCCCGCTCGGCCTTGGTGATGCCGATGCGCAGGGTGCGCCGCTTGCCGCGCCGGGCAGCCAGCGCCAGGTTCTCTTCGATCTGCATCGTGGCGGCGGTGCCGGTCATGGGGTCCTGGAACACGCGGCCGATGTAGGCAGCGCGCTGATGCTCGCTCAGGCGGGTGACGTCCACGCCGTCAATGAGGATCTTGCCCTCGTCCACCGGCCACACACCGGCCACAGCGTTCAGCATCGTGGACTTGCCCGCGCCGTTGCCGCCGATAACCGTGACAAAGTCACCTTCGTTCAGCTTCAGGTTCAGGCCGTTCAGGGCCATTTTCTGGTTCACGGTGCCTGCGTTGAAGGTTTTGGAAACATTCTGGATCTCAAGCATTTTTTGCATCCTCCTTCTGTGCCTTTTTGACCGGCTTCGAGAAGTATTTGCTCTTCCAGTACGGCACGGCCAGGAACACGGCCACCACAGAAGCGCTGAGCAGCTTGAGTAGGTTTGCGTCAAAGCCAAGGGTCAGCACCAACTGGATGACAACATAGTAGATGATGGCACCGATGGAGACCGACACCAGCTTGAGGGCAAAGTTGTGGAAAATGCGGCCAAATACGGCTTCGCCAATGATGACGGCGGCCAGACCGATGACGATGGCACCGCGGCCCATGCCCACATCCGCAAAGCCCTGATACTGGCTCAGCAGAGCACCGGACAGGGCCACCAGTGCGTTGGACACGGCCAGACCCAGCACGATGTTGAAGTTGGTGTTGATGCCTTGTGCACGGGACATGGCGGGGTTGGAACCGGTGGCACGGATGCCGCAGCCCAGCTCGGTGCCGAAGAACCAGTACAGCACGCCGATGACCACCGCCGTGACCAGAATGATCATGATGATGGGGTTGTGCAGGGCAAATTCCTTGACCCAGCGCAGGGAGATGAGCAGGCCGTACTTGTCCACGTTGATGGACTGGTTGGCCTTGCCCATGATCTTCAGGTTGATGGAGTACAGAGCCAACTGAGTCAGGATGCCGGCCAGAATGGCGGGGATGCCCATAAAGGTGTGCAGCAGGCCGGTGACAAGGCCGGTGGCCAGACCGGCCAGCACCGCCACCAGCAGTGCCAGCCAGACGTTCATGCCGGAAAGCAGGCACATGACGCACACGGCACCGCCGGTGCCGAAAGAGCCGTCCACGGTCAGGTCGGCCACGTCCAGAATGCGGTAGGTCAGGTATACGCCAATGGCCATGATGCCCCAGATCAGGCCCTGCGCACAGGCACCCGGCAGAGCACCCGGCAGGTTGGCAAGTCTTGCAATGATCTCCAAAACAATTTCCTCCTAAACGTTACACTTTTTTATCTCCCGTTTTGATACGGGAAAGCGGAGAAGAGTAAAAATATGCTCTCCTCCGCTATTTTCGTTTTGGTTCCCGCTGTTGTCAGGCCTCGATCTCCTCGTAGCCTTCCGGCACGGTCAGGCCCAGATCATCGCAGATGGCCTTGTTGTACTTCTTGGTCACGTCGGTGTACTCGATGGGCATGGTGGCGATATCGCTCTCGCCGTTCAGGATCTTGACGGCCATCTCACCGGTGGTGTAGCCCAGATCGTAGTAGCTGATGGACAGGGTGGCCACGCCGCAGCCGGAGCAGATGCCCTCCTCACCGGCGAACACGGGCTTCTTGGCCGGGCGGCAGATGCCGTCCACGATGCCGGTGTTGGCCGCCACGGTGTTGTCAGTGGGCACATACAGGGCATCGTTCTCATCGGCCGCTTTCTGGCACACAGAGGACAGATCATTGGAGTCGGAGAATGCGTACTGGGTAGCGGTCACACCCTTGGCCTCCAGGTATTTCTGGACCTCGTCCACCTGATACTGGCTGTTTGCCTCGGCAGAGCAGTACAGCAGGCCAACCTTCTTGGCGTCCGGCATCCACTCCACGATCATATCCGCCTGCTGATCCAGCGGGGCCAGATCGGAGGTGCCGGAGACATTGCCGCCCACGGTGCCGGAGAAGTTATCCAGACCCAGCGCCACGCCGTACTCGGTGACCGAGGTGCCCAGCACCGGGATGGTGTTGGTGGCAGCCTGAGCCGCCTGCAGGGCGGGGGTCGCGTTGGCCATGATCAAATCCACACCGGAAGAAACAAAGCCGTTGGTGATGGTAGCGCAGGTTGCGGAGTCGCCCTGTGCATTCTGGAAGTCGAAGGTAACGTTGTCGCCAAAGGCAGCCGTCAGGGCATCCTCAAAGCCCTGGGTGGCAGCATCCAGAGCGGCGTGCTGCACCAGCTGGCAGATGCCAACGGTGAACTTCTGGCCGTCAGCCGCTGCAGAAACAGAAGCTGCGGTGGAGGAAGCCACGGAAGAAGCAGCTGCGGAGGAAGCGGAAGAACCGCCACAGGCAGACAGAGCGGCGGCGGCACCGCAGGCAGCGGCGGCAGCCAGGAACGAACGACGAGTGATCTTACGCATTTTGATTTCTCTCCTCTATACATTGCAGTTCGTGCGGCCACAGGCTGCCGCACGCGAACGGCTGAATTGTAAGCGAGCCAGAAACAGGTTCGCTTTACACTCGTGAAGTATAGCACACATTTCCCGGTAAAACAATCCGCTTTTGCGCAAAAACGGCCCTTATTATCTATTATTTAAAACAATTCCATCAATTATTTTGATCGCACGTTTTGCTTTTGCTGGTAAGCCGTCAGTTTTGCCCAATCGGCTTTCAGACCGTGCAGGTTGGCTTCCAGCTGGGGCAGCCAGGGCTGTGCGTAGTCGTAGTGGTAATACAGTGCCTGCCACAGCTTTGCCTGGGCACGCCGCAGCAGCACCGGACTGAGCACCGCTTCCAGACGTTCCACCTCATCCTCCAGCTCCATGCAGGTCAGTGCCCAGCGCACGTCCAGCGCCTCGCGGGCGGGCACGTCGTAGCGGGACAGGTAGTCCTGTACCCGGGCTTCGATCACCTGCCCTCCGCAGCCGGTAGGCTGCAAGAAGTAGCTCACCTGCCCTTCCCGACTGATTTCCTGGGCCAGCGGGTAGAGCGCGCACACCAGCGGTTCCGCATCGTGGATGGCACAGTGGTTCTCGGTCAGAAACGGGCAGTTGCTGCGGTTCTCTTTGACCGGGGCCAGCCGCAGCACCGGCAGATGGCTCACCTGCCCGATGCTGGCCCGGCAATAGCCCCGGGCCACGATCTGCGGCGGCAGGCGCAGCCGGGCTGCAATGCGCCACAGGTCAAAGCCAGATAATACGATATCTTCCCTGCCCCGGCAGCAGTCGCCGCATCCGGCGCAGGCAAAACAGAACTGCGACTCCCGCTCCAGAAGCGGCATGGCCTCGGTGCGGGTAAAATCCACCTGCCCGCACAGGTCGATGTGGTCGTCACGCATGGATGATCTTCCTTCTTCCTGAATGATATTGATTTTTATTGTATCACATTACCGTCAAAAGCAAAAGGGAGCGTTTCCGCTCCCCTTGCGCTATCCTGTCATTGATACTTCTTTGCCGGGATGACGATTGCGCCAAACAGCGATGCAACGTATCCGATAAGCACTGCACCCCACACCTGCCATCCGGTGGCCTGTTCAAACACGACCGCCGCTGCCGTGCAGAGCGGTGTCAGGAGCATACTTACCACGCACCACACCCGCATTGCTTTGATCACATGGAGCCAGTTGCGGTTGTTGTAGTACACACCCGGAATATGTATGTGGAACGCGCCCTGTGCAAAATTGCAGACATGGTTTTCGTCATAATAGCGCGGCAATGTTTCCGGCATCCAGAACAGGGTGTAGGCCCCATATACGATGCCGAAGATCACGTTTATAATCAGCAGCATCATTGCGCCCTCGGTCCCGGCCAGCCCCACGGCCTAGACAGCTGCGGTCTCTACAAGGCCAAGCACCACGCTGACCCCATACAGCGGCAGAAACTTCTGCGTGCGGGCCTGGCGGCGCTCCGGCGGTTCTGCCGAAAAAGTCAGTGCCTTGCGGATCAGTTCCTCTGTTTCCTCGCGGGTAAAGCGCTGCTCCTCCTCCACGCGGCAGCCCTGTAACAGCTCGGCCACGGTCACATTCAGCTGTTCGGCCAGCGGCACCAGCAGGGAGATATCCGGCACGCTCAAGCCCGTTTCCCTTAATTAAAGATACCACTTACTAAGTGTAACCCACGCTTACAATATTTGACATGATATTTCACAAAAAGCTTTTCTATAGCCTGTTCAATGTCACAAAATTCAAAGACACGCTTTATAAACTCTTGATTACTATTACGGTTAACGATATAATTAGCTTGGACGAATCAATGTGTACGATTCTCCATGCCGAACGGTTTCGTGAAGCATCAACCTCATCGTAAATGAGCTTTCATAGTGACTAAGCCACATAGCATAGCTGCTTCCTATGAATAGTTTCACGCACAAAAAAAGGAGATTTCTCATGGAAACTGAATACCTCGGTAATGCGTATACAACGCAGTCTTCAAACGATGGCTGTGTGGATTTAGCCGATGTGACAATCAATTTGGATAAAGGGCACATATTCGAAGCGGAGGTTCTATGAAAGACTATGTGCAAGGGGGAACCCTTACAGAAGTTACAGATTTAATACTTTTGTCCCTTTATGAACCAAGGCATGGATATGCAATCATTCAATTTGTTGAGGAAGTAACAAACGGAAGGGTATTATTAGGAGCAGGGACATTATATGGTGCTCTATCCTCGTTAGAACAAAAAGGATGGATTAAATTACAAAGCACTGAAAGTACAAGCAGAAAAAAAGTATATTTAATAACACCTTCTGGAAAGGAGGCTGTCCAAACCGAAATAGATCGACTTCATCAATTAATCGACTTAGCGGAAAGGATTTCAAAGGAGATTTAATATGCGCTACAAAAAGGTACGTTTTTTTGGTTGTCTATTATCCTTACAAGAGAAATGGCTTAATAGAATGTCCCAACAAGGGTATCACTTAATAAATACATCACGGGCTATCTATGAGTTTGAAACATGCACTCCGGGGGAATATCAATATAAGATTGATTATATTGGTCACAAGAGTCGTGAAAGCTCAGACAAGTATGTTGAATTTCTTCAAAGCTTAGGATACGTTGTTTTTTTCAAGAACATTAATCTAAACTACTCTCTTGCCAAAGTACAATTTCGTCCGTGGGCTGAATCAGGTGGAAAGCTATCAACGCCTAAGACGACACTTAACAAAGAATTATTGATTGTCGAAAAAAAGAATGATGGAAAGCCATTTGAATTATATACTACCCTTGAAGATAAACTAGCTTTGTATAAATCAGCACAGTCGGCGTGGATATTCTTTTTTTTCATCTTTATGATTATGGCTGTGCTTATGAAATCTTTCATCTATAGTGCGTTAGCAATCACATGCCTTATCATCGTTATTGTCTATTGGTTTCCAATTTATAAGATTATTAAAGAGCGTCGAACAAGGGAAGATTAGCTTTTGTTCTCTATCGTAATTCACTCAATTTAATACAATCTCTCTGCCTATTCATATAAACCACCACGGCAGTTCCAACCACAGGTTATCCATAGCCTGTTCCTCCGTCTTTTTGGCGCGGCCTTTCGTCAGGTGAAAGTATATCGCCGTGCCGATCAGCGGATGTTCCTCGCCATCGGTGAAGCCATAGCGGTACAGCAGATAGGTCTGCTCCCGTTGGGTCAGC
>QWCN01010341.1_pt1 | contig 13174 bp, 16 predicted proteins | sample 1972711 | NCBI WGS metagenome assembly QWCN01 (sample SAMN09866707, study PRJNA288562) | Human gut metagenome isolate term1_stool, whole genome shotgun sequencing... | isolation source: gut | host: Homo sapiens | place: USA: California | reverse complement strand
GCCTCGTCGAGGTACTGCTTGACCTGACGGCGCAGCGCGTCGCCGGCCTCGCGCTCTTTGAAGAGCTCGTCGGTGATGTTCACGGCGGTCAGCACGGCGGCGTCCGTGCGGCCGACCTTGGCAGCGTCGAGCAGCTCGCTCATTTTGTCGTTGACGTAGGAGCCGACCTTCTGCATATAGGAGGGGGCTTCCTCGGCGACAAAGGTGTATTCCTCGTCGCAGATGGAGATCGTGATGCGGTTTTCCATGATTTGTGTGCTCCTTTCTATTTCGGCGTTGCACAAAAAAGGGCAAATTCCACCCATATAATCTCTAACAGTATAACACGGGAGTGAAAATGTGAAAAGGGGGAAGCAAAAAATTTCATGTTTACGAACGGGAAAATTTCATGTAGAATAATGGAATCGAAAATGGACGAAAGGAGGCGGGGAACATGGCAGGCTATGTGCTGCATTTGAGCACCGAGGAGAACATCACGCTCTCATCGGCGACGGTCAAGCGATTGATCGCGGGTGGCAGCGGCGACGCGGCGCTGCTGTACCTCGCCATCCTGCATGCGCGCGGCGCGGCGGACTCCGGCAAGCTCGCGCGCGAGCTCAAGTGGGACGAAACGCGTCTTCGCGCGGCGGAGCAGGCGCTCTACGAGATGAAGCTCGTCGGCGCGCCGGAGAAGAAGGAGGAAGCGCCCCTTCCGCCGCCACAGCAGCTCAGCGAGCCGCCCGAGTACACGCGCGAGGACATCGCGCGCAAATTGGAGGGCGACGGGCGCTTCGCCTGCCTTCTGCGCGAGGTGGAGCACAAGCTCGGCCCGCTCTCGACCCCGTCGGTCAAAAAGCTGTTGGGGCTGTACGAAAACCTCGGCCTGCCCGCGGACGTGGTCTACACGCTCGTCAACTACTGCATCGCGAAAAAGGAGCAGCAGTTCGGCGAGGGGCGGCTGCCCAACATGCGCGAGATCGAAAAAGAGGGCTACGTCTGGGCGCGCAAGGAGCTCTTTTCCATCGAAAAGGCCAGCGAGTACATGAAGCGCGAGCAAGCCCTGCGCGGCAGGTACCCCGAGTACATGGCGGCGCTGCAAATGCAGGGCCGCGCAAGCGCGCCGAGCGAGGAAAAGTACCTCTCCGCGTGGGCGGAGATGGGCTTTCCCGCCGATACGGTCAGCGAGGCTTACGACCGGACGATCCTGCACTGCCACGAGTTCCGCTGGCCGTACTGCAACGGCATTTTGAAGCGCTGGCACGAAAAGGGCCTGCACACGCTTGCCGAGGTCAGGGCCGAGAACGCCAAGGAGCAGAGCAAGCCGAAGAAGAACACCAACGACGGCGGCAACGCCTGGATGAAGGAATATTTGAATCAGTAACGAAAGCGGGGGAGAAGGATGTCTTACGATGGGCGGCTGATGCGCCAAGCGCTGGCGCGCTTCGACGAGGACAAGCAGCGCCGCGCGGAGAATTTTCGCGCGCGCGAGCGCGCGGTGTATACCAAGTGCCCGCGCATTGAGGAGATCGACCGCGAGCTGTCGCACACGATGGCGAAGATCATCGCCTCCGGCCTGCGCCGCGGGACGGACCCGCGCCCGGCCATTGAGGCGCTGCGGGAGGAAAACCTCAACTTGCAGCAGGAAAAGCGCCTTCTCCTGACGCGCCTGGGACTGCCGGGCGACTATCTCGAGGAAAAGCCCAAGTGCTCGCGCTGCAACGACACGGGCTTTCTCGGCAGCGAGGTCTGCTCGTGTCTGCGCGGCTATTACGCCAGGGAGCAGAACAAGGAGCTTTCGGGCCTTTTGGACCTCGGCTCGCAGTGCTTCGAAAATTTCAACTTCGACTACTATTCGTCCGTGCCGGACAGCGACCTCGGCGTGTCGCCGCGCACGAACATGGAGCGCGTGTACGACATCTGCCAGGACTACGCGCACGAGTTTTCGCCCAAGAGCGGCAACCTGCTGCTGACCGGCGGCACGGGACTGGGGAAAACGTTCCTCTCCGCGTCCATCGCGCGCGTCGTGAGCGCGAGCGGCCACAGCGTGGTCTACGACACGGCGGGGCACATCTTCGCCCGCTTCGAGGCGCAGAAGTTCGGCCGCGACGACGGCGAGAACGCCGACACCGCCGTGAGCCGCGCGCTCGGCTGCGACCTGCTGATTTTAGACGACCTCGGCACCGAGCTGATGACGAGCTTTGTCCACAGCGCGATGTATCAGATCGTCAACACGCGCCTCATCACGGGGAAGAAGACCGTCATCTCCACGAACCTGAGCCCCGACGAGCTCGGGCGGCGCTACGGCGCGCCGGTGCTGTCAAGATTGCAGGGAGAGTATCAAATGCTGCTCTTTTTCGGCGAAGACATCCGCCGGCAGAAGAGAAAATGAATACAAAATGTAAAAAAGGCTCTGCAGAATACTCTGCGGAGCCTTTTTTCTTGCTTTTTACGGCTTGTGGATCACGGCGACGGCGCAGGGCACGCGGCCGGGACAGTAGGCATAGTCGACATCGTCGTAGCCCGCCGCGGCGATAAACTGCTTATACGTGTCGAACGTGAACTGACGCTTGAAGTCCGCGCCCGCCTTGCCGACGGTCGAGGCAAAGCCGCTCGTCTTGCCCTGCTCGCTGCGGTTCATATAGGTCGGGACGATGATCGTGCCGCCGCTGCGGCAGACGCGGTCGAGCTCGGCAAGGGCCTTGTACGGCTCGTCGAGCAGGTGGATGACATTCGCGGCGATGACCACGTCGAACTGCCCGTCCGGCTCGTCTAAATGCAGGATGTCAGCCTGGCGGAACGTGACGTTTGGCAGTGCGCCGTATTTCTTCTTCGCCCGCTTGAGCATGTTGGCGGAAAAGTCCGTCGCGAGAAGCGTCCGGCAGCGCTCGGCGATGGCGCCGGTGAGCAGTCCCGTGCCGCAGGCGCATTCGAGCACCGCGTCGTCTGGCGTGATGCGGGAACTGACGGCGGCAATGAGCGCCTTGTGCGTTTCTTTATTAAAGATGTCGGCGAAGAGATAAAGATTTCGCAAAGAAACTGCATTTTTGCGTTAAGGAGTCGAATGATGAAACGAATTTGGTCGCTGTTTGCCGTGCTGGCGCTGCTGTGCGCGCTGACGATTCCGGCGCTGGCCGCCGCGGGCGGTACGGCGGACGAGGAACCTGCCGCCCAGACGGTGAGCGAGGAAGAGCTCGCGCGCTCGGAGGAGAACACCACCAAGGTGCGCAAGATCTGGGCGGTGGCGGCGCGCTGGGCATGGCGCATTCCGTTGCAAAGGCGGCGAACAACATGGCCGAGCAATCATCTTCGTATTGTGACGATAACGAGAAAAGTGGAATAGAGCGGCGGAAGGGGGCAGCACTGTCTCCTTCCGCTGCTCTATTTATTGAAGAAAAAGAGGAGGGGTCAGGGCTCTGTTAAGAAGACGAAAAGATGCTGTAAAGCGGCGGTTAATCATGAAGGAAGACTTGCATTTCCTGCGTGCAGGTGGTATAAATAAGTGCTGCATCCCAAGCAGAAATTGGATGATAGAAACAAAAGGGGGTAGGGCGCGTGGATAAGAAAAAGCGAACGCGCGAGCTGATCGTGTTCGCCGTGATCGTGCTGGCGCTGCTGGCCGGATGTTTGCTCACGCCGTCAGGCGGCGAGAGCGAACCGATCCAGGAGGTCATGCGTGACGCGGTGCTGCACGAGCAGAACAAGGTGAGCCTGTTTGGCCTGATCGAGGTGAACCCGGGGCTCATCTCCGCCTACATCGTGACGGGTATTCTAATAGTATTCGCCCTTGTGTGCCGGCTTTTTGTGATCCCAAAATTCAAATATGTGCCCGGCAGGTTCCAGCTCGTTTTAGAGCAGATCGTCGGCATGTTCGACGGCCTGGCCGAGGGCAGCAGCCCGCACCGCAATAAATTCCTGCGGGCGTACATCTTCACCGCCGGTGTTTACATCTTTGTCAGCACGCTCTTTGAGCTGCTCGGCATTCAGGTGGTGACCACATCAGGCCACGCCGTCAGCCTGCCCGCGCCGCTGTCCGATATCAACGGGGCGATCGCGCTGGGCGTGATGAGCTACGGCGTGATCCTCTTCGGCGGACTAATCGCCGCGGGCGTGGGCGGATTTCTGCACGCGCTCAAGGATTTCTCGCTGCCGATCTCGATGAGCTTTCGACTCTTCGGCGCGCTGCTTTCCGGCGCGCTCGTGACGGAGCTTGTGTATTACTACGCGGCGCTTTCCTATGTGCTGCCGGTCATCGTGGGCGTGATGTTCACGCTGCTGCACGCGCTGATCCAGGCGTATGTTTTAACGATGCTGGTGTCGACGTTCTACGGCGAATCGACCGAAAAGCACGAGAAAAAGCCCAAGGCAAAAAAGGTAAAAAAATCCCGCAGCGAAACGGCTGCCTGAAGAAAGAGGTAAAATTGCCATGAAAACGATGAAGAAATTCGCAGCGCTGATGATGCTGCTGTGCGCGCTGATGATCTGCACCATTCCGGCCCTCGCCGCAAACGAAAGCGGGAGCGACAGCAACATGACTGAGACCGTGAGCGTCACGGCCGGCAGCAACGACAACGACGTGACCTCCGCCAAGGCAATGGGCTCGGGCGTGATGATCGGCATTGCGTGCCTTGGTGGTGCGCTGGCCATGGGCATTGCGGTCGGCAAGTCGAGCGAGGCCATGGCCCGCCAGCCCGAGGCCACAAGTCAGATCAGAACCACGATGATGATGGGCCTTGTGTTTATCGAGACGGTCATCATTTACGCCCTGATCGTGGCGATCCTCATTATCTTCGTCCTTTGATGAAGAACACTCCCAAAAAGGAGGGGCTTTGAATGCCGCTTAATATCAATTTGCAGCAGATCCTGCTGCATGCGCTGAACTTTGTTATCCTGTTCGGCGCGATGTATTTTCTGCTCTACAAGCCTGTGAAGAGCTTTATGGACAGCCGCAAGGCGCACTATGAGAAGATGGACGAGGACGCCAAGGCCGTGCTTGCCGAGGCCGAGAAGACGAAGGCCGGCTATGAAGCGCAGCTCAAGAGCGCCGACGAGGAGATCGCACGCCGCCAGCGCGAGGCGAACGAAGCCTTGCAGCACGCGGTGGACGAGCGCCGCGCGCAGGCCGAGCAGCAGGCGGGCGAGATCGTGCGCAAGGCGCGGGAAGATGCCGCGCGCGAGCATGAGCGCGTGATGGAGCAGGCCAAGGGCGAAATTTCCGAGCTGATGAGCGCCGCGGCGGAAAAGCTGGTGCTCTCCAGCACGTCGGACGCTTACGACAAGTTCCTGGACACGGCGGAGGAGCGCAAGGACAATGGCTGAGCGCACGGAGCATTTAGAGGCCGTACTGCTCTCTGCCGCGCGTCCGTCGCAGGAGCAGGAGAAGCGATTTCTGGCCTTCCTCGCCGAAAAGTACGGCGAGGGCACGACGCTCACCTGGCAAAAGAGTGATGACTACCCCGACGGTTTCCGCCTCGAGGTGGGCGCGGAGGTCTACGACTGGAGCGCGGGCGGACGCCTGAGCCAGTTCAAGGACGCGCTCGAAAAGCTCGCTGCCACGCAGGGCGATGTCATCCCGCTGCTGAAGGAGACGGTGCTCTCGTGGACGCCGCAGGCCATGGCACAGGAGGTCGGCACCGTTCTGACCGTCGGCGACGGCATTGCCCGCGTGGACGGGCTGGAGGGCGCCGCCTATGGCGAGGTGCTGCTTTTCGACGGCGGCGTGCGCGGCATGGTGCAGGACTTATCTGAGGACAGCGTCGGCTGCATCCTCTTTGACGACGACGCGAGCGTCTGCGCAGGCAGCACGGTCCGCCGCACCGGACGCACGGCGGGCGTTCCCGTGGGCGAGGGGTTCCTCGGCCGCGTGGTCAACGCGCTCGGCGTGCCCATCGACGGCGGGGGAGACATCCGCGCCGACGGCTACCGCGCAGTGGAGAGTCCCGCTCCCGGTATCATTGACCGCCAGAGCGTCGACACGCCGCTTGAGACGGGCATTCTGACCGTCGACTCGATGTTCCCCATCGGCCGCGGCCAGCGCGAGCTCATCATCGGCGACCGCCAGACCGGCAAGACCGCTATCGCCCTCGACACCATCGTCAACCAGAAGGGCAAGGATGTCATCTGCATCTATGTCGCCATCGGACAGAAGGCGAGCTCCGTCGCCCAGCTCAAGAAGACGCTGGAAACGCACGGCGCGATGGATTATACGATCATCGTCAACGCCACGGCGAGCGATCCCGCGCCGTTACAGTACATTGCGCCCTACGCGGGCTGCGCCATGGGCGAATACTTTATGAATAAGGGCCGCGACGTGCTGATCGTCTACGACGATCTTTCCAAGCACGCCATCGCGTACCGCGCGATGAGCCTTCTTTTGGAGCGCTCCCCGGGCCGCGAGGCGTATCCGGGCGACGTGTTCTATCTGCACTCCCGCCTGCTCGAGCGTGCGGCGCATCTGAGCGAGGAGAAGGGCGGCGGCAGCATCACGGCGCTGCCGATCATCGAGACGCAGTCCGGCGACGTGTCGGCCTATATCCCGACGAACGTCATTTCGATCACCGACGGTCAGCTCATTCTGGAAACGCGCCTGTTCTTCTCCGGCCAGCGTCCGGCGGTGAATGTGGGCCTGTCCGTGTCCCGCGTGGGCGGCGACGCGCAGACCAAGGCGATGAAAAAGGCAGCCAAGACCATCCGCCTCGACCTTTCGCAGTACCGCGAGATGGAGTCGTTCACGCAGTTTGCAAGCGACCTCGACGAGTCGACGGCAAAGCTTTTATCCTACGGTCAGGGCTTGATGCGCATGCTGCGGCAGAAGCAGTTCCGCCCCTACAAGCAGTATGAGCAGGTCATCCTGCTCGTCGCGGGGCTGAACCATGTTTTTCAGGAGATCGTGCCGGAGCAGCTTGACGCATTTATCCCCGCGCTCTTGCAGCACTTTGGCGAGACGCAGGGCGCGCTGTGCAATGCCATCGAGCAGACCGGCCAGCTCAGCGACGATCAGCAGTCGCAGATCATCGAGATCGCAAAGGAATTTGTGCAAAGCTATTTTTCCAAATAAAAAGTGAGGTGACAGGTACATGGCGAGCATGAAGGAGATCCGCGAGCACATCGCGAGCATCCAGAGCACGCAGAAGGTGACGAACGCGATGTACCTCATCGCCTCGACCAAGATGCGGCGGGCGAAAGAAGACCTTGCCAAGACGCGCCCGTTTTTCGACGCGGTCTCGACGCAGATCGAGCAGATCTTCCAGCACGCGGACGAGATCGAGAGCCCGTACCTCTACCGGGGCAACGCGGACGATCTGGCCCAGCCGGGAACATACGCCTATCTTGTGGTGACGGCGGACCGCGGCCTCGCGGGCGCCTACAACCAGAATGTTATTCAGGAGACGATGAAGCGCCTTGAAAAGCACCCCGACAGCCGCCTTTTTGTGGTGGGCGGCAACGGGCGGCACTTCTTCTCCGGCCACGGCGTGCCGGTGGAAAAGAGCTTCCTCTACGATGCGCAGAGCCCCACGCTCCGCCGCGCGCGAGAGATCACGGCGAAGCTTTTGGATCTCTTCGACCGGGGCGAGATCTCCAAGCTCTTTATCATCTACACCGACCTTGGCAACGGCGTGGACATGGACGTGCGCACCGTGCGCCTGCTGCCGCTGGAGGATGAGCACTTTGCCAAAGAGGAGACGGGGGAAAAGCCCATCCGCTTTGAGCCCTCGGCAGAGGAGGTGCTCGCCAGGGTCGTGCCGGCGTACATCACGGGCTTTTTGTACTCGGCGATGGTCGACAGCTTTTGCGCCGAGCAGAACGCGCGCGCCTCTGCCATGGACTCGGCCAACCAGAACGAGGACGACATGCTGCGCGAGCTGCAGCTCGAGTACAACCACGAGCGGCAGGGCGCCATCACGAGCGAGATCACGGAGGTCTCCGCCGGCGCGCGCAGCAAGAAGAACCACATGAAGAAGGAGGCGCAGCATGCGCACAGGTAAGATCATTCAGGTATCGGGCAGCGTGGTGGACGTGCGCTTCCCGCACGGCGAGCTGCCGCGCATCCGCGAGGCGCTGTCCGTCGAGCTGAACGGCAAGCGCCTTGTGATGGAGGTGGAGCAGCATTTGAGCGCCGAAACGGTGCGCTGCATCATGCTCTCCGGCAGCGAGGGCCTCAGCCGCGGCATGACCGTCACGGGCGAAGGCAGCGGCCTTCGCGTGCCCGTCGGCAAGGCGACGCTCGGACGGCTTTTCAACGTCTTTGGCGATACCATCGACGGCGGCGCGCCGATCGGCGGCGCGGAGCCGCGCCGCAGCATCCACAGAAAGCCCCCCGCCTTCGACGAGCAGAGCCCGAGCGTTGAGATCTTGGAGACCGGCATCAAGGTCATCGACCTTTTGGAGCCCTATCCGCGCGGCGGCAAGATCGGCCTGTTCGGCGGCGCGGGCGTCGGTAAAACGGTGCTCATTCAGGAACTTATCCACAACATCGCCGTCGAGCACGGCGGCTATTCGATCTTCACCGGCGTCGGCGAGCGTAGCCGCGAGGGCAACGACCTCTGGAACGAGATGCACGAGAGCGGCGTTATCGACAAGACCGCGCTCGTCTTCGGCCAGATGAACGAAGCGCCCGGCGTTCGTATGCGCGTGGCGCTGACGGGCCTTACGATGGCCGAATACTTCCGCGACGAGGAGCAGCGCGACGTGCTGCTGTTCATCGACAATATTTTCCGCTTTGTGCAGGCGGGCAGCGAGGTCTCGACCCTGCTCGGCCGCATGCCCTCCGCCGTCGGCTATCAGCCGACGCTCGCCAACGAAATGGGCGAGCTGCAGGAGCGCATCACCTCGACCAAGAGCGGCTCGATCACGTCCGTGCAGGCGGTCTACGTTCCCGCGGACGATCTGACCGACCCCGCTCCGGCGACGACGTTCACTCACCTCGACGCGACGACGGTTTTGAGCCGTAAGATCGCCGAACAGGGCTTATATCCCGCGGTCGACCCGCTCGAATCGTCCTCCCGCATTCTGGAAGAGGACATCGTGGGCGAGCGGCACTACCGCATCGCGCGCAGCGTGCAGGCGACCTTGCAGAAATACCGCGAATTGCAGGATATCATCGCCATCCTCGGCATGGAGGAGCTGAGCGACACGGACAAGGTGACGGTCAACCGCGCGAGAAAGATCCAGCGCTTTTTGGCCCAGCCGACGTTCGTGGCCGAAAAGTTCACGGGCCTTCCGGGCGTCTATGTGCCGCTTGAGGAGACACTCCGCGGCTTTGAAGCCATTCTCTCCGGCGAGATGGACGGCTATCCCGAGATGGCGTTCTACAACGTCGGCACGCTTGACGACGCGCTCGCCAAGGCGAAGAAGATGGAAAGCGGGGAAGCGTGATGAAGACCTTTCCTCTCCGCGTCCTCGCGCCCGAGCGCACGTTTTTTGACGGGGCGTGCACATCGCTCACCGTGCCGAGCATCGACGGCATGTACGGCCTGATGGCGCAGCACGAGGACATCGTGCTCGCGGTCGTTCCCGGCAAGCTGACGCTGCGGGACGCCGACGGCGTCGAGCAGATCGCCGCCGTGTCCGAGGGCGTGCTCAAGATGGAGCACGGCGAGGCGCTCGTGCTGGTGGACACGATCGAGCGGCCGGAGGAGATCGACCTCCACCGCGCCGAGGAAATGGCCGCCGAGGCGCGCGCCGAGCTCAAGGCGAAGCGCAGCGCGCAGGAGCAGGCCATTGCCAATGCCCGCATCGCCCGCGCGATCAGCCGTATCCACGTCAAGCACGACGGGAAATAAATGAGAAAACGAAAATTCGCACCGCAAGGTGCGAATTTTTTGATCTCTCCGCCGACTTTCGCCCGATTTTGCACACTTTTTGTGCTAAAAGTGGAGAAAAAGGAGGGGAAATCCATGGAAATGTCCGCAAGAAAGCCGCTGCTCCCGCGCCGCGTGCTCGACCTGCCCATCGATGCGCTGCGCCCCAACCCCAACCAGCCGCGCATCGAGTTTGACGAGGCCTCGCTGCGCTCGCTGAGCGACAGCATCCGCCGCTATGGCATCCTCCAACCGCTGACCGTCCGCCGCACGGACGAGGGCTACGAGCTCATCGCGGGAGAGAGACGGCTGCGCGCGGCAAAGCTCGCGGGACTGCGCGAGGTGCCGTGCCTGCTCGCGCGCTCGAGCGAGGAGGAGAGCGCTCGCAGGAGCAGGCGGCGGAAAGGCTGGGGAAGTCCCAGTCCGCCATCGCGAACAAACTGCGGCTGCTGCGCCTGTCGCCCGACTGTGTGCGCCTTCTGCGCGAGCATGACCTCTCCGAGCGGCACGCACGGGCGCTGCTGCGCCTGACGGACGAGGAAGACCGCCTCAAAGCCTTGCAAGTTATCGCCGCACGCGGCTACAACGTCGCGCAGAGCGAGGCGTACATCGAAGAGCTTCTGAAGCTCAAGCAGAAAACGCCCCCGCCGCGCCTGCCGACCTACATCGTCAAGGATGTGCGCATCTTTTTGAACACCATCCGCCACTCGCTCGGGCTGATGCAGCGCGCGGGCATCGAGGCCGACATGCAGCGCGAGGACACGGACGATGGCATCCTTTTGACCATCCGCATCCCGAAACGTGCAAAAGAGGCCGGATAATCCTGCAAAATTGTCACCAAATTGTGATTCTTTTTCTCACAAACTGTGGTATACTGAAACGACTGGCAGGGAAGTCCCTGTCCGGAAGATCGGAAGAAACAGGAGGAGCCAGCATGGATGAAATGAACGGCGCCTTTGAGGGAAAGAAGAGAAGAAAGGGCGGCAAGCGCCTGATGCAGCCGGAAAGGGCCGCAAAGGCGGCCAAAGCGCCCCGCGCGGAAAAGCCGCCGCGCGTTCCACGTGAAACATCGGGGAAGACCGGCAAGGTCGTCGGCATCGTCGCGGGTGTGCTCGTGGTGGCGTACTTGGGCCTTGGCGCGTGGGCGTCGGCCAGCCATAAAATTTATCCCAACGTGATGATGGGCGATACCAACTACGGCGGGATGACCGAGCAGCAGGTCGCCGAGCAGCTCAAAGCGAGCGTCGCGCAGGCGAAGGGCACAGATGTCGACTTTGTCCTGCCCGACGGCACGGAGATCGCGCACGTATCGCTCGACGAGATGCCGGAGTATGTCGACTTCGACGGACTTGCCAAGCACATCTCTTGTCGACACGGTGTGCGACAGCATCAACTGCGACCCCGTGGAGTTTGCCATCAACGTGACAGAGGATGGCAAGGTCAGCGTGACGAAGCCGCAGGACGGCCGCGCGACGACTGATACCGCAAAAGACCAGATCGGCGTATACTTAAACGGCGCGTATTTGAGCGGCGGCGACCCGTCCGAGATCGTGCTTGAGCCTGCGAGCGAGGGCGGCGTCTACGATGTCATCCCTGCACAGGAGGTCGACCTGAGCGCGCAGCGCGAGGCCGTCATCGGCCAGAAGGTCAACGCGGCCTACGACAAGGAGACCGGCGCGGTCACGCCCGGCCACGCGGGTGTGGAATTCACGCTTTCTGACCTCGAATCCGCTTACAACGCCGCGGCGGCGGGGGAGACGGTCGATCTGCCGAACGCCACGGTCGAGACGCCGGACGTCACGGCGGAGCAGCTCCAAAAGGTCCTGTTCCGCGATGTGCTGAGCACCTACACCACGAAGGTCGGCGGCGCTTCCGGCCGCCGCGCGAACGTCAAGCTGACGGCCTCGCGCATCACCGGCTACATATTGAACTCCGGCGAAACGATGAAATACGGCCCGCTCGTCACGCCCTTTACCGCGGCGAACGGCTACAGCGCCGCGCCCGGTTACTTGCAGGGCAAGACCGTCGATATGGTCGGCGGCGGCGCGTGTCAGGCGAGCTCCACGCTCTACGCCGCGGCGCTCTACGCCAACCTTGAGATCGTGCAGCGCACGAACCACGGCTTCGCGTCCGACTACATCGGCCTCGGCCTCGACGCGACGGTCGCGCAGGGCGGGCCCGAGTTCGAGTTCCGCAACAACACGAATTATCCCATCAAGGTCGTCGCCGAGTACTATGCGAGCGGCGGCAAGAACTACCTGAAGGTGTCCCTCCTCGGCACCAAGGTGGACGATACCTATGTGAAGATCAAGACCGATGTGCTCGAGACCATCCCGTTCTCCGAGCAGATCGTCGAGACCGACGAGCTCGCCCCCGGCGAGCGCAAAGTCGAGCAGACCGCCTACACCGGCTACAAGGTCAAGACGTACCGCAACGTCTACTCCGGCGACGGCAAGCTCATTTCGTCCACGTTCGAGGCGAGCAGCAATTATAAGGCGCGCAACCGCATCGTGCTCGTCGGCAAGTCCGCGGCGGTCACGCCGACGGACCCCATCACGCCCGTCGATCCCGGTACGACCACGCCGACCGACCCGACAACGCCCGTCGACCCCGGTACCACGACAAACCCGGGCACCACAACTGACCCCGGCGTGACAGACCCCGGCACGACCACAGAGCCGCCCGTCGAGCAGGAAAAGCCCGGTTGGCTCAATACGGGGCTCGACCGGTAAAAACAGCGGAAAAAGAAAACGGAGAGGCATTGCCTCTCCGTTTTTACGTTGTTCAAGTGTTATTCGCCGTCCGAGTCCATGTAGAGCTCTTCGGCCTTCTGCTGCGCGGCGATCAGCAGCGCGCTGGCCTCACCATAGTTCTGCCTGTCCATTTTCTCCAGCGCGTCAGTCACGGCGTTGAAGAGGAGCAGATACATTGCCTTGTAGTCCGTCATAGAACCACCCTCTGAAAATTATATAACGTTTTGTTATATAGAACAATATAACATTTTGTTTTACGTATACTTCTTTACAGAATCTAAACACGAATTCTGGATGGAGTGAAGCAAAATGTATCGACGCATTCGAGACTTGAGAGAGGACAGCGACCTGACGCAAAAGAGCTTGGCGGACTATCTGAGCTGCTCGCAGGTCTGCTATTCCAACTACGAGACCGGCAAGCGCGACGTCCCGAGCGACGTGCTCATCAGGCTCGCACGGTTTTACCACACGAGTGTGGATTATCTTGTGGGGCTCACGGAGGAGCGGGCTCCTTACCCTAAAAAGAAATAGTACATAGTGCCATGTTCTCGCACGGGTGCGAGGGGGATGCAGCGCGACAGCGCTGCTTTTGTCCCTGCACTGTGCAGGGGGGCGGGGGGAAGGCAGCGCCTTTGGCGCTGCACG
>QWCN01005118.1_pt1 | contig 13183 bp, 10 predicted proteins | sample 1972711 | NCBI WGS metagenome assembly QWCN01 (sample SAMN09866707, study PRJNA288562) | Human gut metagenome isolate term1_stool, whole genome shotgun sequencing... | isolation source: gut | host: Homo sapiens | place: USA: California | reverse complement strand
ATGCGTTACCCAACAAAGGATTAACGCATTACCAAAGAACTAACAATATCTTCTCAGAGAAAGAGAAATCATCGACTAACGAATGAAATTCATTCGAATGCAGATTATATGTATCTCTTTTCCCGTGTTGTTGCATCGTTGCTTTAAAATTTGTGCAAAGTAACGACTTATTTCAATAATAAACAAATTATAGCCCATGAAATTAGCTTTATTATAAAGTCATACTCTCTTTATTACAAAAACACAATAAACCTGCTACAAAACTTTCCCCCTTCAGTTTTAAACTTTATCTTTGCACTGAAGATCTATATCTTCAAACTAGACATAAGCATCTTCAACTTGAAGATATTTATCTCCAACCTGGATATAACTTTTCTTCCTAATCATAGGTATCTCCATCCCTAAAGAGAAGACACCTCAAAGTTAAGGAGAGTCTTCTTTATCATTAACTGTTAGCACGAACATTATTAATAGCATTAAAATACAATGGCTGAATATGAAATGCAGGAGTCGAACCTGCCAAATGAAGAGGGCAAACGAATCCTCTTTCCACGCATGAAGTTATGGAACCAAGTAAATCTGGAATACATTGCCAACAACATTAATTATGCCAGTACCTTCACCCCGGGAGACATCATTGGATTGGTACGCTCGCTCACACAAGAGATTGCCTACCAAATGGCACAAGGCAACTCGGTAAAGGTAGACGGGTTAGGCATCTTCACACCAGCACTGGGATTACGCAAAGGCAAAGAACGGGAGTCGGGCGAGAAAAAGGGACAGCGACGAAATGCAATGAGCATCTGCATACAGAATATTAATTTCCGCGCCGACAGTCAGTTCATCGAAGAAACCGGAAGGCGCTGCATATTAAACCGCTCGGAGATAAAGCCCGGCCGCTCATCCCAAAAGTACACGCCGGAACAACGGTTGCAACTGGCACAAAAATATCTGGAAGAGCATCCTTATATGAGAGTGAACGACTATTGCCAACTAACCGGTCTGCTGCGAAACACCGCCGCCAAGGAGCTGAAACACTGGAGCGAAACGCCGGAAACATGCATTACCACCAACGGACGAGGTTCGCATAAGCTCTATGTGAAGCGGAAAGAAACAGCTTTCCCTTGAGGTTTCGATAAATATCGGTATCTTTGCAGTCATATTAAAATTCACGAAAGCAAAAAACAAAGAAAATCATAGATATGACTAAAGAGAAAATCATCCTCACGGGCGACCGCCCAACAGGACGCCTGCACATAGGACACTATGTAGGCTCATTGAGAAGAAGAGTGGAGTTACAGAACTCCGGCTTGTATGACAAGATATTTGTCTTCATTGCTGATGCACAAGCATTAACAGACAATGTGGACAATCCGGAAAAGGTACGTCAGAACGTTATCGAAGTGGCCCTTGACTATCTGGCTTGCGGACTGGATCCGGAGAAAAGCACTATCTTCATCCAATCACAAATTGCCGAGTTATGCGAACTGAGCTTTTACTTCATGAATATGGTAACTGTAAGCCGCCTGCAACGCAATCCTACTGTGAAGGCCGAGATCCAACTACGCAACTTCGATGCCAGCATTCCCGTGGGGTTCTTCACATACCCCATCAGTCAGGCAGCAGATATCACAGCTTTCAAGGCAACGACTGTCCCTGTAGGTGAAGACCAGGAGCCAATGCTGGAGCAAGCCCGCGAAATCGTTCGTCGCTTCAACTATATCTATGGCGAAACGCTGGTTGAACCGGAAATCCTTCTGCCCGAAAATGCTGCTTGTCTGCGCCTTCCCGGAACAGACGGAAAAGCCAAAATGAGCAAGAGCCTGGGTAACTGTATCTACCTTTCCGACTCTGCCGACGAAATACAAAAGAAAGTAAAGGGCATGTACACCGATCCCGATCACTTGCGTGTACAAGACCCGGGTAAAGTAGAGGGCAATCCTGTCTTCACTTATCTGGATGCCTTCTGCCGTCCCGAACACTTCGGCCTTTACCTGCCCGACTATCCGAATCTCGATGAACTGAAAGCGCATTATCAGCGTGGCGGTTTAGGTGATATGAAGGTGAAAGGATTCCTGAACTCCATCATGCAGGAGACACTGGAACCGATTCGCAACCGTCGTAAAGAGTTTGAGAAAGATATACCTGCCATCTATGAGATGCTGAAGAAAGGCTGTGATGCAGCACGCGAAGTTGCTGCCGCCACATTGGACGATGTACGCAAAGCGATGAAGATAAACTACTTCGACGATGCAGATTTGATAGCTGAACAAGTGAAGAAATTCAGTGCAGAATAATTTCCGCACCATTATCAAATAGAGAAACGCCCTGTCTCCCGTAGATTAACGAGAAGACAGGGCGTTTCCTTGCTTATGAAAGAACTATTAATTGGCAGATTTTACTAATACCACACGGTTCAGAATAGGCTGACCAAATTTGTCTACACCACCACCAGCTTCAATATTCAAGCGGTCGGCAGCAATACCGTAATTCTTAACCAGTGCATCTTTAACAGCTTGTGCACGTTTCAAGCTCAATTCTTTATTGAATGCCGGAGTACCGGTTGCAGAGTCTGCATAACCATTCACAGTGTAAGTTGCATTCGGGAACTGCTTCATCTGTTCTGCCAGATAAGACAGGTTCATGATTTCACGCGGAGACAGTTCAGCAGAACCGATTGTGAAGAATACAGTACGCGGTGCGATATCCGGGTCCGGAACAATGACTTCTGTTTCTGTAACTTCGGCTACCGGTTGGTTTTGAGCCTGTATCAAAGCATTCTTCAACTGTGCATTCTGCGCACCCATTGCGGCCAGCTTATCCTGCATAGCAGCCAACTCGATTTGAGAAATCAACTGCGGCATCGGACGACGGAAACCACGGGCAGGGAAACGGTAAGTCAAACCGACTGTGGCACTCAGTACGCCATCATATCCATGATCGCCACCAACTTCACCATCGAATTTATCTTCAACGCCCATTGCACTTAATTCCAGATTAATATCGAACGCATTCGAAATACGGAACTTATTGATGATACCTGCATTCACAGACAATGCTTCGCGATGAGGTTTTGAATAGTTGTGGGTAAAACCGGCACCGACATAAGGAATAATTTCATAAACACGATGCTGATTGTAACCACCGAAAAGCGCATTCAGATTGAACATCACATCAGCATGGAGGTTCATATAATCAAAACGCTGTTTATAATAACCGTCTTTCATTTGAGTACCTTTTACATAATCTGCCCCTGCATCATATGTAAAACCTCTTGCTTGAAGACCGCTATATTGCAAACGCAATCCTAAACCGGGGGTAAACCATTTACCGACGGAAACATTCAGCGTCGGACTAATACGTTTGCCAAAACTTCCGGCTGAATCATTGTCACCAAATGTAGCTTCGGCACCACCGCCAATAGAGAAGAACCAATTGCTCCAGAAAGGATTCGTTATCACCTGATACTTATCCTGTACCTGGATTACTTCATACTCTACAACTTCACTTGTACTGTTCTGCGCCCAGGCGGCAGAAGTGAGGCCGGCCAAAGCCAGCAACATTAGAATCTTTTTCATATACCTAAATAGTTAAGTGGTTAATTTAAATTCATTATTATAACTGACTAAATAACACCATCCCCACTAAAAGGTTTTTGAAAGAGATTATTTTTTGTTATTACCTTTAATCTTTATCGCGAGAATAATTTCTCAATATCCTCTTCTTTTATAGTTGACAATACAATACGTCCATCCGGCGTATAGTTTGGAGTAGGGCAAGCAAACAGGCTATCTACCAAATTAGCCATTTCTTCATTACTCAGTACTTGTCCATAAACGATTGCCGCAGCCTTTGCCAGCGTTAAAGCCAACATGGTTTGCACTTCTTCTTTTACATCACTTCCCTTTTCCATGGCTGTATGTACCATATTACGTACCAGTTCCACAGGATTCAGGCCCTCAATGCCAGACGGAATACCATTGATAGCATAACTGCCACCGCCCAACGGGGTTAATTCAAAGCCAACTGCCGAGAAGTCTTCCATAATGCTTTCCAGCACAGCAGCCTCCGAAGCCGGTAACTGTACGATTTCTGGAAACAGGACGCCCTGAGACACTCCCTGCTTCTGACTGATCTGATTCATATAGCGTTCAAACAATACCCGGATATGTGCCCGGTGTTGGTCTATCAACATCAAGCCGGACTTCACCGAAGTCAGAATAAAACGTCCCTTGAATTGGAAATGCTGCGCTCCCTTTTCCACTGCCGGCTCATTAGCATACAACGGTGCAGATAAGGAAGAAGAAGCCTGCGTTTCCGGTATATATGGTGTACGTTCTTCGGACATATCAGTCGATACCGGCGCAGAAGCCCAATCTGTTTCATCTACAAAGGGTTCTTCTTCCATAGGAGCATTCATTTTGCTGGCTTTTTCCAGCCCATCGTACAATCCTTCCCAGTCTACTTTCGGACGGGAATAGTTGCCACCGCTATAAGAAGAGGCAGAAGAAGTTTTAAACGGATTGAAGTCTGAATTATAATGCACTTTCGGCGGTTCTATCGGGCGTGTCTGGTCGAATGCCGGAATATCAGGCATACCTTCGGTGTCAAAATCGATAGATGGTACAGCATTAAATTTGCCCAATGATTCTTTAACAGACGCAGAAAGTATCTGCCAAATCGCTTGTTCATTTTCAAATTTGATTTCCGTCTTTGTGGGATGTATATTCACATCTATATTTGCCGGATCTACCTCAAAATAAATAAAGTAAGAGATCTGCTCACCAGCCGGAATCAGCTGTTCATAAGCATCCATCACTGCTTTATGGAAATATGGATGACGCATATAACGGCCATTCACAAAGAAGTACTGATGAGCACCTTTCTTTCGTGCCGTTTCCGGCTTGGCTACAAAACCCGATACCTTCACCATGGTGGTATCCACATCCACCGATAGCAAATACTGATTCAGCTTTTTGCCAAACACAGCAAGAATACGCTGCCGAAGCGGCATAGCCGGCAGATTAAACAGTTCGGTGTCATTGCTATATAAATAGAAAGCCACTTCGGGATGTACCAAAGCGATGCGTTCAAATTCGGTAAGGATATTGCTAAGTTCTGTAGAATTCGCTTTCAGGAATTTACGACGGGCAGGAATATTAAAGAATAAGTTTTTAATGGAGAAATTACTTCCCTTAGGGCAGGATACCGCTTCCTGGCTTTCTACTTTAGAACCGGCTATCACAATCCGTGTACCCAGCTCTTCATTTGCCGTACGGGTTTTCAATTCTACTTCTGCCACTGCAGCAACAGAGGCCAATGCCTCGCCACGAAATCCCATCGTACGCAAAGCAAACAAATCGGCTGCTTCTTTTATCTTAGAAGTGGCATGGCGCTCAAAGGCAAGGCGTGCATCCGTTTCGGACATACCTTTTCCATCATCAATCACCTGAATACAGGTTTTCCCTGCATCCGTTACTAATACGTGTATTTCTTGTGCTTCGGCATCAATCGCATTTTCTACCAATTCCTTTATCACAGATGCCGGACGCTGAATCACCTCTCCGGCAGCAATCTGGTTGGCAACCGAATCGGGCAGCAAATGAATAATGTCGCTCATAAGAACAATAAATTGTTTTTTAAATTAGTTAAGTTAGGAAAGCAACTACCAGAATCAAATGATTCCGGTACTTATTGCATACCACAAGTATATCAGCAAGGCAATAACAACCAGTATCACCCCCAGATGTACCGGTTTACGCCCGCTATCCTTGCGTCGCTTCAGGTGAGTAGTTCCTTCTACAAACTTCCCCCGGATATCTTCCGGTGAGAACTCTTTTTCAGGTAACATCCCCAAATCACGCTTGGCGCTCTCTTCCATCTTCGCCAACTTCTCTTTCCGCTCATCCACATATATGTATGGATGGTTAAAGCCGCGCGGCTTTCTCATAGTGAACATTCCCATAGCGTTTATTTATTTCGTTTAATATTCATATTCCTTGGTGAAGTTAAAGGTTTCCGGTCTGATTTCTGCAATTGCTGACCGGCCTTCTTTCCTCTCCATTCAAATATGTCTTCCTTATCTCGCGGACGAATATAATCGAACCAGGCAAAGGTAGGCAATTTGTATTTCTCCGCAGGAATCTGATCCATCGGATACATCGTACCGTTAGCTTTACCAATAAAAGCTCCTTTCTCCATACGCCTATCTTTCAGCAACATACGCAAGAAGCTACCTTCGGCATAATTCAGTCCTATCAGGCTACTATCTTTTTCTTCCACCGGATAAAAGATAACCAGCACATTGCCGTTCACATCAGCCTGACGCATGTCTCCTTCTACAAAGAAGCCCTTCATCTCTTTACCCGATACCTGATTATAATGGATAGAATCTTTCTGTTCTATGGTAAAAGCCTGGTTAATGATATGTACCCAGTCTATAGTACTGTCATTCATATATGCCTTGATCTCCTCACCTAATATCTGTTGCGAACCGTGCCACAAAATAGGATCAGTATACATCGTCATGCAAGAATCTTTTGAATTATAAACCAAAGAATCGCACACAGCCTGTACATCGGTACGGTAAGCACGGACTTTATGATAAACACGCATTTCACGATACATGGAATCCGTATTTATATTATAAGTAATCAACCGCAACGTATCACCATGCATAAACAAACTGTCACCTTGTGAATAATCAATGGCGACAGCACGCTGAGTAGCAAGAGCGCTTCCCGTTATTTCATTATAGAAACAATAGTTACCTGTCAACATGTTTTTGTTGATGGTATCATTCATCTGCACATTCTCAAATGCTTCGCCATATCCTAATACACGATCGTAGAAAATGCTGTCACCTGTCAACTTCTTACCTTCGTTAGTTAACACAGAGCGATCCAGAAGTTCAGCTTGTTCAGTAGTAGTATTATAAAATCCTCGTTCAGAGTAGATATGGTTATTATCACTCACGATATCCGAAGGCCCCAGAATCGTGGCTATCTTAGTTGCAGTGCTATATTTCAAGGTATCCGAAGTCAATATGAATTTCGGATTCACCAACTTTACATCATGGTTGAATACAGAAATTTTCGTTGCCGGACTATATTCCCCCCACTCAGACGTCAGTACATTCTCTTCATCAGTCAATGTACCGCCCTCAAAGTAGTAACCCAGATTATACAAACGGTCGTAGTTCAAACTATCAGTAGTCAAGGTAGTATTTCGGTTGATCATACGGACATTTTCACGAATCATGGCCAACTGTGCCATACCGTCATAATACAGATAATCTCCATAGATAAAAAGCGTATCTCCCTGCTCCATACGAACATTACCAAACGCTTCTACCGAATTTGTCTTTTCGTAGATCAACGCACTGTCACAATACATATACATGCTGTCGTGACGCAACTTCACCGACCGGATCAGTATCTGGATATCCGGATGTAACACTTTGTCCGCCTGTGCCTCTTCAGCATAAAGCAAATCGACCCGGGTTTTCTTCTTTTCCGGTTCTTTTTTCTTATCTTGAGCGCTCAGTAAACAGACACCAAACAGGCATAGAAGGCCTGCGAGAAGGAATCTATGCCTGTTCAGAAAATTAGTTCTTGTATTTTTTTTCTGCATACAAAAAGAATCAATGTATCATCCGGAATCAGTCTTTAACCCAACCCGGATACTTGAATGTACAGTTCTTCCAGTTATCGTTGATACGTACGTACGTATGCTTCTGCTTTTCACGAATCCACTTATCCAGCATTTCATCACGGCGTTTTTCCAAAACGATTTCTTTCAGATTCTGATAGTCTTCTGAAATTGTAGCTTTGTGGCCGTTGATGCGGCTTTTCAGTTTCACGATCACACACTCTTCTTTACCGGTCTTTTGCGGAATCATAGTAAATGCTGTGGAGATTTCTCCTACTTTCATATTATCTACCACTTTGGCAATCTCGGGCGGGAGTTCCTGCATCTCGAACTTGGAAGTATTATTGTTAGGATTAGGCAACAAACCATGGTTGTTGCGTGTATCTTTATCTTGCGAAAGTACAGAAGCTGCTTCCTCAAAAGAGAACTTACCATTACGGATATCATCTGCAATAGAATCCAGACGGGCAGTACCTGCCATCAACGCTTCTTCCGGTACATGAGGCTTCAGCAAGATATGACGCACCTTGATTCGATCACCACGCTTTTCCATCAACTGGATAATGTGGAAACCATACTCAGATTCTACAATCTTAGAAACCTTATTAGGGTCTTGCAAGTTGAAAGCCACATTTGCAAATGCGGGGTCTAAGTATCCACGTCCTGTAAATGGCATTTCACCACCATTGATAGCCGTACCACGGTCGTCAGAATACAAACGTGCCAACATAGAGAAACTTTCCCCCTTATTCACACGCTCAGTATATTCACGTAGTTTTCTTTTCACATCTTCAATCTCATCCAAAGGGATCTTTGGTTGCTGTGTGATGATCTGCACCTCTACCTGGGTAGGGATATAAGGGATACTATCCTGTGGCAGGTCTTTGAAGTAACGACGTACTTCTGCCGGAGTAATCTTAATCTCGCCCACCAGTTTCTGCTGCATCTTCTGCACCTTCAGACCTTCGCGTGCATTTTCACGTAAAGTCTCACGAATCTGGCTGGATGTCTTATTGAAGTATTCTTCCATTTTTTCACGAGAACCGATATTGGCGATATACATATTCGTCATATAGTCCACACGCTGGATAACTTCACTTTCAGGTACTTCGATACTATCGAGAGCAGCCTGATGCAAAAACAGCTTCTGCACAGCTATTTCTTCCGGAATCACGCAGTAAGGATCGCCGTCAAACTTGCGTCCTTCGTAAGCAGCACTCATACGTGCTTCTTCCACTTCAGACTTCAATATAGCCTCGTCGCCCACTACCCAAACTACCTCGTCAATCACGTTGTCTTGTCCATAAACGGCAGAACCGGTCATCAGCGCCAAGGCACATAAAACTACAAACTTAAAGTTCATAAAATTCTTCATTCTGTGTATCTAAACTAATTATATTTAATCTTATCTCTTTTCACTGCCTGCTGATACAAGTCATCTTTCACAGCTCTCATAAATTCCACTTGTTTCAGATTCAACACCATATCTTTTACTTTAGGACGGGCAAACTCATATGGTTCCTGTTGGCCCATCGTGCGGAAATCGCTCACATTCAGAAAATAATGAAACGCCGTATCTTTCAGTTCGATATGACGGTTCTTATTCACATAATCCTCTACCTCCGGAACTTTCAGCGGTATCAGATCTAACACATCCGCCATCGGTACCCATTTGTCATAAAAATATTCATACTTTACAGCATTCTGCAAACTATACTTCTCCAAATGCTCCACTGCATCTTGCGTAGGAGTCTTATACCAACGACGTACTTTGTTTAGTTCCGGTGCAGTGAGGGGTACTTTAATGAACAACCCTTGCATAAGCGGGCGTTCCAATCTGAATAGTTCTTTATTCTTTTCATAATAATCCGTCAACTCCCCTTCTGATATCTCATTCGAGAGCCTTTGATGAATCAACGCTTGTTGATAAGTGTGCATTATCAATGCCTTGCGATAGTTCTCCACTAATTTTTCTATTTCCCCATTATCAGGGATATTGCTTTGAGCTTTCTCGTACAGCAAGATATCTTCCACCCAGTTGCGGATATAATGTTCAGCAAACAGCAAACTATCATCTTTCGACAATCTTGCCGGAAGTGCAGATTGCAAATCTTCCTGGTAAAGGAAATTGCCGTCCAGCTCCACCAATGGCGTCTTACCTTTATGGTCGTGCTGCTCGCTACAAGCCACACAGAAAAGGATGGATAGGATTCCCAGAAAGATTATTCGCATTACCGATTGATATTTACTTTATTTCAAGCTACGAAGATAGCGGTTTAATCGGTTGCATCAGTGCTTATTAACGGTTTTTAAAACCTCTTGGTTTATTTCAACCTTAGAAGCTGCCCGTAATCGTGCTACCCAACGCTCCTCCAGGTAATTTTGATAATCACCGGCAAGTAGTCCACGCACCTCTTGATAACTCTCAGGACCCTTTATTTTCTCACCCAGAAAAGTGGTAAAAGGAAATGACGGTATAGGTTCAGCCTTCTCTTTTTTGAATATTTCATCATCTACATAGATATTGTCTCCAAGGGCAAATAATCCTTGTTCAGCCTGTACTTGCTGTTTTTTTGCATTAAATGTCAACCGGATGGCATCCTGCCACTCTTCTTCCGGCAAAGATTTTAAAAGCTTACGAACTTGCTTCCCTATTCGTTTTGTTGCAGAATGTATCACAATCCCTTTATAATGAGGATTTTTCCAATGGTAATCCGAACGATGCTTATCAAAGTAAGCAGCCATTCCCACCTCATCCGAAGGCACACGTTCCCATATTTCCCGGTTACTGATTTCAAATAACAACATACCATCACGATACTCTTGCATAAGCATACGAAACTCCGGATACTTCTGTTCCAAACGACCGTATTCATAGTCGAGCACGGATTTCATGATAAACCCTTTCAACTGACGTTGTATCCCCTGAGGATGGGCAATAGCAAAATTTGCAAACATTTGCCCCGTATATTCTCTGTCACCAAGAGTAAAAAGTTTCTTTTCAGTCTGCCCTTTTGCCAACAATTCATCCATTCCCGCTTTATCCGGTGTGTATTGATACTCTTTTTTCAACTTCTCCACCAAAGATTCTGTTCCCTTATCCATTCCATGACGGCGGGTCTGGCGACGGATAATTTCATCTTTCACATCCTCGAAAGGCAAAATATCCTTCCGTTCAAGCACCTTGACAATATGAATACCCTGCGGAGTGAAGAAAGGGCGGGATATTTCACCCGGTTTCATTTCAAAGACCGTATCTTCAAATTCAGCCGGCATCTGTAGCCAACTTACCCAGAAAGACTTCTTTTCGTCAGAAAAGTTACGTACGCAAGCATCAAAATCCGCTTGTCCGTTCTGCAATGCAGTATAAAGAGAATCCATGCGGGTTTCAGTAGTACGGAGCAAATGACTGGTAGCTGTCTGAGGCAGGGATTTAAAGATATGACTAACCCGTACTTGTCCCGCACGCTGATTGGCTTTCATCTTGTCATATGCTTGCCGCGCAGCAAGTTCTGATACGGTTTCATCTGTTAAGTAAGTCTTTGCCAACTGACGGCGATACCCTTCCAGCTCTTCACGGAAAGCACGGGTAGTATCCAATCCTATAGCCTCAGCTGCGGCAACCTTCAACTTAAAGTTTACAAACAAATCAACATATTCGTTCAATGTTTTCTGCTCTATACCAGAAAGAGCATTATTCTTATTATAGATATATTCAAACTCCGAACGGAGAATATCTTTCCCGTTAATACGCATCAGCACAGGATCTTGCTGAGCAAAAACTGTCCATCCCAGACAAAGGAGAATTATTGTCAATCCACTTCTTATCATAACTATTTTCTTTTGAAAAAGAACAATGTAATAACGGGGAAACATCTTTTATATTGTTTGCCTTCAACGGCTTTCTTTAAACACATCATCTGTCTGCCTCAAACAGATGGGCTATTTACCTTGAACAGACGGTCTGTTTTCAGAAACTAAAATACCCGGAAAGAAACTGCTCCTTTCCGGGTATTCTTATCTAACTTGCCTATACTTTTATTCGGGACGACTGTAATTCGGAGCCTCGCTTGTAATCGATACATCGTGCGGATGACTTTCGAGTACACCCGCATTGGTAATACGGGTAAACTTAGCATCGTGCAACTGCTCAATATTGCCTGCACCACAGTAACCCATACCAGCACGCAGACCACCAACCAACTGGAAGATTACTTCATACAAAGTTCCTTTGTAAGGTACACGAGCAGCAATACCTTCGGGCACCAACTTCTTCACGTCATTGGTTCCGCTCTGGAAATAACGGTCCTTTGAACCATTTTCCATTGCTTCCAACGAACCCATACCACGGTACGACTTGAATTTACGTCCATTGAAGATAATCGTATCACCCGGAGATTCTTCCGTTCCGGCAACCAGCGAACCGATCATTACACTATAACCTCCGGCAGCCAAAGCCTTCACAACATCTCCTGAGTAACGCAACCCACCGTCAGCAATCAAAGGAATACCTGTTCCCTTCAATGCCTTGGCTACATCATATACAGCAGACAACTGAGGAACACCCACACCTGCTACAACGCGAGTAGTACAGATAGAACCCGGACCGATACCAACTTTAACGCCATCAGCACCAGCTTCTACCAATGCCTTTGCAGCCTCTCCGGTAGCAATGTTACCTACCACAATATCAATATTCGGGAAACGCTTCTTTGCTTCTTTCAATTTCTCTATCACATAGATGGAATGTCCGTGGGCAGTATCGATAACAATAGCATCGGCACCGGCATCCACCAAAGCTTGCATACGATCGAGGGTATCAGCAGTAACTCCTACTCCGGCAGCTACACGCAAACGGCCTTTAGAGTCTTTGCAGGCCATCGGTTTATCTTTAGCTTTCGTAATATCTTTATAAGTAATCAGTCCTACCAGCTTACCTTCTTTATCCACAACCGGCAATTTCTCAATTCTGTGTTCCTGCAAAATTTGAGAAACAGCTTCCATATCAGTAGTCGGATTCGTAGTGATGATATTTTCTTTTGTCATCACTTCATCGATATGCTTATTCATATCTCTTACGAAGCGAAGGTCACGGTTAGTAACAATTCCTACCAAATATCTTTCATCATCTACTACTGGAATACCACCGATTCTATATTCTGCCATCAATGCTAATGCATCTCCTACAGTAGAACCTCTCTTAATGGTTACCGGATCATAAATCATACCATTTTCAGCGCGCTTCACAATGGCAACCTGACGTGCCTGCTCCTCAATGGACATATTCTTATGAATAACACCGATACCACCTTCACGTGCAATGGCAATAGCCATTTTCGCTTCAGTAACCGTGTCCATAGCGGCCGTTACAAACGGAATTTTTAACTCAATGTTTTTTGAAAACTTTGTCGAGAGTTCGACAGTTTTAGGGAGTACTTCAGAGTAAGCGGGGATTAACAAAACGTCGTCATAAGTTAATCCATCCATTACAATCTTATCAGCAATAAATGACATAGGGCTATGCGTTTAAAAT
>QWCN01005112.1_pt1 | contig 13193 bp, 7 predicted proteins | sample 1972711 | NCBI WGS metagenome assembly QWCN01 (sample SAMN09866707, study PRJNA288562) | Human gut metagenome isolate term1_stool, whole genome shotgun sequencing... | isolation source: gut | host: Homo sapiens | place: USA: California | reverse complement strand
GGGGAATACCTAAAGATACAAAAAAGCCAACTAATTCGCAACATTTTATGTATGAATTAGTTGGCTGATTTTATAGTATTTACTGAATGTCCCTATTTAACAAATTGAAGTTTTCCCGCTAAAACCGGACTTCAACCTGTTAAATAGCTTTCCTATCAGGTAAACCCCAATTCTTAGTTCATTCTCATAGCACGGAATACTTTCCCTCCGCTTCGTTTTTCCCCTTCTTTATTATATTTTTCTTCTTCCATCTTGGATTTATCGGCTCCCAGCGTGTCACCGATCTTGGTTTGCAGACGAGCTTTGGAATTCATCAGATTTGCTTTGGAGAAAAAATCCGGCGTCACCGCACAAACCTCGTCAATCCATTTGATTCCCTCTTCCACCAAAGCCTTGTCATCGCAAAGTGTAAGGGCTTCGATATTGTTCTGGAAATAATTCAGGTCAGCTCCAGAGCGGAACATATTATAACTCAACACTTCCTTCATTTTATCCAGTAAACCGCGGAAATCTCCTTTCCGGATATAAGCAGCCGTATAAAGCTGTGCCAAAGCTGCCGGAACTCCTGCATAATCGACACTGAGCAGATAGCCGATCAATTCTTCATTCCGCTTTTCATCAAAAGTCTGCCCCATGCCCGGACGCCAATGTGTCAATGCCATTGTCGCCCCCATAATACTATTGTCTAATTTATAGTCAACCACCTCTTTACCGGCCACCGCATAAAATTTATCCCGATTCTGCATGACTTTTTTCAAAGGACCTGACAACGGATCACTGACATACTTTTTCACCAAATCCCAGTTCTCTTTGGTAGCCAACTGCTCCTCAGAAAGGGTATTCAGGTATTCGGAAGCCACCTTTCCCTGTTCTTCCTGCATGTAGGCGGAAGCCAAGGCAGCCAGATAACGGCCCAAAAACTCGCCGTTTCTCTCTCCGGCTTCGTAACGTTTCGTCAAACCGGTCAGGTTGTTCTGCGGATCACCGGCTGTTTTGGCACCCTCCACCAACCATTCTGCGCTACCGGCACCGACCATCCGGTGCACCACCTGTTGTGTTGCCGGATCAACGAACACCAACGTAGGGAATGCCTTCACGCCGAACTGCGTTTTCAGTATAATGCCGTCCTCGTCTTTTTCCATATCATACTTTGCATTCACAAAGGTCTGATTAAAGTAATCGGCTACTTCATCCTTAGTAAACACATTATTCGCCAGCATCTTACACGGGCCGCACCAGGAAGTGTAACAGTCTACGAAAATCAGCTTTTTCTCCTTCTTCGCTTTTTTCACAATCTGCTTCCACACTTTGGTCTGCTCGAAATTGATACTGCGGTTTTGAGCCTCCGCACCAAACAGAATTCCGGCAACCAACATAACCAATAAAAATACTTTTTTCATAATCCTTTTTTATTTCAATGAGTATTCAAATATACAACATCAAATTTTAATTACATCCCCATCGCCGGCATAGCCACGCTTTTCTTAGCGCCACCATTCACCATCTCTTCCAGCTTGTCCATCAGTTTCTGTCCCCGCAGGTTCTTGCCCACTATACGGCCTTCCTGATCCAAGACCAAAATATAGGGAATTCCGGAGAACTGATACAGTTTCATCACATCCTTTCCGGCCTTGGGAGCCTGTACCTGTGCCCAAGGCATATTCTCATCCTTCATGGCTTTTCTCCAGGCATTGCCATCCTTGTCAATGGAAACACTCAGGAACTCGACCCCTTTCTCGTTATAAGCCTCGAAAGCCTCTTTCAGATGGGGAATTTCCTGACGGCAAGGTCCACACCAAGAAGCCCAGAAATCAAGCACTAAAATCTTGCCTTTAAAGTCCTGAGGTCCCAGGTTTTTATTTCCATCCGGAGTCGGATATGAAAACTCGGGAGCCACCTTACCTTCAGCCAGACGCTCTTTTTGAGCCTTCGCCTCAGCCATATCCGCTTTATATTTTTTCAACGGTGCATAATCCGGGTTCTTAGCTTCCAATTTAGCCAGCACCTGCTCTACCAATGCGGCATTCTCATTTCCGCGCAGCATCGGCAACACTGCCAGCACACTATTCCGGTCGGCATAATGCTCGGCAATATACTTGCTCCGGGCTCTGGACTCGTCGCCCAGCATGTCATAAAATTTCATGGAAGTTTCCTGCTTCGCCTGCATATCCAATCCCTCAATCCGATATACTCCCTGCGAAACACCGATCATCAGCTGATAGCCCCGGTAACTGTCCCAGTTCAACAAGTTCATCACCTCATTGTTAGGACCTCCGTTGATGTGTACATACGGCGGGTTTTTGATTTTAATCCGGGCCGTATCCATACCGCGGAAATTGATTTCCAAATCTTCATCTTCTGCCCAGAACTGCACGGACTGCCATTTCTGGCACTCTAACGTATACACACCGGGACGATCCACTTTCATGGTAAACTGGTAAGTCCCGTCAGCATTCACTTTACAGGAGTCGATAATGGTCTTGTCAAAACCGTTCCGTTCCACAATCTCCATGTTAAACTGATTGTCCGGAAACTGTACTTTACCTTTAATGGTAATCGTATCCTTTTTAGGAGCTGCACAGGATGCTACTAAAAGGCATCCGCCCAACACTGCATTTAAAACTCTTTTCATACTTTATTTCTACTTATTTTTCTTGATAATCCTGTTTCAAATCATTAGCCACTCTTTCAAAATAAACTTTAAACGACATCGGTCCTTCTTTCGATTTTGCCGCAGCATCATCCATCCATTTGGCCACCCTCAACCGCAAAGTCTGGTCTTTGCACAAACGGTTCACACGCAATCCCCAATTGTAAAGGATCACATCCCCCACAGAACCCGATTTCAATTTTACATCACCCAAGTCGACATAAGTTTCCCAGTCGCCCAATTTCTCCGCATTGTTCATCCGGGCATCGGAAATAATGTCTTCAACACCTTCTACATCCGTCTTTTTCAAACGCTTGCAATAACGGTTAAACCCTTTTTTGTCAAAAGTCGCCTCCTCTCCCTGACCGGTCACAAAGCGGTTCGCCCCGATGATATAAACCACGCGGATTTTGTTTTTTACCTCTTTCTCACCGATGACTTGGGCCAATTCATTGCGATGTTCATACACATAGGCAAACACATCCGAATCCACATCCTCAACATATTTGGCGAACAGGTCCCAATATTTCCGCTCACTCAATTTCGCCTTGTCCAAGGTAGCGAAATAATCCAGACAGACCTTTTCGGTCACTTCTCCCCGATTGGCCAAATCCAAGGCGCTCATATATGTTTCGATGAACTCCGGTTCCCGGTTTCCCGCTTTGTAGGCTTTCTCCAAAGAAGCCACCCCTTGGCCATCCAACGCCAAACCGGCCTGTTTCAATAGTTCTTCCGCAGGCATTCCGCCAACGATACAATGTTGTAACTCACCGTCTCCATTCAGGAAAAGAAGTGTCGGGAATGCGTTCACGCCATATTGTTTTTTCAAGGCCGGTCCCTCACCTTTTTCCATATCCACCTTAGCATTCACAAACTTTTCATTAAAGAAAGCAGCCACATCGGGATCGGTAAAGACCTCCTTCGCCAACATCTTGCACGGCCCGCACCAAGAAGTATAACAATCCATAAAAATCAGTTTATTTTCCTTCTTAGCCTGTTCCAGCACCTCTTGCCAAGTCCCTTTGAAAAAGGCGATACCTTCTGCTTTCTTCAATGCCTCCTCTCCATAACCGATGAAAGCATCTGCTTCCGTATAGCCCCCTGCCAAATGAACCAACTTACCGTTACCGTTCAAGAACAGGAAAGCCGGATAGCCACGTACCGCATATTTCTCCGCCAGCTCTTTTTCTTTACCGAAATCAATTTTTAAGTTAATGAAATGCTCGTTGTAGAAATCAGCTACTTTGTCCAAGGTAAACACATTCTTTCCCATCATCACGCACGGCTGGCACCAAGCGGTATAAGCGTCAATGAAAACCAATTTATTCTCTTTCTTGGCTTTTTCCAATGCCTCTTTCAAACCCATCTCCTCAAAAACAATGGAGCGTTTATTGTTCCTTTTCACCTCAGCCTGCTCCCAAGCCTTTTTCCCTCTTTCCAAGAAAAGTTCCGGATTTTTAGGCAACAGAAACGGACTGACCGTACCCAAAATATCACCGTTCGGCATGAAGAAAGCGTAAGTAGGATACATATTCATCACTAATTTCGGAGCAAAAGCCTTGCCCTCTTCGGTAGCCATATCGATACGGATGGCCACCACATGCTGTTTGCAAAACTCCAGGTTGGCAGGCACTTTCTGCCATACAGCCTCTTCTTTATCTTTTTGTTTCTGCGCCTCTGCCGTAGCGGGTTTCCGCATGGCATCCACCAAAATAATTTTATTCTCTTTCTGTGCCAGCTCCGCAGCCTGTTCCCATGTCAGGTTTTGAAATACTGTTTTTTGGGCATTTCCTGCGAATGTCATTACCAACAACATCGCGATAATATAACAAATTTTCCTTTTCATTCCTTTATCTCTCCCTTATACCTCCCTTATTGATCCAAACCATTATTACGTCCCGGACATTTTTCCATGACCTGACGCATACGGGTAATTTGATCCAATGTAAAATTATTCCGCAAAGAAGGGTAACGGTTATCGTCCATAGCATTATTAGCCAAAAATTTATCTCCATTCCAGCTAACCTTTTTCAATTCTGACCATATCCCAGAACCGTCATACAACTGTGTATCGGTACAATAGTCGGTATTTCCTACTTTCCGGTTGGTACCGAGGATACCGTAAAAAGAACCGACGAAGGGATACAACTCGATTTTCTTACCTGAACCAGGACGAAATAAAGTCTGAGGTACACCGATACAAGTATTTGCATAATCTCGGGTAGGAATCGTATAATCGTCTACCACATTAGGAATTCCGGCTATCGGTTCTTCACCGTCGGCAACCACTTGCCATTGCGGCGTCTTGGTCCCCATACTCATATTAGCCCCGGAAGGTATAACCACAATATTCAGATATTTCTCCGGATCCCAAATCCGGTTTGCATTTTTGTTGATATAAGCAATAAAACTCGATACGTCGAATCCCCAACTCGAAGGTTTAATGTTATTTTCATCATAATCGATCCGATTGTACCCCGGTTTCTGTAATTCCATACCGTTCCCGTTTTTTGAAGCCAAACGAAAGACTATATTTGCAGAAGCACCATTAGGTCCTCTCCCTACTTTATTATTGAATACATCATTCATATTCTGCAAAGCCTGTTCGAGCAACTCATAATCCATCTCCTGATAAGTCAACGGATTATAACTGGGATCACTCTTCTTCAATTCGAAAACATGAAAAACGACATCCACATATTTCAATGGAGGTAAAGCCGGCTTAGGCCTTAAAACAACCGTCTTCGGCGAAGAAGCCCGTTCTCCGACTTTAGCGATAAAAGTAACTGTTCCGGGAGTCGCATCGGTAGTCGACCACTTTTCCCCGACTTCTTCCGTTCCTTTAAAGATTTTGACACTACCGGCAGGCAAAGTCTTAATATCCACCGGCACCATAGAATCTACCCGTACCCCTTCTTCATTATCCATCTTTACTTTCCGGTAAGCTTCTACAATAAAATCGAGTGTCGCCTGTCCATCAGCAATCATCATCGGAGCCCCTGTAGAAAAATAAACCGAATCAATATCGTTCAGTCCAGGCTGATACATCTGATAATCAAACGAATTATCATCACATCCTTCCCATAAGAAAGAACCTAATATCAGAGAAACAAATATTATTTTTTTCATATATTTAATTTTAATATCCATAAGAAAAGCCTGTTAAAACTCGATTTGTACCCATCCCTTATTTTGTGAAATGGCATTATTCTGTTGCAGTTCGTCCAAAGGAATCGGTAAAGCGTATTGATAGGCATCGGTATCCACCGTTATATCGTAAGTCTTTTTAAAAAAAGTTAAATGCCGACTGATTGTCCCGCCATATTTTTTCAGGTCCAGCCAACGTTTATCGGTATCGGTAAAGAATTCTTTCCGGCGTTCATTCAGAATTTCCTGTAATAAGCTTTCACCGCTCAATCCGTTAGCGGTACCGGCATTTCGGAAAGATTTAAATTTATTCAGCGTGCCCACGGCATCTCCCTGAGTATGATACAATGCTTCTGCCAGGATCAGATAAGCCTCCTCAGGTTTAAACAGTACACAATTTCCGTTTTTAGAGCCGTAAATTTCCCCGTCGGGCCAACTGTTGGCTAAAATTCCCGGAGCCATAAAATAAGCATCGTACCGGATATCCTCCGGAGTGAAAAGAGCGTAAAAATCAGGGTTTACCGGAACATTATTGGGATTGAAGCCTATATAGTACCAGGTGGATCCATAAATTCCGGCAGTAGCGCCATACATAGTCCCACACATATACAAGCCCGGATAGGAGGCGTCGTTATTGGCCATCACGGCATTAAGCCCTGTCGTGGTGACCGGTATCAGCGTCTCGACTCCTTCTATCGCCAGAGCTGCATATTTCGCCGCATTTTCATAATCGGAAGTTTCGCTTGCTCCGGATTCGGCCTTGAACCAATATACCTGAGCTAAAATATGGTTTACCCTCAGACTTCGGAAAAACAAATTATAGGATTCTCTCGACGCTGTCGTTTTTAAAAGTTCTGAAGCATAATTCAAATCAGCCAGGATAGTCCGGTATACTTCTGCCTGTGTTTTACGGGGCATTTTTACACCAACCACTTGTTCTCCCGTATGTAAATAAACCGGGATACCCAATTCTGCATTCCGGTAAGGGGCAAAATACTGTAACAGTTTAAAATAATAATAGGCACGGTGTGTAACCAGTTCTCCCATAATCCGGTTCCACTCCTGCTGGTCGTCATAAGTGACCGCATTCATCTGATCGACCAAAGCATTCAACAATCCGATCACTTCATAATATTTCATCCAGACAGACTTCGGGGTATCGAAATTGTTCCACAAGAACTGGTTAGCATACTCTTTTTCCTGCATATGTTGGTTCATGTCAACCAAATAGCAGTCGACCATAGCTTTGTTCACATCGATATTATCGGAATAAGCTTCGAACATCTTTACCATTTCGGAGGTAAACAAAGGAGACAAACCGACAGTCGAAGTTTGACGGGGATTAGCCTGCCCATACAAATAACCGGCCAATACCGATTTGATATCGTCGAGTGATTGTACGGCACGTTCGTTTTTGGCCGGTAAATCCAAAAATTTGGTACAACTGCACAAGCATCCTAACAGCAGGAAAACGGCAATCAATTTATATTTTTTCATAGTACAATTCATTATAATCCAATATTTAATGTCAACGTATAATTTCTGGTATTCGGATACCCGAAAGGTGTCTGGGTTTCCGGATCTGTCCCGTTATAAGGAGTAATCGTAAACAGATTACCGGCCACTAAAGTAACTTTCAAGGTAGATAAAGAGATTTTCTGTAACATTTTACGCGGAGCATGCCAGGTCAATGCCAATTCGTTGCATTTCAGATAATCTCCCTTTTCCAGATCTTTATCGAGTAAATAATAGGTATAGTTCGAAAGAGAGTTCTGGAACACCGGGATATCCGTAATATCTCCATATTGTCTCCAACGGTAGCGTACATCCCTCACGCGATTGGTACGGCTGGCAGTAATATCGTCCACTTCCCCGTCAGGCCCGTTTTTACGATCCTGAAAACCTAAGATTTTATTACCGGCAGCAAATACAAAATTAGCATACAACTCGAATTGTTTATAAACAAAACGGGTGTTAAAACCCCCGAATAATTTCGGATCTTTCTGTCCCACATAATAGGGCACATATTTTTCCTGTAAATCTTTCTGGGGAATAGTAGCCAAATCGATCACTTCTTCGGTGTAATTGTTGGTCACGAAAGTTCCTTCGACTACCGCTTCTTTACGTTGGGCTTTTACCATCATATGTCCGTTTTCAGGATTCACATGAGAAAATTTATATCCAAACCAGCTATTCGTCGGATATCCCTGAACATTACGCGTATTGGCTTCGGCGATACCAGGAATATTATTTTCATATACCTGATCGAGGTTATTTTTCACTTTGGTAATATTTCCACCGATTTCCCACAGGATATTTTTATTTTTGATTACCTCTAACCGCATGCTGTATTCAAATCCGCGATTAGACATTTTTCCTACATTCACCGTAGCTTCTTCACGTCCCACCGAAGGAGCCAGTTTCAGATTATCCAGCAGATCGGTAATTTTCTCGTCGAAATAACGTCCTTCCATATTGATACGTCCTTTAAACAAAGACAATTCCAAGCCCAGATTGGTCTCTTGTTTGCGTTCCCATTTGATCGTAGGATTTCCATACCGGAATTCGGAAGAAGCCACAATTCCATCATACACCTTGGAACCCAACAGATAAGAATGGAATGGATAAACCGAACGGTTGATACTTCCCCGGTAACCATATCCGAACGATACCACCAATCGGCTCAGGATATTTTCATACGGTTTCAAAAAGCCCTCGCTATGGGCGTTCCATTTTATTCCGGCAGACCATAAGGGTGAAAACTGATTATCGGACCCCAGAATATCTACACCGTCGTAGCGGATATTACCGTTCAATACGTAACGATCGTCGTAAGAATAAACCAGCGAACCGATAAAGGAAGCACTCCGGTCTTCTGCAAATGTAGAACCTCCGAATTTAGACAAATCCAGTTTGTTGTACCTATCCGGACTCACCAAATCCCAGTTAGGATAACCGGAAATACGGTATTCACTCAGATAGATGGGATTAAAACTATTGTATTGGTAGTTGGTACGCCCTCCGATTTCGTTGGCAAAGAACAATTGTACAAAATGTTTGCCGGCGAATTTGTTGTTGTATTCGATAGAATTTCGCACGGTATAATCAAATACACGCCCCGTATTTTCTTTCAGGAAACCGAGGTTGTGTTCGGGTAAGATCTTACCGACCCCCGAAGCCGCATTCAACCAGTTCTGCGACCAAGAACGATAGGTTCCGGGATGTGCTTCATCAATGTCATGTACCCAGGTATAGTTGGCCACTACTGTACCATTATAACGAAAATTTTTGAATAAGGTCCATTCTACCCCGAACTGTCCCCGAATATCGGCATAATTGTTGGTCAGTGTATTCTCCCGCAGTTCCCGGAGGATATTAAAATCCATATAATTCAAATCCGAATAATAGGTTACATCATTGGTCAGATCGCGGTAACTCATATCGGACGAGTAACTGCCGTCTTCATTATAAGGACGTTCGTAAGGATTGGCAAAAGCGGCATAACGGAAAACATCCATGCCGGCTTGTCCTTCCTGATTTTTTTTGATGGTAGAATACAAATTGAATTTCAACAACAGATTATCCAGGACATACCGGGACAATTTCATATTCAATCCGCCGGATTTAAAATCATTCTCCTGCATAGTCCCCTGTGAACTCTGAAAATTCAAAGAGGTAAAATACTGTGTTTTTGTATTCCCTCCACTCAGCGTGAGATTATGAGAATGTGAAATCGCATTCCGATACAACACATCCATCCAATCGGTATTGATTTTCTGTAATTCGGCGATCTGGCGTTCAGCTTCGTCGGACGAGATAGCACCATTATCCCGGCGGTTAAGGATCTGGATCACCCGCCCACCGTAACTGGGATGAAAGTCATCGTAAAGCTCGCGTTCCAACTGAATCTTCTCTGTCGTATTCATGAAATCGAACTGATTTCTCGGAGCCATCGTCACTCCGAATTTTCCGGAATAAGAGATGTAATCCTGTCCGGCTTCTCCCATTTTGGTTTCGATGACCACTACTCCGTTCGCAGCACGTGATCCATAAATAGAAGCAGCGGTAGCATCTTTCAGGATGGAGATACTTTTAATATTTTCAGGGGGAATATTCCCGATACCGTTAGTCAGCAAGTTGTTGATACCACCGGAAACCTCACCTGTCTGTAAAGGCATTCCGTCCAATACATAAAGAGGCTCGGTACTTCCGGTCATCGTATTGATCCCCCGGATTTGAATTTTACCTGTCTCGCCGGGACGTCCCGAGGTACTCCGGATATAAACACCGGCCAATTTTCCTGCCAACGCTTTATCTACGGTAGTCACTCCAGCTGTTTCGAGATCGCGTGCAGTAGCGGTACTCACCGATCCGACCATGACCGCCTTTTCGCGTCTTTGAAAACCGGTGACAATGACTTCGCTCATCTCCGCGATCAATGGTTCCAGTATAACCACCATTTCCGTCCGTTTGCTCACATCGATCTCTACATTTTTATATCCGATAAACGACACTTCCAACAGGGAGGTACCGTCGGTTACACTCAACTTAAATTTACCGTCGATATCGGCAGCAGTTCCCACTGTCGTCCCCTTGATTTTTACTGTAGCTCCGGGTAAAGGTTCCCCTGTATTCTTATCCAAAATCTTACCAGAGACAACCCGTACTGCCTGTTGGGGTACCTGTACCGTTTTTTTGTGAATGACAATATGATTATCCACAAAACTATATTCCACCCCTTTCCCTTTCAGACAAAAATCCAGAATCTTTCCGATCTCTTCATTCGTAAAATTCACATTCACCGTTCCCAGATGATCCACGTCACCGGCATTATAAACAAAAGCCACATCCGATTTTTTCTCGATCTCTGTAAACAGTTGTTTGATACTGGCATTTTCCAGTTTCAAACTCAAACGAGTGTGCTGGGAATAAACATTCGCCTGTATCTGCAGGCAAAACAGCATTAAGACAACCGAGATTTTCATCATACGCAAAACTTTTTTTGCTTTCTCTCTCGGATAAGACCTACCCTTAAGACTTTTTTTCATACATTTGTTGTTTAAATTAGTAATTGATCTATCAATTATTATCAGGAGGAACAGTTCACAACCAATGGATGCTCCTCCTGTTTTTATTTTTCATATACAATGACCTCCTTCCCTTGTGTAGTAAAACCCAATTTTCCAGTTTCTGTCAAGATCCTGAATATCCGGTCGACACGATCGAACTTCTTCAATTTAGCTGTCAACACCAGGTCTTTCAACTCATTATTCCGGTAAGAAAAAGTGAAGTCATACCAACGGGCCAACTCGTTTAGTATGTCATCCAATTTTTTATCCTGATATACAAAGAAACCATCCTTCCAAGCCACAAAATGAATCGGTTCCACTTCCCGGACAGTAATCCCGCCTTTTTCCAACACCGCTTGTTGTCCCGGTCGTAACCGACATTCGGAAATATTCGAGTTGTCCGTTACCGACACCGATCCTTTCACCAAAGTAGTCGCGATAGCTTCATTTTCATAATTCCGAACATTGAATTCTGTTCCCAATACGGTAATTTCTGCCTGATCCAAACATACGATAAAGGGCTTGCCCGCCTGTTTGGTTACCGCAAAATAAGCTTCTCCCTTCAAGTACACTTTTCGTTCTGTCCCGGAAAATTGCACCGGATACCTCAATTCCGACTCCGCATTCACCCACACCTTGGTACCGTCTGCCAGTACTACAGCATATTCTCCTCCCCGGGGGGTAATCAGCCGATTGTACTCTTCTTCCCCCTCTCCATTTTTTTGTCTATCGTATACTAGTGTATTCCCTTCTTTTTTCACTGTCGTATTTCCAGCCAACAAGGTCTCTTCCGCTTCATCTCCCAACACCACTTTTTCATCGGAACCCAACACCAGAATGGCTTTTTTCCCTCCGGGCTCGATATTTCCTTCCACAACATACGCCTGATCTTTGTCCTGATCACGACGCATAAAAACATAACCGACAGCAATCATCAATACCACCAAAGCAGCATATCCGGCTATCCGGGTCCATAAAAACAAATGTTTGACCGACATTCGGTGAAACAGACGATGTTCTACTTTCTTCCAAGCCTCCTCGGTCTGGTAACGCTGTACACATCCGGCTTGTATCCAATCTTGTCTGTATGCATGAAATAGAAGAAAATGCTGCTCTGATTCTTCCAGCCATTTTTGCAGGACCAACAACTCCTCTTCAGAAGCTGTACCTTCCAGAGAACTGATGATCAAGTGTTGTATATCGGTTTCGTTATCTTTAAAATTGTCCATAAATACTGAAATTTGTATCTAAGACAACTCTATTTTTAAAACTACTTACAGATTTTTGAAAAAATATGACTTTTTCAGTTAAAACAGTGACAACAGTCAGACTTACCCCCTTCATCTCACGGCAGAGTTAACCGACAAAGAAAATACAAGTGGAAATTTGCAGCAATAGAAAGCCGGACTCTCCGGATTATTTCCAGGAAGAATGATCTTTCTCAAATCAAGACTAGTCTGCAATTCAGTGATAACGTAAGTCGGAGGTGTTCGTGTTCGGGGACCATTGGAGCTTTGGCGAGTGTCATCTTGCTTTTTCTGAACGCCCGACCGGTGGTGTCTGAGCGAAGCGAGTTCCGCCGGTCAGTGATAGACAAAGCTAGACGACCGACAGAAGCGACCGGGTCGACAATTCCGATCACCGGAGACGAATTGGTAACGAAATAAACCTACGATAAGTTTACGAACTTTATCCCCTGGTCTAAACCTTTTCTCCTCTAAGAAGGAACAACCAAAATATTGCGCTACCTCTCAAATGGGCTAATTCTTCCCGCAGACGTTTCATAGCCCGGTAAAGCTGAGCTTCCACCGTACGTACAGAGATTCCTAATTCAACCGCGATTTCCTGGCTTTTTTTACCGGAAAACCGGCTGAGAAGAAATATTTGACGACATTGGAAAGGCAAACCATCGATTGCCCGATTTATTTCTTTAAACACGATTTCCTGATTTTCTTTATCTATAAAATACTCTATGTTGTTTTCATCTTTAGAACCCTGTTTTTGAATAAATTCCCAGAAAGCCAATTTTACTTTTTCATGTTTTAACGAATTGAGAGCAGCGTGATAGACAGAGCGATACAAATAAGCCTTCATCGATTCCCGGATATCGATCTCTTCCCTTTTTTCCCACAGCATACAAAATAAATTCTGTACAAGGTCCTCCGCCATATCCCGATCCCTGACAATAGATTCGGCATAAAGACACAAACGCACATACCACATCCGGAACAATTGTCCAAACGCTTTCTTATCTCCCCTGACAATTGCCTTTATCAAAACCTCTGTATGTTCATTTACCTCCATGGATTCCAGAAAAACGTTCGTTT
>QWCN01005108.1_pt1 | contig 13198 bp, 12 predicted proteins | sample 1972711 | NCBI WGS metagenome assembly QWCN01 (sample SAMN09866707, study PRJNA288562) | Human gut metagenome isolate term1_stool, whole genome shotgun sequencing... | isolation source: gut | host: Homo sapiens | place: USA: California | reverse complement strand
TACCGCCACAGAAGAAAGTTTTCTGCGGTAGACGGAGAGCCTGGCCAGAAACGAAGATGCCACGGTGCAAACGGCGCAGATATCGTGCTGAAGGTGCCGGAGGGAACGGTGATCAAGGAAGCCGAAAGCGGACAGGTGATCGCGGATATGTCGGGTGATAACAGCCGACAGGTGGTATTAAAAGGCGGACGCGGCGGCAATGGAGATCCTGGGGCAGCGGGCAGTCCCGGCGGCGGAGAGCGACTGGGACGCAGAATACGGCGACTACATCCTGGCCGTCCGGACCGTCCGGGACATGGATGAGGCCGTGGCCTTCATCAACCGCCACGGCACCGGCCACTCCGAGGCCATCATCACCCGCAATTACTTCAAGGCCCAGCACTTCCTGGACTACGTGGACGCAGCGGCGGTGTATGTCAACGCCTCCACCCGCTTTACCGACGGCGGGGAGTTCGGCCTGGGTGCGGAGATCGGCATCTCCACGCAGAAGATGCATGCCCGGGGCCCCATGGGACTGGAGGAGCTGACCAGCTGCAAGTACGTCATCTACGGCGAGGGGCAGGTCCGCTGACCGCCCCATCGCCCCAGTTTAGGACAATATATTGAGCAAAAGAGGTACGATCATGCTGACATTTGGATTTATCGGAACCGGAAACATGGGCGGTGCCCTGGCCCGGGCGGCCCGGAAGCGTCTGGACGGCGGGCAGCTGCTGCTGGCAAACCGGACGGCGGTCAAAGCGGAGGCCCTGGCTGCGGAGCTGGGTGCCCAGACCGTTGACAATCAGACCGCCGCGGCCCAGGCCACCTATCTTTTTCTGGGCGTAAAGCCCCAGATGATGGCGGAGATGCTCTCGGACATTGCCCCGGTGCTGGCCGCCCGGAAGGACCGCTTCTTCCTGGTGCCCATGGCAGCAGGGCTTACCATTGCGGACATCCAGCGGCAGGCGGGCGGCGCATACCCGGTGATCCGCATCATGCCCAACACCCCCTCCTCCATCGGAGAGGGCATGATCCTCTATACCTGCGGCAACGGCGTCACCAAGGAAGAGGAGCAGACCTTCCTGGACGCCATGTCCGGTGCTGGAAAGCTTGCCCCCCTGCCGGAGCGCCTCATTGACGCGGGAAGCTCTGTGGCGGGCTGCGGTCCGGCCTTTGTGGACCTCTTTATCGAGGCGCTGACAGACGGCGGCGTGGCCTGCGGCCTGCCCCGGTCCACGGCGATGGAACTCGCCGCCCAGATGGTGGCAGGTTCCGCCCGGCTGGTACTGGAGAGCGGCAGCCACCCCGGCGTATTGAAGGACGCCGTCTGCTCTCCCGGCGGCACCACCATCCAGGGCGTCCGGACGCTGGAAAAAGCCGGTTTCCGGGGCGCGGTGATGGACGCTGTCATCGCCGCTTATGAGAAAAACGCGACCCTGAAGTAAGCCGCCGCGGCAGTCTTGATGCCACCCCTGACAAAACGAATGCCCGGCAGATGAAAAGCAGCCGCGGGGGAGTTCCCCGCGGCTGCTTTTTCACAGTCAAACCGGTATGTTGTTTTTCTCAGGCGGCCTGCTGGAGAGTCGTCTCCGCCGCGACTTTCTGGCAGAAGTTCGCCAGGAACTCGGCCACCTCATACCGCATGGCAGCATCGGTGGGACGGAGCGCCTTATCGGCGATCAGCACGCCGGAGCCTACCGCCCACTCCATGGCTTCCTGGGCATACTCGCTGACGGCCCCCCAGTCGGCATAGACACCGATGATCGTCGCCGTCTTGGATACATCATACTCCATGAGCTGGGCATAGCGGTACAGGATCGTCAAAAACTGCTGGCGGGAGATGGCCTGGCCGGGCGCAAAGGTGGTGGCAGTGGTCCCGTTGGTCAGACCCTTCTCCGCCGCCCAGGTGATCGCCTGCCGGAAGGGAGAATCTGCAGCCACGTCGGTGAAGGGGCATGCCCCCGCGGGTGCGGGAGAGCCGTTCATCCTCCACAGCACGGTGACCATCTGGCCCCGGGTCAAGGTGGAAAGGGGAGCGAAGGTGGTCGCGGTGACGCCCTTGAAGATGCTGTTGTCGTAGCAGTACTTCACTTCGTCATAGTAGGCGGCGTCAGCAGCCACATCGGTGAAGGGCAGACCCTTCTCAATGGTGATCCGGCCGTTGGGCGCACCGTAGTCCTCGGCGGTGACAACGCCGTCCAGCTCGTCGGTGATGTAGTCCATGACCACCTCGTCCATGGGAAGTCCCAGGTCGTAGTTCACAGAAGCAGCGGCAAATGCATAGTAGGTGTCGCCGCCGGCAGCCATGAAGTCGTTGGTGGCAATGGTATAGGTGGCATTCTTGTCAAACGCCTTGCCGCCCACGGTCTGGATGCTCACGCGCTGGATGCTCTTGGGGCCGTAATAGGTGGAGCCGGGATACAGATCGCCCCGGTCATAGGCCTTGGTGGTATCCACCGTGAAGGTGATGCCGCTGACCTGGGGGAAACCGCCGATGGCGGTGGGGGTGCAGTAGGTGGACGCCTCCAGAGCCTTCAGCAGCTCCGCACCGGTGACCTTGACAATGCTCAGCGTATTGCCGAAGGGCAGCACGGTGTTGATGTCCTTCTTGGTGATGTCGCCCTTGGCGATCGAGGCGCGGATACCGCCGCCGTTGGTCACCGCCGCATCCACATGGGTGCCTTCCTTCTCAGCGCCCCAGACCAGTGCATCGGTGATCAGGTCGCCCAGATTGGTCTCCTCGGTGCGGTTGCCGGGCTCCTTCTCGCCGTTGAGATCCACTTCCGTCTTGGCAAAAGCTGCGCCGTATTCCTTATCGATCTTCGCCTGGATGGCAGCGGCACGGTCGGCCACGGTCTGATCGGCGTCGGTCAGGGAATCCAGAGGATAGGACTTGGCAGACACGCGTCCGTCCTCGCCGATGGTCACAACGCCCACATTCTCCAGCTTGGTGCCGGTGGAGGTCAGGACAGTGCCGTTGACCATGTCAGTTCCGGAGGTGACGACAACGTCGCCCACCTGGGTCTGGGTACCGCCCAGCGCCACGATGATGTCCTCCTGAGTGGAGTGAGAGTGGCCGTCGATGAACACGTCGATGCCATCTACCTCTTCCAGTAGATCGATGGAGCGGTTGCCGGTGGATTCCGCGTCAATGCCCAGGTGCCCCAGGCAGACGATGTACTCGCAGTGCGCATCCTCCAGCAGCTGCACCTCCGCCCGGGCCAGGTCGAACATCTCCTCCCCGGCCTGGAAGGTCACACCCTTGATTTTGGCGGGGTTTGCCTTGGTGGCCGTCTCAGGCGTATCCAGGCCGAACACGCCGATCTTGGTGCCATCAGGCGCGGTGAAGATCATGTGATCCTCAAAAGCCGGTCTGCCGTTGTATTCAATGTTGGCAGCCACGATGGTGAAGTCAGCGTCCTTTTCCAGGGCCTTGATGTTGTCGTAGCCGTAGTCGAACTCATGGTTGCCCAGGCTCACCACATCATAACCCGCCAGGTTCATCAGTTCCACAGCGGTGGCACCCTGAGACGTGCTGACAGTGGGATCACCCTGGATGAAGTCGCCCGCATCCATCAGCAGCACATAGGCGCCCCGGGCCTCATACGCATCTTTGAGCGCCGCCACCTTAGCATAGCCGCCGATGGCGCCGTGCACGTCATTGGTGTGCAGGATCACGATGTCTCCGGCCATGTCTCCCGTGGCGGCCGTGTCCGCGGCGCCGGCGGTGACGGTCAGGGAGAACAGCATCGCCAGTACCAGGAACAGGGATAAGAATCTGTGTTTCTTCATTCTCTATGCCTCCTTTACGATTTTGGAACTTCCTCGCCCGGATGATAGCTTCAGTATAGCACATCCCATAAAAAAGGATAGGCCATTCTCACCGCTTTGTGTTAAAATTTTACAAAGATTTTTCATTTGTTTTGTCAAATCAAATGGCGTTTCCCACTCCCACACTGGAAAATCCAAACCGTACATGCTATACTGTCCACAGAATATGACCTGTGCAGACTTTGCCGGAAAGAGCCGGCAGAATGGAGGTTACCTATATGCAAACACTGCTCAAAGGCGGCACCGTGGTCTCCGGTACCGGTATGCACCGGGCCGACGTGCGTATTGACGGCGAAAAAATCGTTCAAGTGGGGCGAAAGCTGGATGGCGGCGAGGCCCAGGTGATCGATGTCACCGGCTGCCTGCTCTTCCCCGGCTTCATCGATGCCCACACCCATTTCGATCTGGATGTGGCCGGTACCACCACCGCCGATGACTTTTACACCGGCAGCCGGGCGGCCCTGCGGGGCGGCACCACCACCGTCATCGACTTCGCCTGTCCCAACAAGGGCGAATCCCTCCACTACGGACTGGACCTCTGGCATCGGAAGGCCGACGGGCGGACTTTCTGCGATTACGGCTTCCACATGACCATCGACGACTGGAATGAATCCATCCGCGCAGAACTTCCGGACATGTTCGCCGCCGGTATCTCCTCTTTTAAAATGTATCTCACCTATCCGGCCATGATGATCGGCGACCGGGACATTTACTGGGCACTGAAAGAGCTGCGGGGCCTGGGCGGCATTGCCGGATTCCACTGTGAGAACGCCGGCGTCATCGATGGCATGATCGCCGAGCGGAAGGCTGCCGGGCAGCTCTCTCCCGCCTCCCATCCCCTGACCCGTCCCGCGGGCCTGGAAGCCGAGGCCGTCAGCCGGCTACTGCGTATCGCCCAGGCGGCGGACTGCCCGGTGGTGATCGTCCACCTCACCAACCAGGAGGCCCTCAAGGAGGTGGAGCACGCCCGCCGCCGGGGACAGAAGGTCTACGTGGAGACCTGCCCCCAGTACCTGCTGCTGGATGAGCATGTGTACTTTGATCCGGACTACTCCTCCGCCGCCCGGTACGTCTGCGCCCCGCCCCTGCGGGCCAAGGAGGAGCAGGACCGTTTGTGGAAGGCACTGCGCCGGGGCGAGATCCAGACCATCTCCACCGACCACTGCTCCTTCACCCTGGCCCAGAAGGACATGGGCCGGGAGGACTTTACCAAGATCCCCGGCGGACTGCCCGGCGTGGAGACCCGGGGCGAGCTGATCTATTCCTACGGCGTGGCCAAGCGGCGGATCTCCGCCGCCCGGATGTGCCGCTGCCTGAGTGAGAACCCCGCCCGGCTCTATGGACTCTTCCCCCGCAAGGGCATTCTCCGGCCCGGCAGCGACGCGGACATCGTCGTCTATGACCCCACGCTCAGCCATGTGATCCGGGCGCAGGACTGCGTGGCCAATGTGGACTACAATCCCTACGAGGGCTTTGCCACCGTGGGCGGCATCCGCCAGGTGTGGCTGCGGGGACAGCTCTCCGTCAGCGAGGGAAAGGTGCTGGCAGAAACACCGGCAGGCCGCTATATGGCCCGGGGCAAAAATTCCCTGTAAGCCCCCCTCTTTTCTGAAAACGCCAAAAAACGGGAGACCCGGTAAAGAACCGGGTCTCCCGTTTTGCTGTCTTTGCCCGCTTTTCACGCCGGCGGCTCACATCCTTCGGCGATGTCCGCAAGTTCCCGTTCCAGCGCCTGGTAAAACCGCATCCAGCCGGCAGTAGCAATCGCTCCCGTCCGGCAGCGCCACCGTGTGGGAAGTGGGACAGCGGTCGTATTCCACCGCCGGCACCGTTACCCCCACATAGGGATTGGCCGGAGATTGAAAGTAGTCAAACTGTGCCCGGCGGGGTCCCGGGACAGATCTACCACATGAAAGGACATCTTCTTCTGCCTCCTGCCCTGTTTTTTTCCACAGTGCAGCAGAAATCCCGTCACTTTGCACGATTTTTTTCTTTCAGGACAGATTTGCTTGCCATTTCGTTCCAGTCGTGCTATGATTCACATTTGTGTGAAAAATATGATTTTTGAAAGGGACGGTTTTATGCCTGGAGGCAAACATATGCTGGGACGATCTAAAAACCGGGTCTTCGGAACCGCCAAGGTGGGGGACCGGGGACAGATCGTCATTCCCCAGGAAGCCCGCCGTTTTTTCGGCATCTCCCCGGGAGATACGCTGCTGATTCTGGGCAACGAGGCCAGCGGCCTTGTTGTGACCAAGCCGGAGATCCTGAACGATCTGGCGGATGAAATTTTAGGAAAAGAGGAAGGACACGATGGACATTGAGACCATGTATGAACAGCTGGGTGTCAGCCGGGCTGTCTATGAATACGGAGAAAACGTACTGCGGGATCTGCGGCCCCGGTTCGACGCCATTGACCAGACGGCGGAGATCAACCAGGGCAAGGTGCTCCACGCCATGCAGAAAAACAAGGTGAACGCCACTCACTTCGCTGCCACCACCGGTTACGGCTACGACGATGAGGGGCGGGACAATCTGGAACGGGTATACGCCGACGTGTTCCACACGGAAGCGGCGCTGGTCCGGCCCCAGATCACCTGCGGCACCCACGCCCTGACGGTGGCCCTCAGCGCCAATCTGTTGCCGGGGGACGAGCTGCTCTCCGCCGCCGGCGCGCCCTATGACACGCTGGAGGAAGTCATCGGCATCCGGGAGAGCAAGTGCTCTTTGAAGGAATACGGCGTCACCTATGCCCAGGCGGACCTGAAAGAGGACGGCACCTTTGATTTTGACGCCATCCGGGAAAAGATCAACCCCCGCACCAAACTCGTCACCATCCAGCGCTCCAAGGGCTATGCCACCCGTCCCTCCTTCTCCGTGGCACAGATCGGGGAAGTGATCGCCTTCTGCAAATCCGTCAAACCGGACGTAAAGGTGATGGTGGACAACTGCTACGGCGAATTCGTGGAGACTCTGGAGCCCTCCGACCTGGGCGCCGACATGGTAGTGGGCAGCCTCATCAAGAACCCCGGCGGCGGTCTGGCCCCCATCGGCGGTTATATCTGCGGCACCAAGGAGTGCGTGGAACGGTGTGCCTACCGGCTCTCCGCCCCCGGCCTGGGCCAGGAAGTGGGCGCAAACCTGGGACTGATGCCCGCCTTCTACCAGGGCCTGTTCCTCTCCCCCACGGTGGTCTCCGGCGCGCTGAAGGGCGCCATCTTCGCCGCCAATATCTATGAAAAGCTGGGCTTTGCCTGCGTTCCCTCCGCCGCGGAGGACCGCCACGACATCATCCAGGCCGTGACCCTTGGCAGCCGGGAGGCCATGGTGGCCTTCTGCAAGGGCATCCAGGCCGCCGCGCCGGTGGACAGCTATGTAACCCCGGAGCCCTGGGCCATGCCCGGCTACGACAGCGACGTCATCATGGCCGCCGGCGCCTTCATCCAGGGCAGCTCCATCGAGCTCTCGGCGGACGGCCCCATCCGGCCCCCCTACGCCGTCTACTTCCAGGGCGGCCTCACCTGGTACCACGCGAAGCTGGGCATCCTCATGAGCCTGCAGAAGCTGCTGGACGCCGGTCTCGCCCAGCTCCCCTGATCTCCCCAAAAACTATCTTACAATTTAGGAGGAACTTCCCCCATGTGGTTTTGGCTCTCCCTCATTACGCTGCTCTGCTGGAGCGGCAGCGACCTCTTCTCCAAGATCGGCTGCCGGGACGCGGACGACAAGCTCTCCCACCTGAAAATGGTCATCGCCGTGGGCACGGTGATGGGCCTCCACGCCGCGTTTGAGATCTTCGTCAGCGGCACCCCCATCAGCTGGTCCGTGATCTGGACGTATCTCCCCGTGTCCCTGCTCTACATCGGCTCCATGGCCCTGGGGTACCTGGGCCTGCGGTACATCGAGCTCTCCGTCTCCTCCCCCATCTGCAATTCCTCCGGGGCTCTCGTGGCGGTTTTGACCCTGCTCTTCGTGGGCGGGGACGACTACTCCCCCCTAGCCCTCTGCGCCATCCTGCTGGTCTGCGCCGGCGCCATCGGCCTCGGCGTGGTGGACGCCACCGAGGACCCGGAGCTCCGGGCCGAGCGGCAGAAGGACGGCAACTACAAGTACGCAAAGAGCTTCCTGGCCCTGGCCCTGCCGGTGGCCTACTGCCTGCTGGATGCCGCCGGCACCTTCGCCGACAACCGGGTGCTGGAGGTCCTGACGGACCGCTTCTATCAGGGCGGCGTGTCCTCCTCCCTGGAGGACTGCGCCGATCTTGCGGCCGCCAGCGCCAACTGCGCCTATGAGCTGACGTTCCTGGCGGCGGCGGTGGTCTGCTTCATCTACGTGGTGCTCATCCGGAAGGATACGCTCATCCCCCGGCTGGAAGGCCCCAAGTATCTCGGCGCCGTCTGCGAGACGGCGGGCCAGTTCGCCTACATCTACGCCATCTCGGACACCAGCCATCTGGCCATGTCCGCGCCCATCATCTCCTCCTACTGCGCGGCGTCCGTCCTCTGGAGCCGCCTCTTCCTGAAGGAGAAGCTCTCCTGGAAGCACTATGGCATGATCGGCCTCATCGTCATCGGCATCGCCCTCATGGGCATGCTGGACCTGTAAGAAATGTCCCCCGCTCCGAGAGGAGCGGGGGGCTTTTTTACGTGCGGGACTGGCCGCGGAGGACCTTCCCCTCCTGGAGCGCCGCCGCCGTGGCGAGGACGCAGACCGGGAGGGCGCTTTGCCGTAGGTCCAGCCACGGCAGCGTCAGCGGCAGCAGGAAGAGGACCAGCCCCGTCAGGCGGTTCAGCGCCGTGTGCGCCGTCACGAGGCCCTTCCCATGGCGGAGGGCCCAGAGGAGGTTCCCGATCTTGATGGCGGTGATCAGCGCCAGCCACGCCCAGAGCCAGCCGGGGACCGTCAGCGCCGGGAGGAGCTTCGCAAAAGCCGCCGCCAGGAAAACGGCGTCCGCCGCCGTGTCCAGCCGGGCACCGAAGACGCTGGCGGAGCCGATCTTCCGGGCGACGGGCCCGTCCGCCATGTCCGTGAGGCCGCAGAAAAGGTATAAGGCCCAAAAGCCGGAGGAGAACGCCGGGAGGGCCAGCAGACCCAGGCCCCCCAGGAGGCGGCAGAGGGTGAGGAGGTTCGCCGCTTGCTTGCGGATGCCCATTTAGCCCTCCCGCCGGAGGTAGAGGAGGGGGTAGGGGCCGCCTTCCTCGTCTGTCTCTGTCCGGCGGTACTCCCGGAAGCCGAAGTGCCGGTAGAAGCCCAGGGCCGCCGGGTTCTGCTCGTTCACCGTGACCTCCCGGATGGCGTATTGTTCCAGGCCGTAGGTCAGGAGCGTGCGCCCCAGGCCCCGGCCACGGACGTCCGGGTCCAGAAACAGCATCTCCAGCCGCCCCTCCCCGGCCCCCAGGAAGCCCAGGAGGCGGCCATCCTCCTCCAGGACCGCCAGCTCCGGCACCCCCGCCAGGGCCTGTGGCACATAGCCCCGGATGCGGAGGATCTCACTCTCCGAGAGGAACGTGTGCGTCGCCCGGACGGAGCGCTCCCAGACGGCCAGCAGCTCCGCCAGGCACTCCGGCGTCCGCTCCGTGATCTCGTAAACTCGCATGGTCTTCCCTCCCTCAGGCAGTCTCCAAGCGGTAGAGGCGGACGGCCTGGATCTTCTCCGTCCGGAAGCGCTCCCAGCCCACGTAGTAGTCAAAGAGCGCCCAGACCTCCCGCTTCCCGAAGTCCGGCAGCATGTCCTTCATCCGTTGGGCCTTGCTGTCGATCCGGTAGACGTGCCCGGTCTCGGTCTCATACTTGCAGGGCTCGCCCCGGGTCTCGGGGTTATTTCCGATGCCCTCCATCACGAGGTGGCTTGCGATCTTCCGGCGGATGCGGCCGTTCTCCAGGATCTTGAAGTAGCCGCCGGTCTCATTGCCGCAGAAGACGAAGCTCCGGACACTCTTGAAGGAGCGCTGCAGGCCCCGGAAGAGGTCCGAGCGCCGGTGGTCCGTGAAGAAGAAGCTCCCCAGGCCAGCGACCTCCACCAGGACGCAGCCGCCCTCCCGCGTCCAGCGGCGGTAGGCCCGGGTGTCAAAGCCTTGGTAGACATAAGATTCCTGGCGGACGCAGTAATCGTCCCCGTAGGGGACCTTCAGCGGGAAATCCTCCCCCTCCCAGAGCTGGAAGAGGGGCAGGAACATGACGTTGAAATCGTTTTCCAGCAGCTCCCGGAGCTGGTTTTCACAGGACGGCTCCGGGGCGAAGAGCTTGCCAAAAAGGCCCATGGCGCTCCCTCCTTTCGTTTTCCCCATTCTAGCAGAGTCCCGTCAGAAACGCCAGCCCCGAAGAAGGAAACCGGCCGGAGGGCTTGCCCTCCAGCCGTTCTTACTCTTCGGTATGGATCCTCCGGTCCAGGCGGGCGAGGCCGTAGGCCAGCAGGAAGCCGGCGGCGCAGCAGGCGGCGGAGAGGGCCATCTCCCAGCCGCCCTGGTAGGCCGTGGGGAGAATGACCAGGGTGGAGGCCAGCACCACCCCCAGGATGCCGTGGGCCGCCACAGGGTAGTGCTCCCGGAAGACCCAGCCCATGAGCCGGGCGAAGGCCAGGATGGTGAGCCCCATCCCCGGCAGGGTGGAGAGCAGCACCGGCAGGTCCATGGCGGCGAGGCTCGCCATCATGGGCTCATAGAGCCCCAGGGCCATCATCACGGAGGCCGCCGTCATTCCCGGCACCACCACGCCGAGGCCCCAGAGCACGCCGCAGAAGCTGTACCACCAGAAGTTGGGCGTCACCTTCACCCCCGCCACGTGGCTGAAGTAAAAGAGCCCCAGGAACATCACGGCAAAGGCGACGGCGAAGCTCACCCCGGCGCTCCGGGGGCGGCCCTCCTTCCCGGCCTCCTGAAAGAGGGCGGGCATGGTGCCCAGAATGAGGCCGATGAAGAGCCAGGTGGTGGCCGCCTGGGACCAGACCATGGCGGCGGCAATGCCCTTGGCAAGGCCCAGGAAGCCCACGGCCCAGCCAAGCCCCAGGGGAATGGCCCAGCGCCAGTATTTCGGGATGGCGGTCTTGGGGTGGGTCAGGGCCTCCATAAAGGGCTGATAGACCCCGAAGACCACCGCCAGCACCCCGCCGGAGACTCCCGGCAGGATGGCTCCCGCCCCGATGAGGGCCCCGCAGAGGAGGTCCCGCAGGGTGCGGATGCCCCAGTGGGGCGGACGCGGATGGGACATGGGACGCTCCTCCTTTCTTGCCGCCAGGATCGGCGGCAGGTTCTTCACAGGTTTTTAACGGGGTCTATCTTACCAGCTTTTTCTTCCCGGCGCAACGCCTTCCCCTTTAAGATTCCATGAACATTTCTGAAGAAAGGCGTCGGTTTCCGTCGCTCCGCTGTGCGCGGTCACTTTTTCTTAGTTTGCCCGTCTTACAGGGACTTTTTCCGTTTTCCAACCTGTGGTTGGGAGAAAATTTGCCGGAATCAACCACATTTCCATTGCCAGACCGGCCTTCCCACCGTATACTGGGGCCAACAGAACAGGGCGCCAAGCCCGGAACATCAAAGGAGGACACCCCATGGAGGAGCTGCGCATGGGCGCGCGGATCGCGCGGTATCGGAAGGAATTGGGCCTCACCCAGGAGGCCCTGGCCCATCGCCTGGGCGTCACCAATCAGGCCGTCAGCAAGTGGGAGGGCGACGTCTGCTGCCCGGACATCCAGCTGCTGCCGGCACTGGCGGACGCCCTGGGCCTGAGCCTGGACGCCCTCTTCGGCCGGGAGACGCCGGAGCCCCCGAAGGAAGAGAGACCGGCGGAGGAAGCGAAGGCGGAGACCGCCCCCATCGGCATCGTGGAGAAGCTGCCCTGGGCGGATGACGACTCCCTCCACGCGGTGCTCTATCAGGGGCACCGGCTGCTCCAGTCGGAGAGCATCCCGGAGCGGAGCGGCAGCGGTCTTCTGCACCTGCTGGCCGGGCGGAGGGATGCCCAGCAGGTGGTCCTGCGCTTCACCGGCACGGTCCGGGACATCTGCAGCGACTTCGCCGTCCACTGTGAGGGCGATGTGGGCGGCAGCGTCCAGGCCGGAGACGCCGTCCAGTGCGGCAGCGTGGGCGGCGATGTCAACGCCGGGGACGGCGTCACCTGCGGCAACGTGGAGGGCAGCGTCCACGCCGGGGACGGCGTCCAGTGCGAATGCGTGGGCGGCAGCGTCAGCGCCGGAGACGGCGTCACCTGCGGCGACGTGGGCGGCAGCGTCCGGGCCGGGGACAGCGTCACCTGCGGCAGCGTGGAGGGCGATGTCAGCGCCGGGGAGAGCGTCCGCTGCGGCCATGTGGGCGGCGATGTCCGGGCCAACGACAGCGTCCACATTCAGGGCGGCGTGAGCGGCGAGATCCAGCAGGGCTGAACGGTTGGGAAGGGGCCGAAAGGGCCCCTTCCCTTTTTTCGGCGGGCGGTTTTCCCGGGGAAAGGGGAAAAAAGCGAGGGAAAACGCCCCGCTTCGCCACCGGTAGTTTTCTACAAAATCACGGAGGGCTTTCTCGAAACTCCTTGTGGGATGCGCCGAGGATGGGGCCGATGGGGGCGGATTTCCGGACGTAAACGGTTGCTTTTGGCAGCGATATAAGCGATGCTTATTAAAAACTTTCAAAATTCCCTATTGACAAAGTCGGGAATTTGAATTATACTGCGCTCAACAACTGAACAGTACAGCAAAGACGAGGAAGAGAAGAGTACCTGCGGAGGTACGGCAAAGAGAGCCCGGAGGGTGAAAACGGGTACGGAGGGCCGCAGGGAACATGGTCTTGGAGTTGCGCACCGACCGCACAGAAATGTGCATAGGCTGCGACGGGAGCGCCCGTGATCGCGCGAGAGTGTGTCTGCACTCGGAAAGGTCCGTACCGCGAGGTCCGGACGAAGCAAGGTGGTACCGCGGAGCAAGCTCCGCCCTTGATGCTTGAGAGCAAGCGTCAGGGGCGTTTTTTTGTGCCCCGCGAAGATTGAGAGGAGAGATTCGATGAGCGAGCCCATCATTGAGATCCGGGGTCTGCGAAAGACCTTCGGCCAGGGCGAGGCCGCCGTCACCGCGCTGGACGGCATCGACCTGAGCATTGAAAAGGGAGAGATCTACGGCATCATCGGCCTCTCCGGCGCCGGAAAGAGCACGCTGGTCCGCTGCATGAACCTGCTGGAGACCCCCACGGAGGGCACCGTCCGGGTGGACGGGCAGGACATCACCGCCCTCTCCCCCAAGGAGCTGCGCAAGGCCCGGCAGTCCATCACCATGATCTTTCAGGGCTTCAACCTGCTGATGCAGCGCAGCGCCCTGGACAACATCTGCTTCCCGCTGGAGCTCTCCGGCACGCCCCGGAAGGAAGCCATCGCCCGGGCCCGGGAACTCCTGAAGGTCGTGGGCCTG
>QWCN01010484.1_pt1 | contig 13203 bp, 17 predicted proteins | sample 1972711 | NCBI WGS metagenome assembly QWCN01 (sample SAMN09866707, study PRJNA288562) | Human gut metagenome isolate term1_stool, whole genome shotgun sequencing... | isolation source: gut | host: Homo sapiens | place: USA: California | reverse complement strand
ATTTTGTGTTCCAGTTCTGCAAGGGAGCCGACTTCATTATAGCTCTGTGCGGCGATTTTTAAATTCTCAATGGCAGCCCACCTTTGCAGTCCCGGACTGTTCTGAAATTTCTCGTCAGAGGTGTCAATGAGCCTGCGGGCAGAGTAGTCTTTTTTCGGAATCACTGCCTTTCGCTCCCGTTTCCTTTCAATGCGTTCCCTGCACAGTTCATCACTCAGTTTCCGGATGTGGTAATAGGACTGTTTGCAGTCGTGATATTTGTTGTGTTCGATGTTGTCAGCAGCACAAAAAATGATGTGATTATGGACGTGTCCTTTATCAATATGGGTGGTAACAGCATACGAATATTTTCCCTCTAAAAGTTTATCTGCAAGCTCCTTTCCAATGCGGTGCGCTTCTTCAAAACCGACCTCTCCCGGAGCAAAAGCTTGCTATGGTTGTTTCAAGAGGGTGTGTCGTAGTTCTAAATCTTAAGATTTTAGGAAGTCATGGAAAATGGTTGCTATTATTCGTTTAAACGTCTAAAATAAATACTATAAATGGAGGGAAGTTCATGGAATACATATCAATAAAGGAAGCATCAATAAAATGGGGAATCTCTGAACGTAGGATACAGAAGCTGTGTTCCGAAGATAGAATAGAGGGAGCAATTCGGTTCAGCCGGGTCTGGGCAATACCGAAAGATGCAGAAAAACCGAAAGATGCAAGAAGAAAGTGATTGGAATTCGCTGTGACTGAAAGGAAATGACGATGTACAGGATTGGAATTTGTGATGACGATAAGATTTTATGCTCTGCTTTGGAAGAACAAATTTATGAGCTTTCAAAAGAGTTGGCGATAAAAATTGAAATTGATGTATGGTATTCGGGCGAGAGTGTAGAGAACGATTTGAAAAAGGGAATAGAGTTGGATTTGCTTTTTCTGGATATTGAATTAGTCCAGAACAATGGCATTGCGGTTGGAAATTTTATTCGCAATGAATTGGAGGATATGCAGACTCACATTGTATATATTTCTTCCAAAGAAAGTTATGCCATGCAGTTATTTAAAGTGCAGCCGTTGGACTTTTTAATTAAGCCCGTTCCAGTAGAGCAAATAAAGGAAGTGCTGATAAGAAGCATAAAGCAGAAAAGAAGTGCGGATACATATTTTGAGTATCAAAAAGGCAATTCAGTATTCAGAGTTCCGATAAAGGATATTGCTTATTTTATGAGCATGGACAAGAAAATTGTAATTGTAAAAAAGGATGGAGAGGAAGAATTTTATGGGAAACTCAGGAGCATAGCGGAGAATCTTCCGGCTGATTTTATTATGATTCATCAGTCCTATATCATTAACCAGGCTTTTGTCTGTGAGTATTCTTACGAAGCAGTAAAGATGGTAAATGGGGAAAACCTGAATATCAGTAAACCATACAGAAAAGAAACCAGAAGTAAAATTAAACAATATCAGAAAGCGAATATGAGTGATGGAATCCTATAGTCCTATAATTGTGTTAATTGTAAATGTTCTTAGAACATTATTAGTGAAAAAAGCCATGGATATTTTCCTGTCATTAGATGATGTGGAGAAGAAATCTCTGAAAATCGGTCTGGGTGTATACTGCATGTTGACAACAATCGTGTACAGTATGTTTCAGGTGTCTGTGGTATATGAAATATGTAATTGTCTGGGTATGATAACGCTTACCTGTTTTTATCAGGAAATCTGGAAAAAGAGGTTATGGGTATCTCTTGTGTTATTCAGCCTTGATATGGCTTGTTCTTTAATTGTACTTTTCATTTTTGGAGAGCTTGCGGAATTTCAGCAACCGGCAATTCAAGCATTGCTGATTTTGATATGTGTCACGGTGATAAGTCATATTTCCTATCCTGATGATAGAAAAGAAATGGCTTTTGATAAAAAGCAGACATTATTACTGATCGTGATCCCGGCAATGAGTGTCATTATACTAAGCATGCTGATGCTGGGAAATCTGGAAAGTATGTATGCACTATTAATCAGTTGTTGTACGTTGATTATTAACATCAGTGTATTCTACCTCTATAATGTGCTATTGGAAAACTATATCCATTTAAGAGACTATGATATTTATAAACAGCAGATATACGCATATCAGAATCAGTTGGATGTGATTATGGAGTCCCAGAACCGCATCCGGGCTTTGCGGCATGATATGAAAAATCATATCTTGGCATTACAGGTATTGGTGCAGAAAAAAGAAGTAGAGGAAGCAGACAATTACTTAGATTCCATGCAGCACTTTATGAAGAATCCGCAGGAATATGTTGCTACAGGGAATGATACTATTGACAGTCTGCTGAATTATAAAATTCAAAAGGCAAAGGATGTACTGAATTTGGTTGAAACTAAAATTAGTATACCGGAAAAGCTGAGTTTACATTCTTTTGATTTGAATGTAGTATTGGGAAACTTGCTGGATAATGCAATAGATGCTTCCGTGCAGACAAAAGAAAAGGAACTGAAAATAACGATGAAGCTGGATAAGGGAGTTTTGTTTTTGAATATTTGCAATAGTTGCCGAGGGATTGCTGAAGGAAAGAGGAGTATACTGGAAACAACAAAATCAGATAAGATGAATCATGGCATAGGGCTAAAAAATGTGCGAAGGATTGTGGAAAAATATCATGGAGACATGGAGTTTTTATGTGAGAATGGTTCTATGGAAGCAGATATTATGATATATGTAAAAGATATGTAGTAGCGAGCTGTTGCAAACTCATGTGTGATTGATACGATATGATTTTGTAACAGCTCTTTTGGTCTAATTTCGGCAATAACGTGGGCGGATTTCACCGGACAAAAGAAAACAGAGAAAATTGTATTTATAATATGTCCATATTAAAACGCATAGGAGGCATTTATGAGAAATAAAATTTTTAGATTAGTAATTGTAGCAGCGCTGATGTCAGTAGCTGTATGTGGTTGTCAGAAGGCTCCGGAAAGCTCATCTAATGGAGACATCCTTCATGCAAAGGGCTCTGTGGAAAATGAAGTGGAAGCAATTGTAAATGAAGGTGGAACAGGAAAGGAGGAAAATACTCTTAAGGAAATCAACTGTACGATCGGCACAGAAGATAATGCCATAAGAATTCAGGCGCAGATGCCGGATATGCCAGAAAATATTTACAATATGGTGCTTGGGGAAAATGATACACTTACAAAAGATCTTTTGAAGGATTTTCTGGGAAGTAATTCAGGTACAATAGATGATTTATCAGAGGAAGTGAAAAAAGAAAGAGAGAAATTGGAAGTAGAAAATGAACAAAGTGACGAACGTGCATTATTTTCTGTTTTTGGCAATGATTCTGTTTATGAATTGTCAGATGGACAGAAGTCAGCAAGTTTTTCAAATGGTACAAGTGCTTATTATGAGGATGAAATTTTACGGGAAAAATGTATTTCTGCTTATAAGTCAGGGAGCGAAACCGTTTTAAATCAAGTAGATCATAAGGATGATTATAGAAAAATGGAAGAATTATTGTTGGATAAACTTTCAAAAATTGATTTGACAGAAATACATATTTACAAGATTACAAGCTATCAGAATGAAAGTGTCACATTCTATGAGGTTAAATTTACACCATCATATGAGGGGATGGGAGTCGTACATGAATTTGGTTCCGTAGTGTATGGAGAGGTTCAACCGTTAGGGGATGCCTGGGTATGTGAAGATGATATTGTCACTTTATCCTTAGACAGCAGCCTTGGCAAAGTAGAAAAACAAGAAAAATGCGAAACCGTATTGTCCTGGGGACAGATCGAGCAGATTCTGGAAGTAAATCTGAATAACGGAAAAATCAATGGGAGTGACAGTGACAAGGCAGTTCTGACCAATGTAGAGTTTTTATATTATCCGGTTTTTCAGGAAGATGAAAATAGGCTGGTATTAGTTCCTGTATGGCATATCTATACACCATTGTCTGTATGGTTAGAGAATGAAGAATTATCGGAAACGTTTACAACAAATGGTGCTGCATTCAGTATTTGTGTGAATGCGGTATCAGGAGAAATAGTGAGGGTGGAGTAAAATGAAAGGATTCTTTTGGCAGGATTTGAAAAGAAGTTTCCTGAATAGAGGCTTTTTTGCAGGTCTATTGGTAGTAGCCTATATTCTGGTATCGGCAGCTTTTCATGCACCATTGGATAAAAGCAGAAGCAGTTATTTTATTATGATTGAAATATTTGCAGTATCAGGATTTTGTCCTTTTGCTGCCATATTTCCGGGTCTTGCGTATGCGTCTGCCTTTTGTGAGGAGTATAGCAGTGGCTACTTGAAAATGATTTATTCCAGGATGTCACCAGTAAAATTCGGTCTTACTCGTATTGTGACAACAGCGCTATCCGGAGGAGTTATGTTGGCTATTCCATTTTTCATAGCAATGAACATTGTTTACTACTGTGGTGTTCCCGGAATTCCAACAGGAAATGATGAAGGGCTTATGGCAGGAAGAGCGCTGATTTATTATATAGAAACCTATGGAGATTGGTATGTCTTTCTTTGGAAAGTGTTGTTAGGGTTCCTGTTTGGATGTACTTGGGCATTGGTTGGACTAGCTTTTGCGGTGTGGCTTCCGAATAAATATGTAGCTTTGATTGCACCGTTTGTATTGTATGAAGCCATGTGGCTTGCATTGGGAAAGGTTCCTATTTTAAATCCAATCGATCTTATACGAGGAGATGATTTGAATAATTACCCGCTGTCAGGGGTTATGGAGTGTGTTTACATTTTGCTGGCGGCAGTGCTGGTTATGTGGGGGCTGAAACGGAGGTATCGAAGTGGGGAAATATAAGCAGATTTTTTGCATTACCCAAAATACGTTTTTGGAAGAACGAAGCAGCAAACGAGTAATAATGGGCTTCGTTCTGGGAATTGCACTGTTTGGATACTGGTTGAATAATTTTATGCAGTATGTATGGGATACGGGAGAACCGATAAACATCCTAGAAGCGTTTATAGTGGTGGAACATTACTATAAGAATATTTTGTTTTTAGTGCTTGGATGGCTGTTGATTATATCGGACGCCCCTTTTATCAAAGGAAACACTTATTTGACCTTGTGCAGAAGTAGCCGCAAAAGATGGAATATCGCTATGCTGCAGTACATCATGGCTCAGGCATTTTTGTATGTTACCTGCATAGCGGCGGTATCTGTAATTGTCAGTTGCTCCAACGGGTATGTCGGTAATATGTGGAGCAGCCCAACGTATGAACTGGCAATGGATACAACGTTGAACATCAATGAGAAATACCACATTTCATTTTCATGGATTAATGTCTTGGAAAATATGACTGTTCCGCAGGCATTTATGATTACCTTTGCTTTTCTGCTTCTATATTTGGTGGCGTTAGGCATTTTGCTTTATGTGTGCAACCTTCTGCTGAAAGAAATTTACGGGATACTGACCGTATTTGGCATACAGTTATCCGGATACTTATTACAACAGGAGGGATACGTTAATCTTTCTATTATGGCAAAAGCAATCCCAGGAAATTCCATAGATGGAAGCGGTGGACAGTGGGGAGCGGTATCATTATTTGTGGTAATTATATTGATTCTTGCAATAATTTCTCGATGGGTAATCAAGCGAGTAGATTTTAAGAATGTAGCGGAGGAAGAATAAATGGGAACATCTTTATTTTTTCAGTTATTTGCGGGCGTTCCTATGGATGCAATAGACACATTTCCGCTGATTCCATTGGGACGCTGGATGCTTCCAATAGGAATTTATATATTGCTGATCAGTCTTCAGCCGGGCATGGACAGACAAAACCGACGTTTTGTTGTAATACGATATAGAATGGTGCAGAAATGGTGGAAGAATTATTTTGTCAAAAACATTTTTAATGGTGGATTGACGGCAGTTATTATGCTGTTTCTGTTTAAAATATTTGAGCTACTCATATCGCAGAGAAAATTCTCCAGTCTGAAGGAAATGGCAGCGATTGTTGTTATATGGACAGTTCATGTAATTACAATTTCAGCATTGTTTATTCTTATGGAAGCGATGAATGTTAAAAAATTGATACCGTCCATACTTCTTTTGCTGGAGAGTCTTACCTTTTTGGGCGGTTATCGTATAAAAGGAATTGCTCATTTTATGTTCGGAACATGGGGCATGTATGTGCAGAGCAGTTTATATGACGGTGTATATGGATTTTCTATTATGATGGTACTTGCAGCCGAAGTTTTAATTATTGCCGTATGCTATCTGCTGGGAAGATATATACTGCAGGGCAAAGAAATGGAAGGAGTATAGGAATATGGAAAGCATTATAAAAGTAGAGAATGTATCAAAGAAATTTGGAGCAGACACAGCTCTTAATAATGTTTCAATAGAATTTGAAAGCGGAAAAATTTATGGAATTGTGGGAAGAAATGGATCCGGGAAAACGGTTTTGTTTAAAACAATTATCGGATTCCTAAAGCCTACCAGCGGTAAAGTAATTGTAGATGGAAAAGAAATTGGTAGGGATACAGATTTTGCAGATAATATAGGAATCATCATCGAAACGCCAGGTTTCCTTAGTTCTTATACCGGATTTAAAAATCTGGAATATCTTGCAAGCATTAAAAATGTGATTGGAAAAAAGAAAATCCAGGAGAGCATGGAGCGTGTAGGACTTGACCCGAATAGTAAAAAGAAAGTCGGTAAGTATTCTTTGGGAATGCGTCAGAGACTTGGAATTGCTCAAGCAATTATGGAAAATCCTGATATCCTGATTTTGGATGAACCTATGAATGGTCTGGATAACCAGGGCGTGGAGGAGGTCAGGGGGATTTTGCTGAATCTGCGTGATGAGGGGAAGGCAATCATCCTCGCGAGTCATAACAAAGAGGATATTGAAGTTTTATGTGATGAAGTTTATGAAATGGATCATGGTAAACTCACCGCATCTGCGTAAACCTATCATTTGCCTAACAGACTGAGAGGAAACAGTTTTAGGAGGAAGACAGTGCAGATTATCAAGAAATGTTGGCGCAAGCGTTGACTGAAGGGATACTGACACATTTAGAGGAGGGATAACATCGCAAAATTATTAGTATTATCATTTAATAATGACGAGGATGAATTGCTAAATTCGGTTATGCCTGCCCTGGATGGTTTCAGGAATAAAGCACAGTTAGTAGAAGCGAAAACATATATAAGACTGGTTTTTGAAGGAATAGAAATAGATGTATCTAAGCGGCTGGTATATCGTGACAAAAGAGAGATCAATGTTACATGTATTGAGTTTGAAATTTTATATTTATTAGCGAGGAATCCGGGCAGAGTGTTCTGGAAAGAATCATATTCCGGTGATTACAACATCGTTATGAGCCATATCAGAAATATCAGAGAAAAGATAGAAGATAATCCCAGTAAACCTGTCTATATGCAGACAGTGTGGGGTGCCGGCTATCGGTTCAACAAAAATTTAAGCAGCGGTCTGTAAGGGAAAACAGATCACTGCTTATTTGTTTGCGCGCCATGGGCGCGCTCTAACGGGTGTAAGTCCCGAACACGCCCAGATAGTGGGAAGTGTATAGCCGAACAGCAAGGGTGTCCATCGTGAGGTGGGATCTGAAGGAAGCTGTAAACAAATCCCTGGTCCGACGGACAGAAATCACATATAAGGCTAGGCTATCAATCGTATGGAATATGTGCTGGCAGGAGATTACTACATTCCGGCTCTGAAGCTTCCCCGTGAGGAACGCACTATCGGAAAATACGGACGGGTGCACCGAGAGTATTTGAAAGAGCATAACCCTATGAGATTCAATGACCTGGTTCTGGAGGGTCAGCTCTGGACTTATCTTGCCGATCTGAACGAGCAGGCACAGGAGCGTTTGTCCCTGATTGTTGAGCAGATGAAGGTATCTGAAGGCGTAACAGAGGAGCTGAAAGCAGCCGATCAGGTGGCATGGGTCAGAGCTATGAATAGCATTCACACCCGAGCAGAAGAAATTGTGTTGAAAGAAATCGTATATAGATAATACCTTGCCGGACTTCATTTTCGATGGAGTCCGGCGTTCTGTATCCAGAAGGTGTATTTCCTGTGACGGCAAAAAACACAGCAATCCGCCTTAAATACTATTGGTATTTTTGCCGATAATGTGGTATACTATGTAATAGATTAACGTAGTTTTTTGATGGATTTTATGGTGGAGGATCATAGATGCGATATCTTTCAGTTTCTGAAATAGCGAAAAAGTGGGATGTGTCAGAGCGCAGTGTCAGAAATTACTGCGCCCAGGGGCGTGTGAATGGTGCGTTTCTTACCGGAAAGACTTGGAACATTCCGGAAAACGCAGAAAAGCCGGAGCGTACCAACAAAAGAAAAGAAGAACCGGTTACTCTGTTGGATATCCTGAAAGATCAGAAGGCAAGTAAATACTCCGGCGGGATCTACCACAAAACACAGATTGATTTGACATACAATTCCAACCATATAGAAGGAAGCCGACTGACCCACGATCAGACCAGATATATCTTTGAAACCAACACCATCGGTGTAGAAAAAGAAGTGCTGAATGTGGATGATGTGATTGAAACAGCAAATCATTTCCGCTGCATTGATATGATTATTGATCACGCAAAAGCAGCTCTGACGGAAAAGTTTATCAAAGAGCTTCACTTGGTTTTGAAGAACGGTACCAGCGATTCCAGAAAAGATTGGTTTGCTGTTGGCGACTACAAGAAACTTCCAAACGAGGTTGGTGGCATGGATACTGCCCTTCCGGAAGAAGTTGCCGATAAGATGAAAGTATTGCTGACAGAATACAACGCCAAGGAAGAAAAGACCTTTGAGGATATTTTGGACTTCCATGTAAAGTTTGAAAGAATCCATCCGTTCCAGGACGGCAATGGTCGTGTAGGCAGACTCATTATGTTCAAGGAATGCCTGAAATATAATATTGTTCCATTCATTATAGAGGATAATCTGAAGATGTTCTATTACCGAGGATTGAAAGAATGGAATAATGAAAAGGGTTATTTGACTGATACCTGTCTGACTGCACAGGATAAATATAAAGCGTATTTGGATTATTTCAGGATTGGGTATTAAGCAAGAAGTGAGGTGCAGCTATGTCAGCAGAAAAGAACTGACAATTTGAACTTGAAGAATATATATGCACGTGGACTATGTGGATGATAATTCCCAAAGTATCAGTCCTAAAGTTCCAAAGTCTCAATTTGACACTTTGGAATGTACTTTAGAAGAATTGGCGATCTTGAAACTGCTCTACAAAAATCCTTCCATTAAGCAAAAAGAGCTTGTGGCAGAGACAGGGGAATCTCTTAGCACGGTAAAACGAATTATGGAGTCCTTGTAGAAAAAGGATTATATCCGTAGAGTGGACGGAAAAAGATATGGAAAATGGGAAGTTCTGATTTAAAAATAGCCCGATATGGAGAAAATATATGACTAACAAACAGTTGAAAAATTTAAAAGATACATTATGGACGACTGCCGACCAGATGCGTGCTAATTCTGGTTTGAAGTCCACCGAATACGCCGAACCTATTCTCGGTTTGATTTTCCTGCGATTTGCAGATGTAAAATATAGCAAGTTCGAACCCGAGATCAAGGCAGAGTTTGATTCTATCAAGGGTACCCGTATGGAACGCCCTATCCATGAAATCGCTATCGAAAAATGCGGTTTCTATCTGCCTGAAGAAGCTCGATATGATTGGCTGCTGAATTTGCCTGAAAGCGAAGATCTTGCCAAGAAGGTTAAGGAAGCTATGGAAGCGGTTGAGAAATACACTGCTGAATTGGAAGATACTCTGCCAAAAGATATTTATTACAGCGTTAACAGCGAAGATGATCCGCTCGTATTGGCAAAGCTCCTGAAGAACTTTAAGGATATTCCTGCGGATGTGGAACTGGACATCTTCGGCGAGATATACGAATACTTCTTGGGTGAATTTGCACTGGCCGAAGGTCAGGGCGGTGGTGAGTTCTTCACACCCGCATCCGTTGTCCGCTACATGGTTGAAGTTCTTGCGCCTACTGAGGGTAAGATTCTCGAAATTAAGACGCGCTATTTAATACAATTTAATGTTGCATAGCCCTTGAGGTGTTGGGGTGTCGTTTGAGGTGTCGGTTTTGAAACCGGCTTATTTTTTTGCTTTCAAGTGCCAATAAAAATATTACAAGTTCTCGTACCAATAGGTATTGACGTACATTGTTGAATGTGATATAAATATTACAGGTACCAGTAATATGCGGTACGGAAAGGAGAGGAATATGCTAGTTTCTAAGAATATACAGATAGAATTTGCAGATTCGTCCATGAAGGCCATAGACGCCATCCACGATATTAGAGAAGGCGTAAGAAGTGCATCGCTTAATCTTTATTCCCGATATGACGTTCAAATCCAGACCCCGATGCTTTATGGCGAGGATAAGGTCGTTGTGGAAATAAAGATTCCGGAAGATAGGGTAGAGAATTTCGCAATAGGACCGCATCTTAAAGGCGTGGCGAATTATCTGCTAAAGAGTTGTAACGGACGTTATGACCAGTATGTCGTAGGAAAGAGACTGTTGGTATACACAGAAGTTGCTGCACCAGATATGTCGGACAATCGATTCCAGATGGAGGACAGGTTGGAGGCAGTTGCCAAATTTGCAAGGTTGCTAGAACGGTCAGATGAAGATGCGATGGATGCCATCAGTCAGATTCTAGTGATTCTAAATGATAGTGAAAACAGTATTACAGGACTTTGATGGAGGGAAACACTATGAATGAAATGAAAAACGAAACAGCAAATGAAAATTGGTCGCAGAGTGCATCAGAGGTTGCAAAGCATTCTACGCTTTCTTTCTCGCTAAGCGGATGGCCTGCAGCGGCAACTTTGATTTCTATACCAGCTCCAGTTGCCATAATTTATGCAATCAAGACATTTGCACACGCATAAAAAACAGCCTCACTGCCGGAGTGAAATCCAGTGGTGGGGCTGTCCTTTTATGCCTTGATTTCCTGACCATTCTTGAAGGTGAAACGGATATCGTCGGCGCTGTAGACGGTGGCATATTCGACAAGGCTGTTCCAGCTGTCAATGCTGAACTCTTCCAAGGAGTCCGGCAGTTGCTTGAAGGTCTTGAGGAAGGATTCGTATTCGGCTCTTTGAAGGCTTATATTTATCCTGAACATTTGCTGACCAGGTACCAATCCGTACCATGTAGTTACCGGCATACTGCGTTCCTTTTCCGGCCAGCGTGTTGGATAGGCAGATAGCAGAAATCGTTCCATTTGCCTGTGAAGTAGCAAAATCCCAAACAAAGCGGTACCCGCCATCCACTTCCTTACTCTCGGTGAGGTTCCGGCTGCCTCGACGGATATCCTCTGTGTTATTGGCATCATCTGAGGCGTAGCCGATCAGCGGATTATTCAGCGGAGCATAGATATTGTCTGCACGCTCCTCAAGTGCACTCTGATATAAAAGGATGCCGCCCATGATGTTTTTCTTAAGCGGCAGCATCCAATCATCTCCAGTGGAATCATTAAATGTGGTGCCGTTATAAAGCATTCCTTTAATGTTGCAGTTCAGAACATCCATCGTGGCTTCCGTCACCAGGTTTGTGTCTTCATAGCGCTCCTTTTTGCCGGTATGGACATCTGTAAGTTCGATTACAGTTTTTCCTTTTAGCATAATCATTCCTCCGTATTCAGATAGTCGGTTGTGATGGACTTGAGATATTCGTCTGCACCGCTGATGATAAATCGATATTTTAGCTGTCCGGTGGTTGCTTTCTCCGCCCAGGAATCCACACTGATGGCTTCGAGAGCAGCCTTCGACATTCCGGATTTTTCCTCGGACAGCTTTGCCCACACAGCATTGATGCAGCTCCACCAGCTTGTTCCGTCATCAAAGGAGACCGCGAACAACACCTCGTCCGAGCAGTCAGCAGTTACCTTTTCAATGCCAAGAATCGTGGAATCTGACATATCGATGTTTTCGGAATAAAGCACCTGTGGAATTGGCACTCCTGTGTAGCTTACCTTCATGTCTGGGAAGAGATTCTCGGAATCATGCCAGTAAAGGATGGTCGGATCATGCAGCGTAATGAGAAGTTTTCCGTCTGGGATATCCTGTACACCACGTGTTTCAAAAAGCGCTGCTGTGAGTTCTGTTTCCTCAAGTTTCACAAGAGCATTCTGTTCCACGGTATACAGAGAATTGTCTGCATCAGAGATAAGGTATCTTCGATTGTATGGATCAAGAAAAACAGATGCATGATCCACATATTCAAAGCCGTTCCCAGATTCGTCCTTTGGTTTAAAAGAGATGATCTTTCCAGTAAGGGCCGTAAAGGAAATCGTGCCATCCCCGGTAACCAGACTGGAATCTGCCAGGTAACTGCTATTGGTTGGAATGGTGTCAAAGGAGACGCAGATTTCTCCGGTATACATTATTTATTTCGAGTGGTGGTAATACCGAACTTGATCAACGCAGCGAAATTGCTATCAGTATTCTTTCAAAGGTGTTCTCAGATGTCGAAATACTGGTTTTAAAAGATAGAGATATGGCATCCGGCAAAGACACCACCGAAGCCGATAGACAGATGTATCTGAGTAATAATCCACAAAATCATAGGGTCTTAAATCGTTTTGAAATTGAAAATTACTTATACGATAAAGAGGTTCTAAAAAAATACTGCGAGATCAATGAAAAGACTTTTGATGAGGCGGCCTACATGCTGCGGAGCAGATGGCGGAAATTTCACAGTTCCGCCATTCCCCTGAAGCAAAAAAAGACAGGGGTTTTGCTGTTGGATAAACAGCAAATATGGTGGTAGTATTTTAAGTTTACTACACCACTTGGTGGTGTAGTTACATAGATTTATAGAGACTTATGAAAAAATGAAGAAAAACCGAAAGCCCGAAAAACCCTGTAATATCAGTGTTTTTGAGGCTTATGGAGGAATATAGAGATTATGATAAAAGTACTTTTCATCTGCCACGGCACTCCAGCTTTACTATAATGCAGAGTTTTGCAAAGTGGGGCAACACAGGGCAAAATGTGGCTCAAACCCGCATGAATACTACGGTTTCAACTACTAAGGCACATAGATGAAATGGGGATAAAGTCAATAGGTAATTGCGAAACTCGCTAGGCTCGTTCGCAATCTTGAAAGAAAACAAGGAAGAATTCGCGCAGAGCACGAATTCTGGAATGAAAAATGGATAA
>QWCN01005094.1_pt1 | contig 13229 bp, 11 predicted proteins | sample 1972711 | NCBI WGS metagenome assembly QWCN01 (sample SAMN09866707, study PRJNA288562) | Human gut metagenome isolate term1_stool, whole genome shotgun sequencing... | isolation source: gut | host: Homo sapiens | place: USA: California | reverse complement strand
ACGCGCCGTCCATGACCTACAGCTTCTACTTTGCAAACGTCAAGCCCAAGCCGTCGGCGCTCAAAAAGCAGACCGGCTGGGTCTGCAAGATCTGCGGCTATGTCTACGAGGGCGAAACGCTCCCCGCCGATTTTATCTGCCCGCTGTGCAAGCACGGCGCGGAGGACTTTGAAAAGCTGCCGGAATAACCATATCAAGCTTATAAACGGAAAGGAACGATCATCATGTCCCGTGTACTGGAAACTCTGGAACCGAAAGCGGTCTTTCATTTCTTCGAGGATCTGACCCGTATCCCGCACGGCTCGCGCAACACGAAGGCCATCAGCGACTACTGCGTCGCCTTTGCAAAGGAACGCGGTCTGTGGGTGTATCAGGACGCGCTCAACAACGTCATCATCAAAAAGCCCGCCACAGCAGGCTGCGAAGCTGCGCCCGCCGTCATTTTACAGGGCCATCTCGACATGGTTGCGGAAAAAACGCCGGAAAGCCCCATCGACTTCACAAAGGATGCGCTCGACCTGCGCGTCGAGGGCGACTATGTCTCGGCGAACGGCACGACGCTCGGCGGCGACGACGGCATTGCCGTCGCCATGGCGCTGGCCGTGCTGGACAGCAGCGAAATTGCGCACCCGGCGCTTGAGGTCGTGTTTACCGTCGACGAGGAGATCGGCATGGAGGGCGCGCAGGGCCTTGATTTTTCGCAGCTCTCCGCCCGCCGTATGCTGAACGTCGACTCCGAGGACGAGGGCATCTTCACCGTCAGCTGTGCCGGCGGCGCAAGCGCCAACGTCTCCATTGGCCTGACGAGCGCGCCCTGCGCGCTGGCCTGCGCCCATCTGACCGTCTCCGGCCTCATCGGCGGCCATTCCGGCCAGGAGATCGACAAGGGCCGCGCAAACGCGAATCTCCTGCTGGGCCGCGTGCTGAACGCGGTGCAGTGCAAGCTTTCCTTCCGGCTCGTTTCCGCCGCGGGCGGTCTGAAGGACAACGCCATTCCGAATGCGGCCGAGGCCGTTCTGGCCCTGCGGGAGGAGGATATGCCTGCCGCGCGTGAGATCGCGGCGGCCTGCGAAGCGGACTTCCGAAAGGAATACGCCGCAGCCGACCCCGGTGTGACCGTCTCGCTGGAGCCTGCCCCCGCCTGCGATCAGGCGTTGACGGAGGAAGCGACGCTGCGTGTTGTCCGCTTCCTGCTGCTTGTGCCGAACGGCATCGCGGCCATGAGCATGGACATCCCGGGGCTGGTGCAGACGTCCTGCAATCTCGGCATTTTCCATGTGACGGACAGCGTTCTGACGGCGGTCAGCTCGGTCAGAAGCTCGGTTTCGTCGCAGAAGCAGATGCTGCTTGCCCGCATCGACGCGCTGTCACAGCTGCTGGGCGGTTCGCTTCATGTGACGGGGGCCTATCCCGCGTGGGAATACCGGCGCGAATCCCCGCTGCGCGATAAGCTCGCCGCCGTCTACACGCAGCAGACCGGCAAGACCCCGAAGATCGAAGCCATCCACGCGGGGCTGGAATGCGGCCTATTCGCGGGCCAGCTCCCCGGTCTTGACTGCGTATCCTTCGGCCCGGATCTGGCCGATATCCATACCACGCGCGAAAAAATGTCCATCTCCTCCGTCCAGCGCACCTGGCGCTTCCTGCTCGGCGCATTAGAGGCGCTGAAGGACTGATCCATAGAAGCTTCATTGATATGAAAAACGCGGCTCCCCGGATGTGTCCGGGGAGCCGCAATGCGTCTGTATCGTTACCGGTGGGTGCCGACGAAGAAGACGGAAATGACGCCGGGGCCGGTGTGGGCGCCGATGACGGGGCCGACATAGTTGATGATGATATCCTTGACCGGGGTCAGGGCGCGGATCTGTTCGGCAGTGTACTCTGCGTCCTCAATGCAGTCGCCGTGGCAGATGAAGACGGTCTGCTCTGCCGGGTTGATGGCCGTGTCGGCCAGCTTCTGCGCAAGGGCCTTGAGCGCAGCCTTGCGGCCTCTGGCCTTGGTGACGTTCTTGAGCGTTCCGGCGTCGTCGGTGTGCATGACGGGCTTGATCTGCAGAACCGTGCCGACAAGGGCCGTCGCCGCGTCGACGCGTCCACCGCGCTTTAAGAACATCAGGTCGTTGACTGTGAACCAGTGGCAAAGATGCGGGATCGTCTCGCGGACGTAGTCTGCGACTTCGTCCATGGACGCGCCGGACTGCTGCTTCTTCGCGGCCAGATACAAAAGCAGGCCCTCGCCCAGAGACGCGCAGAGCGAGTCGATGGCGATGAGCTTCCGCTCCGGGTATTTTTCCCGCAGCTCGCCGCAGGCGATCGCGCCGGACTGGTACGTCGTGCTCAGACCGGAGGAGAAGCCGATGAAGAGGATATCAAGGCCCGCCTTCAGCTTTTCCTCCATGACGGCAGTGAACTCCGAGACGTTGACGGCGCTCGTGGTGGCGCGTTCGCCGTCGCGGAGCTTGTCGTAAAATTCCCTGAAGCCGATCTCACGGCCGTCGAGATAGTTGGCGTATGTATGTTCCCCGATCAGAACGTGCAGCGGCAGGACGGCAAGATCGAGCTCGTCCGCCAGTGCCTGCGGCAGATCGCAGGAGGAGTCGGTGACGATTTGAAAACGTTTTTCCATGTGTGACCTCCGGTTCTTGATTTCTGCTGCATATTATACCGCGCCGCGCCGCAAAATGCTATTCAAAAATCGCCATTTTCGCTCTACAAGTCCGAACGCCCGGTCTACCCGCGGTAGAGTGCCTGCGGCGCAAGGGGTTTGCGCTCCTTCGCCGGGAACGGCTGTGACTATGGAGCTGATCATGCGCAGCGCAGAAAATATTTCTTCCGCGCGCGCTCTTTACTTTTTTCGCGCTTCATGTTAACATAATGCGTATCCCCTTTTTACTCTCATTTTCCCTCGAAAGGAGCCACAGATCATGAAAAACAAGCTGAAGCGGATCGCCGCGTCGGTGCTGACGCTGGCGCTGCTGGCCGTGCCGGTGCTGGCTGCGGCGGAGCCTGTCGGGAGCCGCTCTTTGAACGTTGCGGACGGGACCGTCTATACATACAGCACGCAGGCCGTTACCTCCGATTCCGGCAAGCAGACGAATCTGCATGAGAATATCTTTAGCTATAAAAAAGAGACGCAGGTGCGGCCCGTCGTCGCCTTCGGCTCGACGCTCTACGGCACCAGCCCCATGAACAAGACCATCAAGACGCTTGAGGAGCAGGGCTACAGCATGGTCGCGGGGATCAACGGTTCGTTCTTTGACCGGGCGACCGGCATTCCCTACGGCATCGTCGTCACGAACAGCATCCTGCGCTCCGGCGGCTCTGCCAACGCGGTGGGGTTTCTGGCCGATGGCTCCGCGCTCATCGGCGACCCGACCGTCGCCGTCACGCTGGACTACGGCGCGGATGCGCCGCTGGTGCTCAACTATAACAAGGCCATGACAGAGCAGAACGGCGTGCTTCTGTACTCGCAGGACTACGACACCCGCACCAAGAATACCATTGAGGGCTATCATGTCATCGTCCGCCCGGTCGGCTCCCGTGCGGCGGAGCTGCGCCTGGGGCAGTCGCTGACCGTCGAGGTCGTCGGCATGGTGGAGGATACGAAGTCCTGCTCCATCCCGGAAGACGGCTTCCTGCTTGCTGTTGCGAACGATACTGCCTATAAAAGCGCGCTCACCGCGCTCAGAAGCATGGTCATGGGCCAGCAGATGACGCTTCAGGTCACCTGCGCCTCCGGCTGGGAGAATGTGACCTCCGCCGCAGGCGGCGGTGATATGCTGGTTGAAAACGGGCAGGTCTGCACGGACTTTACACTCGATTCCGCGAAGAAAATGGCCGCCCGCACGGCCATCGGCGTGACAAACGACGGCTCGCTCATTCTGTATACCTGCGACGAGGCGGGCAATTCCGACGGTCTGACGCTTGCGCAGCTGGCCGAGCGGATGCTTGCGCTCGGCTGCCGGACGGCCCTGAATCTCGACGGCGGCGGCTCGACCGCCGCAGGCGTCACCTATCCCGGCTACGCCTCTGGCGCGACGGCGAATGTGCCGTCGGACGGAAAGCTGCGCGAATGCGCGAACTTCATCTTCCTTGTCCGCCAGAAGCAGGACGCGGGCGCGGCCTCGAAGCTGTATCTGTATCCCTTCGGCGGCTACGCGCTGCCCGGCGCGAAGCTCACCATGACGATCAAGGCCGCTGACAGCAGCTATATGGCGGCAGCAGTCCCGACGAGCGTGACCTTCGGCGGCACGAACGTCACGCAGACCTCCGGCAGCACCGTCACGGTCGAGCCCGGCGCGAGAGGTGCGGCGACCGTCACCGCGGCGGCGGGCAGCCTGCGCGCAAGCGCGACGTTTGAGATCCCCGCCGCGCCGACCTCCATCACCATCAAGCAGGAGGGCAAAAACACCCCCCTGACCGCGCTGCATATTGCGGGCGGCAGCAAAACAGACCTGACGGCTACGGCCTGGTACTACGGCAATCAGGTCTATTCCGCCGATGAAAGCTTTGAATGGGCCGTGACGGGCGAGATCGGTGCAATCGACGAAAGCGGCGTTTTCACCGCCGCAAAAACCGGCACGGATCTGACCGGCACGATTACCGCCTCCTACGGCGAAACGTCGTTCTCGCTCAAGGTCACGGTCGGCTCCTCGCAGCCGTTCGCGGATACAAAGGGCCACTGGGCCGAGAGCTATATCACCGATCTCTATTACGCGGGCACGCTGCAGGGCTCCACGAAGGACGGCAAGCTCTATTACCGCCCCGACGCCAGCATGACGCGGCAGGAGTTCATTGTCGCCATGATGCGCTATCTCGGCACGGATCTGAGCGCGTATCAGACCGTTTCGCTCCCGTTTGCCGACAGCAGCTCGATTGCCGATTGGGCAAAATCCGCGATGCAGGCGGCGTACTCGCTCGGCTATCTCACAGGCTCGAAGACAAACGGCCAGCTTCTGGCCAAGCCCGGCGCGACGATCTCCCGGCAGGAGGCCATGACGATCCTCTCACGCACAAAGGACTTCCCCGAGGCCGACCTCAACACGCTCTCCGCCTTCTCTGACAGCGGCAAGATCGCCGACTGGGCGAAAACCGCGCTTGCGCAGATGGCCCAGCAGAAGATCATCAGCGGTTCAAAGGGCAAGCTGAACCCCACCGGCAAGGTCACGCGTGCAGAGGTCGCAAAGATGCTCTATATGCTCTCGGAGCTGTAAGCCGCTATGGACAAAACGCATATGCAGACACATTCAAGATACCGGACGGCCCGCGCATCCTGCTGTTCTGGACGCTGCTTATCGGCGTCGGCGCGGTCGCAGGCGCGGCCGGGATGCTGCTCGACCCGAGCGGCCGGGCGCTGGGCATGGACGCGATGCTCCCGTATTTTCAGGTGCTGCCGTTTGCGGACATGCTGTTCCGGGATCTGACGTTCTCCGGCTGGGCGCTGCTGATCGTCAACGGCCTGACCAATCTGACCGCAGCCGGACTGCTGCTGGCTGAAAAGCGTGCGGGCGTCACGCTCGGCGGGCTGTTCGGCGTGACGCTGATGCTGTGGATCTGCATCCAGTTTTATATGTTCCCGCCCAACGGAAATCGTGTGCAGAAAGTGGATCCTTCCTGCCGCGGCAGCGGCGATTCTGATCGTGGTCCTGCTTGCCAGCTTCTGGCCGACAAACAGCAAAACGACCACCCCTGATAATCAGGACACTTCCGAGAACATGACTGCCACTGACAACCAGAATACTACCGGCGACACATCCACCGATGTCGTTCCGGAGCCGAAGAAGGACGAAGAGCCGGCGGAGGCTGCGGTCCACCTCGGCCTATTTGCCCCGCGTGATCCCTGTCGGAAAGAATCTTGCCTTCGTCACAAGCGAGAAAACGGTCGTTCTGATCGACAAGGAACTCAAGGAGGTCGCGTCGTTCTCTACGGAGGCGTAAGAAGCGGCCTGAATCCAAATCAAAAAGCCTTCCCCTTCTCATGCCGTGTGCATGATGAAAGGGGAAGGCTTTTTTCATGATTTCAGCGGGGGAGAGGGGCGATCAGATGATCTTGCCGAGGCTGGCGGTCTTTGCGGCCTGCGCGGCGCGGCGGAGGGCCGCGACGGGTTCGCCCTCAAGGAAGTATGCGTACAGATCGAGGATCATCCCGGCCAGCTCCGAATCGGCCTCCAGCCCGGAGACGTCCTTCAGAACCTTTGCCGCTTCTTCCTTCGACTGCTCAATGCCCGCCTCGTTCAGATAGCGGTACACCGCACCGGCTGCGCCGACGGCGATATACGCGGGCTTCACGCCCTGCTCGAGGCACAGCAGGCTCGAACCGATCAGCCGGTCGGCTGCGCCGAGCTTCCGCGTCGGGTCGCCGCCGACGCGCTTGCAGGTGTCCTTCAGGGCGGCATTGCGGAAGCGGCCGAGAAGATCCGTGATGTGCAGCATCAGGCCATCCAGCTCGACGCCGTACTTTTTATGCAGCGCCAGCGCGCTTTCCAGCATGGCGTTCTGCACGATGTTCAGAATTTCAGGATCGTCGATGGACTGATAAATATATTTCCGGCCCTCGTAGCCGCCCAGATACGCGCAGGTCGCGTGGCCCATGTTGTGGACGTACAGCTTGCGCTTAATATAAAAATCAAACGGCTCAAACGGAACCATGTTCGTGATCTCCGGAATTTCACCCTTGAACGCGGCCTTGTCGACCGGCAGGAAACCGTAGCGCTCGACACAGACGCGCATCGGATCGCCGTCCTTCATCTCCTCGGTCTGCACGGGCACCATGCGGCCAATGGAGGCCTCGACCAGACCGACCTTTTCATCAAAGTGCTTCTTTTCCTCGTCGGTCAGCAGGTCCTTCAGCATCCCTTCCATGACCTTGTTTGCGTCCATCAGGTTTTCGCAGATGATGATGTTGAGCGGGCGGTCGTCCCGTGCCCAGCGCTTTCTGAGACCCGCGACGATGTTGCCGACGATGAACTTGAGAATTCTCGCGCCGACCGCCGTCGCCATGATATCGCAGTTTGCGATGGCCTCGGAGGCCGCTTCCTGATCGTTGCCGTTGACCGCGGTCACGTGCTCGATCACGACGTCCTCATGTCCTTTGCTGGACACATAGCGGACGGGATACTGCTCCTTTTCCTGCAGCGCCTTCACGACCGGCTCTGCCACGTCGATGAATGTGACCTTATAGCCGGACTGACTGAGCGTTGCGCCGATGAAGCCGCGGCCAATGTTGCCGCCGCCGTACATAACTGCCTGTTTCATACTCTGACCTCTTTCTTTATTTTCCGTAAAGCTCATAGAGCTTCAAAACCTCGTCCTTTGTTTTCACGCCGTCCGACGCGCTGACCTCGCTCAGGGAAGCCGCCGCGCTGCACGCGCCGAGCTTCAGCGCCTCCCGCAGCGGCATATCTGTCTCCGCTGCGTACAGAACGCCCGCGCAGAACGCGTCGCCTGCGCCGACCGTACCCTTGATATAGCCCTTGGGGAGCTTGAGACTTTCAAATTCGCAGTAATTTCCGGCCTCGTCCATGCCGCAGCCGAGTTCCGGGCAGTGGATAACGGCCCATTTTGCCACGCCCAGCTCGTGGAGCTTCTGCAGCGCAGCCTTCATGTTTTCCACGTGCAGCGTGCCGTCCTCTCCGCGCAGCAGGACCCCCGTGGTCTGCTGCGTCTCAAGCTCGTTGATGATGCAGTAGTCCGTGTATTTGAGCGCCGGGGTCACGAGCCGCTTGAAGCGCTCGCCCGCCTCGGAAACAACGTCGATGGACGTCTTCATGCCCGCCTGCTGCGCCCGGTGCAGAAGCCTCGCCATCTTTGTGCCGTATTCCGCGTCCGGCTCGTCCAGATGCGGCAGCAGCAGAATGTAGCCGATGTGGAAGATATCGACGTTCAGCCTGTCCCAGTCGATGTCGTCCTCACCGTAATAGGCGTTGCCGCCCGCGTACTGGAAAAATGTGCGCTCTTTTGTCTGGTTGTTCGACATGACGGCGGTAAACGAGGTGTCGCCGCTGCGCTTGACCATGGACAGGTCGATATTTTTGTATTTCCCCATCTCCTGCAGCACAAAATCACCCTCTGCGTCGTGCCCGGCGAAGCCGGAAGCGACGAGCGGCAGATTCGGATCGAGCCGCGCGAGATCGGTAATGGTGTTGCAGACCGAGCCGCCGGTGGAGCGCGTGATGCCCTCGGTGATGTGCGTCAGCTCGTTCTGCTTCGGCCATGTTTCGATGGGATAGGTGATATCTACGATCATATTGCCTGCGCAGCAAATGCCTTTTTTCATACTTCCTCCCTGTTTTCAGGCCGTGCGGCCCGGATTCCCTTGTTTTTTGTTCCGGTTACTGTTATTATGAAGGAACGGGGCAGGCTTATCACCGATGAAGATGCGCCTGACGCCCGACAAAGATGCGTTTTTGGTGAAACAAATGGAACTTTACAATGAATATGAGCTGATCTCCCATTCCAAGCTGGCCGACTGCACCATGTTTATCGTCGACATGGTGTACCGCCCCATGCACCTGCATAAGGAGCTGGAGCTGTGCGTGGTGCTGAGCGGCAGCTGCCGTGTCAGCACCGACCAGCAGAGCTTTGAGGCCGGGCCGGGCGAGATTTTGCTGTTCGACGCGGGCAGCAGCCATGAGCTGTGCGCGTCCGGCGCGCCTGCAAGGCTCCTGACGCTGCAGATCTCCGACAGCTTCTGCGCCCGCTTCTATCCGCAGATCCGCAGCATCCGCTTCGGCTGCCGGGGGCTGTCCTCCTGTCTGGGGCCGGAGCAGCTGCCGGCGCTGCGCCGGGCGATGCTGCTGGCGCTTTCCAATTATCTGCGCGACACACCGGAAGCGCCGTTCGCCTGCATGGCGCAGATCAACGCGATCTTTGCGATCCTGCTGGGCGGAACGCCATACCGCGTGCTGAGCGACACGGAAAACATGACGCAGACGCGCAATGCCGAGCGGATGCACCGCATTCTGCACTATCTGGAGACGCACTATTCTGAGCCTGTCCGCCTCAGCGAGATCGCGCAGCGGGAGGGGCTGACGCAGACGTATCTGTCGCACCTGTTCCGCGAGCAGCTGCATATCCCGTTTCAGGATTATCTGGGCAGACTCCGACTGGAGGCGGCGATGCTCCTGCTGCGGCAGTCCGACACGACGCTGACCGACGCAGCCTATGCCTGCGGCTTCTCCGACCCCAAGTATCTGAACCGGAGCTTCCAGAAAAACCTCGGAATGTCGCCGCGCCAGTGGCTGCTGGAAAACCGCCCGGACCCGAGCCGGGCGCCGTCCGCGGAGGACCCGCGTACAGCGCAGCGCATCCTGACGCCCGGCGAGTGCCGGGCGCTGCTGGATGTGCTGGGTGTTGCTTAAATTTTCAGGATCTTCAGCTCTTCGCCGCTGGCATAGGCTTTTTCCATGATGCGCTGGACGTGCACGGCGTCGGACGCAGGCACGACGAGGGGCTTATTGTTGAGAATGGAGTCCGAGAAGCTCTCGATCTCGCGGGTGTACATATTGCCGAAGTCGCCGGGAATCTCGACGCCCACATCGTCGGCGTGGGTCTGCTCGGCGGAATAGGCGACGTTCTTGTCAATGAACACGGCGTTCAGCTTGCCGCCGTCGATCTGGCCGATCATCGTGTCGCCCAGCAGACGGCCCTTCGTGCCGAAGAACTCAACGCGCCACTTGGATGCCTCGTCCGGGATATTGAAGTTGGACTGCACAACGCACTGTGCGCCGTTTTCCATGCGCATGAGGATGGTGGACGTGTCCTCCACGTCATACTGCGGTTCGGGGAAGGCGATTTTTTCATTCATGGACGCGACCTCGGTCACGCGCATACCGGTGATGTACTCCATCAGGTCGATGGTATGAACAGACAGATCCATCATCGCGCCGCCGCCGGCCTTGGCCTTGCACTGCCGCCAGTTGCCGGGCTCGTACGGGAGCCAGAGCGTAAACTGTGAATAGCCGGATACGACCGTGCCGATCTTGCCCTCGGCGATGGCCTTTTTCATGCTCATGACGTGCGAACCGAAGCGCATCATGAAGCCCGCCGCGATCTTCACGCCCTTGCGTTCGCAGTAGTCGATGACCGCCTGCCCTTCGTCGGACGTCATGGCCAGCGGCTTTTCGATCAGGATATCCTTGCCGTAATCTGCGGCCAGCTTAGCCTGCTTTGCGTGCAGGACGATGGGCGTGGCGATATAAACGGCGTCGACCTCCGGGTCTGCCAGCAGGTCCTCTTCCTTCGTATAGCCGCGCTTTGCGCCGTATTTCTGACGGATTTTCTCAACCTGCTCGGCATTGATGTCCATGACGGCGATCAGCTCCGCGTTTTCGGCCAGCATCATGCCGGGGATCGTCCTGCGATCCGCAATGCCGCCGGCTCCGATCACGCCCCAACGTAATTTTTTCATATGCTTCGCTCCTTTGCAAATCCATAGACCGCCCGCAGCGGTTTATTTTATTATAGCACGTTCCCGTCATGATGAAAAGAGAATTCTGTATCAAAACAGGGAAATCCAACAAAACCCCACAGAAACGCGCACCCGAATTCGCCGAGGATTTTTGCAAGCCCCCTGTAACTGTCAAAAGCTCCTCTTGCAGTCGGCAAGAGGAGCTTTTCATGTTTACAAGTCCTGATAAACCGCTCTGGCGCCGCCGATGTATTTCGGGCGCGTGCGGGCGCAGAGGATGTTGGCCTCGCCGATCTTTTTGATTGACAGGCGAACGGGGATCGCGACGCGGCGCAGGTGCATACCGATCAGCGTGCCGCCGATATCAAGCCCCGCGTCGGCAACAATGGTTTCGACGAGTACGGGGTCTTTGAAATTGGCCCACGCCGTCATGGCGAACGAGCCGCCCGCGTGCAGCTGCGGGATGGCATTGACGATCTCAAAGCCGTGCGCCTCGGCCACATCGCGCTCAACAACAAGCGCGCGGTTGAGGTGCTCGCAGCACTGCACGGCAAGTTCAATGCCGCGCTCCTGCAAAACGGGATAAATGCCCGCAAACGCGGCCTGTGCGGCCTCAAGGCTCGAACCCTTGCCGATGCGCGCGCCGACCATTTCACTCGACGAGCAGCCGACGACAAACAGCTTGCCGGGCTTCAGCTTCGCAACGTCCAGCAGCTCCGTGACGGCCTGCTTCGCCTGTGCGGTAAGTTCTTCATACATGATTTATTCACCCTTCCAGAATGCCTTATGAATTTCGGGAACCTTGGCCAGCGCGGTGTAGAGCGCGACGGACAAAACGATGCCGACGGCGGCCTGCACCAGATTGTTCGGGATCGACGCGGCGGCGGCAAGGCCCTTGCCGAGAATCAGCGCCTTATAGCCGAAATACCCGGCGACCATGATGACCTCGGACGGCAGCTCGATGAGCGCCAGACGCCAGAACGGGATCTTTTCGCCCTTCTTGAGCATCGGCCGCAGCAGCAGCGCAGCCACCAGCGCCACAAGGCCCTTGATGATAAACGTGCCGGGAACATAATGCGCGTAGCCTGCCAGCAGATCGGCAAGACCGCTGCCGATGCCTGCGGCAAAGAAGCCGTACCACGGGCCGAGCACCAGCCCGGCAAGCAGGCACATCCCCTCGCCGATGTTGGTATACCCGGCAACGGTCGGGAACCGCACCAGCATGGTCGTCACGCAGCACAGCGCGGCAAACATCGCGCTCAGAACCAGCATACGGATGGTTTCGTTTCTCTTTTTCATACCAGAGTACCTCTCTTGTTAAGATACCCTGATTATATCCAATGCTGGTACTATAAAAAGATGCAAAAACAGATATTTTTTTAGGTTCAGATTCAGAACCGCGCCATAATTACGGCGTTTCCTGCGTCGGTTACGGTGTCTGCACCCTCTCCAATGGCGCGGCGCAGGAGCGTGTGCTCGTCCAGACCGCCCTGCCCGTGCAGGACGCGGTACGCGCCCGCGTCGCTGCCGCAGGCAATTTTTGCGCCCAGCGCGGCGGCTTTTTTTACGGCGTTCATCTGATAGGCCAGCAGCGGCGTTAAAACCTCGTCCGGAAAACGGCCGCAGCCGATGAGATTGCCGATCGTCACGAGCGTCGGCACCCAGACAGCGCCAGACTCTGCCAGTTGACAAAGCGTCTCATCCGTGAGATACGCGCCGTGCTCAATGGAGTCCACGCCGCCCGCAAGCGCCGCGCGCACGGCCTCGTCGCCGTTGGCGTGGGCCATGACGGAAAAGCCTTCGTCATGCGCGCAGGCGATCATGTCCCGGATCAAGTCCGGCGGCAGAGGCTCGCCGGTCAGCACGCCGTATTGGCTGAAATCCATCAGCCCGGAGATCATGAGCTTGATAAAGTGTGCGCCGCGCGTTTTAGCCTCGCGAACAAGCGCACGGTATTCGGCAAGCCCGTCAAAGCCGCGTCCGATAAAGCCGCCGTAATGTCCGGTTTTATAAATCGGGAAGCCCGGCGACCGGTAGCGTATGCCGTATTCCGGGGCCAGCTTCGCGGCCAGATCGCACACGCCCCAGCGGTCGCCGCCGTCGCGCAGATAGGAAAACCCCAGCGCCTGATAGTGACCCAGCGTCTGCCGGATCAGTGCCTCCTGCGGCGCCGCTTTATGCCGGGCGATGGCGTCCTTCCAGTTTACGCCGTCCAGCACCATATGAATGTGGCAGTCGACCATTTCCGTTACGTCCTTCCCGGTACGCAGTGCCGCTCGATGGCAAGCGCCGCGCCGTCCTCGTCGCAGGAGGCTGTTACTTCATCGGCAAGCGCCAGAATTTCCGGGTACGCGTTCGCCATGGCCACGCCGATCCCGGCCATTTTGATCATGCTCCTGTCGTTCAGCCCATCGCCGATTGCCATCGTTGCCGCCATCGGCAGGCCGAGATACGCTGCCAGAGACGCAACGGCCTCGCCCTTGTTGGCGTGCGCGTCGTTGATCTCAATGTTGCAGGGCATGGACGTGCTGACACTCAGCGTGCCGAAGCGCTCTGTGAGGTCTTTGAGCAGCTGTCTGCGCAGCGCATCGTCCGGTGTGAACAGCTGTAATTTCTGTACGCCGCGGTTCTGCTCCCGCAGATACGCCTTGAGCTCGTCGACCGGCGTGCGCAGACTGCGCACCATGCGCAGCGAGTGGTCGATGGGGACAAATGCAGCCGTGTTTTCCTGCATGCTGCGCGTCATCCAGCCCCAGTTGTCCTGATAGCAGTCGTAGATCACGGGGAAGCCGTCGAGATACTCCAGGACCCGCAGCGCCGT